>JACCDH010672858.1_pt1 | contig 20257 bp, 15 predicted proteins | sample 7442481 | NCBI WGS metagenome assembly JACCDH01 (sample SAMN15323433, study PRJNA562643) | freshwater metagenome | isolation source: river surface water | place: USA:Blue River Watershed | collected 2017-08-15 | reverse complement strand
TCGCCTCGGCCTCCTTGAAGCCGCGCGTCGTCATCGCCGGCGAACCGAGGCGGATGCCCGAGGTCACGAAGGGCTTCTCCGGATCGTTCGGTATGCCGTTCTTGTTGCAGGTGATATGCGCCGTCCCCAGGATCGCCTCGGCTTCCTTGCCGGTCAGCTTCTTCGGGCGCAGGTCCACCAGCATCACGTGCGACTCGGTGCGACCCGACACGATGCGCAGGCCGCGCTCGATCAGCGCCTTGGCCAGCGCGTCGGCGTTCTTCACCACCTGCTGCTGGTAGGCCTTGAATTCCGGCGACAGCGCTTCCTTGAACGCGACCGCCTTGCCGGCGATCACGTGCATCAGCGGGCCGCCCTGCAGGCCGGGGAAGATCGCGCTGTTGATCTTCTTCGCGATCTCTTCGTCGTTCATCAGGATGATGCCGCCGCGCGGGCCGCGCAGGCTCTTGTGCGTGGTCGACGTGACCACGTCGGCAAACGGCACCGGGTTCGGGTACACGCCGCCGGCGATCAGCCCCGAGTAGTGCGCCATGTCGACCATGAACAGCGCACCGACGTCCTTCGCGACCTTCTGGAAGCGCGCCCAGTCGATCTTCAGCGCATACGCGGACGCGCCGGCGATGATCAGCTTCGGCTTGTGCTCGTGCGCCGTCTTTTCCATCTGGTCATAGTCGATCTCTTCCTTGTCGTTCAGGCCGTACGAGACCACGTTGAACCACTTGCCCGACATGTTCAGCGCCATGCCGTGGGTCAGGTGGCCGCCTTCGGCCAGCGACATGCCCATGATGGTGTCGCCCGGCTTGAGGAAGGCCAGCATCACGGCCTGGTTGGCCTGGGAGCCGGAGTTGGCCTGCACGTTGGCGAACTTCGCGCCATACAGTTCCTTCAGGCGGTCAATGGCCAGCTGCTCGGCGATATCGACGAATTCGCAGCCGCCGTAGTAGCGCTTGCCGGGATAGCCTTCGGCGTACTTGTTGGTCAGCTGCGAGCCCTGCGCCTCCATCACCGCCGGCGACGCATAGTTCTCCGACGCGATCAGTTCAATGTGGTCTTGCTGGCGCTGGTTCTCTTGCCGGATCGCCGACCACAGTTCGGGATCGACCTGCTCAATGGTCTGGCTATGGGGGAAAGCGCCAGTGGCGGTCGCGACTTTCTGCAGCATCGGGTGTCTCCTGTGGGGGAAGGGGCCGGCTGGTGGCGTCATGCTGCGTTGCAGCGGGGCGCGTCGCACGGCTTCTCTGGTTCAGGTCGTGACTTTAATGAGTAGTTCACGATGTAAAAACTCAGAATTTCTTCATCGACGATTAAGCGGCGCTTATCGATTATCCTGTGTCAGTGGCAGGGGAATTACCGGACTTGATCCGGGGCGGGCAAAGGGAAACGACCTCGGAGCCGTTCGCCCGGCCTTAAACTTCTCTGGCCACCTGACGCAGGTTGATATCGAGATCCTGAAACAAGGAAGCATTTACAAATTCAACAACCAATCTTTTGAGGAGCATCGCCATGTCGCAAAGCTGGAAGTTCGAAACGCAGGCCGTCCATGCCGGATACACGCCGGACCCCACCACCAAGGCGATGGCGGTGCCGATCTACCAGACCGTGGCCTATGCATTCGACAGCGCGCAACATGGCGCCGACCTGTTCGACCTGAAAGTGGCGGGCAACATCTACACCCGGATCATGAACCCGACGCAGAACGTGCTCGAAACGCGCGTGGCCGCGCTCGAGGGCGGCATCGCCGGGCTGGCGCTGGCGTCGGGCCAGGCGGCGATCACGTACGCGATACAGACCATCGCCGAGGCGGGCGACAACATCGTGTCGGCCAGCGCGCTGTATGGCGGCACCTACAACCTGTTCGCGCACACGCTGCCGCAGTACGGCATTGATGTACGTTTCGCCGATGCGCGTGACCCGCAGAGCTTCGCGAAGCTCATCGACGACAAGACCAAGGCGGTCTATGTCGAGTCGATCGGCAACCCGCTCGGCAACGTGACCGACATCGCCGCGATCGCGAAGGTCGCGCATGCCGCCGGCGTGCCGCTGATCGTCGACAACACGGTGCCCAGCCCCTACCTGTGCCGTCCGATCGAGCACGGCGCGGACATCGTCGTGCACTCGCTGACCAAATACATCGGCGGTCAGGGCAACAGCATCGGCGGCATCATCGTCGACTCGGGCAAGTTCCCTTGGGCCGAGCACAAGGCGCGTTTCAAGCGCCTGAACGAGCCGGACGTCAGCTATCACGGCGTGGTCTATACCGAAGCGCTCGGGGCAGCGGCCTACATCGGCCGCGCGCGCGTGGTCCCGCTGCGTAACATGGGCGCGGCGATCTCGCCGATGAATGCCTGGCTGATCCTGCAGGGTCTCGAGACGCTGCCGCTGCGCATGGACCGCATCTGCGACAACGCGCTCGCAGTCGCGAAGTTCCTGAAGTCGCATCCAAAGGTCGAGTGGGTCGACTACGCCGGCCTGCCGGACCATGTCGACCATGCAGTTGCCAAGCGCCTGATGAACGGCCGCGCCTCCGGCCTGCTGACCTTCGGCGTGAAGGGCGGCCGCGCCGCCGGCGAGCGCTTCCTGGACGCGCTCGAACTGTTCACGCGCCTCGTCAACATCGGCGACACCAAGTCGCTGGCCACCCATCCGGCATCGACCACGCACCGTCAGCTGTCGCCGGAAGAACTGGCGAAGGCCGGCGTGAAGGAAGAGACGGTACGCCTGTGCGTCGGCATCGAGCACATCGACGATCTGCTCGCCGACCTGACACAGGCGTTGGGCAAGGCCTGAGCTGCGGGTAGAAATCGGGGCTGGTGCAAGCCAGCCCCGGCTGCGTAGCCTTCAGATCAGCAGCGGCGCCGACGCTGCGCCTTCCACTATTGCCCGCCTGCGCGGGCTTCCTTGTTTATCCTGACCCGGCCCGGCCTTGCGCTGCGCCGATCGCGCCGCTTCTCCTTCGGTGCGTTACAGGCCTTACGTCGGGCGTGCCTAAAGTCTGCGCGCCGCTGGCCGAATTCGATCATGAATCCTTGTGTTCACTCATGATCTTTCGCGGCGTAGGGTATGGCTGGAATAAAAATCGGATCGGTACAGGCTTCAAGGCAGTCCTCGCTGACGACGCACACTGCAAGCGTCCAGAGCAGGCTAGTGAAGAAGCTCGCTGACGCGCGCTCTGCCGCAGCTCCGGCAGCGACGGCTGCTGCCGCCAGTTCGGGCGCGCCGGCTTCGCCCGAGCTGACTGCATGGAGCGCGGGCCGCCCGAACGCGGAATACACTGCCACCACCGGCACGGTCACCGGCTCGGCCACGACCGGCGCCATCAAGCTCGCGCTGAAGAAGGGTGCTGCCTACAGCTTCAGCGCAGGCTACGCGTACAGCTACAGCGGCGGCAAGCCCGCCGTGGCCATGCAGGTTACGGACTCGACCGGAAAGGTCGTCGCCAGCGCCAAGGGCAATGCGCTGAAATGGACCGCGACGGCCGACGGCGACTACACGGTCACGCTGGCCATCACGGCCGGCAAGGGCGGAAGCGCCGCCTTCTCGTCCTACAAGATCGATGCGATGCAGTCCCTGTCGAGGCTGCCGGCGAGCACAGGCGACAAGCTGGTCGATGCGGTGATGGCAGGCGGAAGTTACTGGTGGCATGCGGCCGGGGACGTCGCCACGCTGTCATCCACGAAGATCTCCGACACGATAAGGCAACTGAACGGCGCAAGCTCGACGGTCTATTACGGCTTCCTCGATGGCTCGGAGTCCTACCTGAGCACGGCCGATGCGAAGGGTTTCGCCGCGATGAGCGAAGCTCAGCAATCCGTCGTCAAGACCGCGTTCGATTACCTGTCCACGCTGATCAACGTGAGGTTCGAGCAAGACGAATCAAAAGCGAACATCGAATTCGGCACCAACGCGCAGACGGCCAGTGCCGGCTATGCGAGTTACCCGCTCGGCAATGGCGCAAACCCGTCGGTGCTCATGCTCGACAACAGCGACAACACGGCGAACGACGGCGACAATCTCGGCACGAAGGGCGGCTACGGCTGGGAGACCCTGATACACGAGATCGGTCACGCGATGGGCCTGAAGCATCCCGGGCCCTACAACGCCGGTGGCGGCAAGACGCCGGCGCCTTATTTGCCAACAGCGCTGGACAGCCGGGCGATGTCCATCATGTCCTACAACAGCCCGGTCGCTTCGCAGCTGCTGAGCGTGAGCGGCACGTCCTCGGACAGCGGCTACAGCTACAGCTATTCGCTGTCGACGCCGAACCCGAGCACGTATCAAACCTATGACCTGGCGGCGCTGCAGTTCCTCTACGGCGCCAATACCGCGACCAAGGGTGCCGACCTGTCGCTGGACAACAGCTATGCAGATTTCCAGACCGTGTGGGCGCCGCAGTCCGGCGGCATCAAGCTCGACGCGTCGGCGACGACCCGTGCCAACCTGTTCGACCTGAGGCCCGGCGCTTACAGTTCGATCGGCTTGCGCCTGACCGAAGCCGACAAGACCGCGGAGATCAGGGAAAAATTCACCGCACTCGGTTTCAGCGCCACCAATGCCAGCTCGGCGGCCAGTGCGGTCTACGCGAGGCTGAAGGCATCCAAGAGCGCGAGCAAAGTCACGCTCGACAAGGCGCTGTACGACGGCAAGAACAACCTCGCGCTCAGCTACGGCAGTTCGTTCGCCAGCGTGACGGGCGGCTCGGCAGGCGACAAGTTCTATGCGGGCAATTACAGCGCCACCATCGATGGCAGCGGCGGTGCCGATACGGTACTGCTGATGGGAACGGCCAAGGACTGGACGGTCGATGCAGGAAAGACCAAGGCCACGTCGACTTCCGGTGCAGTCATCTCGATGAAGAATGTCGAGGCCATTGCCTTCTACAAGGCCACCGAGGCGCTGGTTCGCAAGTAGCGGGGCGGCCAGGCCAGCCTGTTCAGTCATTCCACCGCTTTGCCCGGTCGGTTTCCGATTTTCGCGGCGATCACCATGACGACGAGGTGCCCGAAAACTTCATTCAATGGGCGTTTGGCACCTGATGTTTGCGGTGATAGTATTTGCACGACTGAAATCACGAATAAATATATCCATGAGACTGCTGCTTGTTTTTTCTGCGCTGTTTTTTTTGCAAAATCCTGCTGCCGCTGAGTGGGTCAAGATCTCTGAAACAAAGCGGGGCAAGAGTTTTTTCGTCGAGTCCGGCGAGATTTCCGTTCAGGGTGATAGCAGGGTAGTCGTCGAGCTGATCGACAATAAAAAGCCTGACCGGGACGGCGACAGATCGGTGCGCGTCTTGCGTGAGTACGACTGCAAGGGCTTGCGTTACAAGGTGATCAACGCTGCGTATTACAAAAGCCCGATGGCCGAGGGCGAGCCCTCGATGTCAGTCGACGGCACCATGGGCTGGACCGACGTCGATCCGAATACGCCGGCACGCGCGGTTCTGGATCACGTCTGCGCGGTGAAATGACATCTCGGGAATGCGCCGGATGCCTGTCGGTCGCGAGCGAAAGCTGGCGCTGACACATCGCGGGCTAAACCTGAAATGGCCTGCATCCGGGCTTGTGCCGCAGTTGCAGTACTTCAGACTGGGGACGACTCCCGCTCGAGGTGATGCGACCTGAAACAGTTCAGGCCCGCACGAGTCGCCTGCAGCGCTAATTGTCGCTGCGCCGCGCGCACTCGAGCGTCTTGTGCCAGAACTTCAGCCCGGAGCCGCCATATTCCTCAGGCAGCATCAGCATGCTCAGATGCACCGCTTCGAGGTCTTTCATCCGGTGAAAGTTCATCAGGCCGCGGCGATCCATCTCCTTGTACGCAGCGCAGTTGGCATCGATTTCGCCCAGGTTCGGGGACTGCGCATGCGCGCATTCGTGGAAGTACACGAAATCCCAGATCGCCGGTGAGCCTTTCGCGTTTCTCTTGTGCGCCTCGGCATCGATGATGATCGTGGGCCAGCCGCTGGCGTCCAGCCGCATCACGGCAACCGCGCGGCCAAGCTCGGGGTTCCTGTCTTCCGGCTTGCGATACGTATTCCAGATTTCGGTAGCCACGCCTTGCTTGTCGTCGTAGGCAAAGTGGCATTGCACACTGTCGCCATTCGACAGGGTAAAGGCGTTCACGGCCCGGCCGGGCAGCAGTGCGATGCAGAAGACACAAGCCAACCAATAATTTTTTCTCATTGTGAGCCTCGCATGAAATTGGCGAACCGACATTGAAACAGGTTCAACAAGTTTTTGCTGGAGGCTTCAAAAACAAAAAGAGCCTACCATGCAGGTAGGCTCTTTTCGCACCGGAGAAAAACAGCTGCTTATTTCTCGAGCTTGAACACCATCACAGTGCCGCCTTGCGGAACTGCGGTGGGCTCACCGTCGAGCGCATCGATGCCAGACTGCATACGCTGCGCATCGATGCCCCAGCCTGCCTGGACAGCGATGTACTGCTCGCCATCGACTTCAAACGACGACGGCACCGCAGTCACGCCCGAAGGCATGCTGTACTGCCACAGTACCTTGCCGCTCTTTGCGTCGAATGCGCGGAATTGCCTGTCGTTCGTGCCGCCGGTGAAGATCAGGCCACCGCCCGTGGTGAGCAGAGGTGCCCAGATCGGGCGATCGAACTTGTGCACCCATGCCAGCTTGCCGGTGTTCAGATCCCAAGCCTGGAGCTCGCCGATCGTATCCGGCTTCTTGCCATCCTTGTAGCGCAGGCTGCCGAGCACGCCGTCGATCGGGTAGCCGATGTAGAGGTCACCCTTCTTGTAGGTGATCTCGTCAGCCTTCGGCAGCTCCGAGCACAGGTTGTTGTTGGCCGGGATGTAGAACAGCTTGGTCTTCGGGTTCCATGCCTCTGGCGGCCAGTCCTTGCCACCCCACAGCGACGGGCAGAACGAAGTCGCCTTGCCCATGCCAGGCGTACGTTCCGCTTTGTAGCTCGGACGGCCGGTCTTGGCGTCGATGCTGGTGAAGACATCGTTGTGAACATACGGTACGGCATTCACAAAATCGATCTTGCCGCTTGCCTGGCGGTCGAGCATCCACAGATAGCCGTTACGGCCAGCGTGGATCGCGCCGTTGACTTTCCGGCCCTTGACTTCGGTGTTCACCAGAACCGGTGCGCTGACCTCATCCCAGTCCCAGGCATCGTTGTGGTGATACTGGTGGTGACCCTTGATCTCGCCGTTATCGACATTCAGAGCGATGACCGAGGTGCTGTACAGGTTGTCGCCCTTGCGATTTTCGGTAGGCCACGGTGCCGGGTTGCCGGTGCCCCAGTACGCGATGTTGTTCTTCGCATCGTAGGTGCCGGTGATCCAGACGCTCGCACCACCCTGCTTGTGCGCTTCTGCGTTAGGCCAGGTGTCGCCGCCCGGCGTGCCCGGTGCAGCGGTCGTGTAGGTGCGCCATGCTTCCTTGCCGGTGGCTGCGTCGAACGCTGCCACGAAACCACGTACGCCGGTTTCGCCGCCCGACGAACCCACCAGGATCTTGCCCTTGGCGGCCAGCGGTGCCAGCGTGATGTAGGAGAGCGCCTTGACGTCGCCGACGACCTTGTCCCAGACCACTTTGCCCGAGACGGCGTCCAGCGCGATCAGGTGCGAATCAACGGTCGCAACGTAGACCTTGTCGCCATACAGCGCCACACCACGGTTGGTGTTGTGCAGCATCAGCAGGTCAGCCGGGATTTCTTTCTTGTAGCGCCAGATTTCCTGACCGGTCTTGGCATTCAGTGCGATCACCTGCGCATTCGGCGTGGTGACATACATATAGCCATTGTTGACGATCGGCGGGGACTGGTGCCCCTCGGTCACGCCAGTCGCGGCAGACCAGGCGAGCGACAGCTTCTTGACGTTACCGGCGTTGATTTTCTCCAGTGCGCTGTAACCCCAGCCGCTGTAGTTACCACGGTACATCAGCCAGTTTTTCGGCTCCGGGTTTTGAAGTCTTTCATCGGTCACTGGCGCGTACGGTCCGAGGTTGCCTGCTGCCTGGGCCATCATTGCCGTCATGCTGAGCACTGCCAGCGTTACCGCTTTTATTTTTAGACTCATGTTGATGTCTCCTCCATCATTTGGGTTCTAGGGGGTGTAAGACGAAAAATCAATCTCCGGCTTTTGGCGGGAGACTTGCTGCAATCGAGAGAAATTCGCCGGCTAGTGCTAACGGAACAGCTCTCAGGGGGCCTGACGCGGGGCCGCCGACTACCTTGGCCCCGTCGAACAGATCGAATTTTGAAGCATGGCAGTAGCACGCCAGCACGCTTTCTTTCGACATCCAGGTCTTGACGTCGCAACCCTGGTGCGTGCAGATGCTGGAATAGGCGACCACGCCCGAGACCGATCTTGCGCGTGTCTCGGCCGTCATTTTTTCTTCCGGCAGCCGAACCACCACCAGCTTGTTGAGGCGTGATTCATTCCTCGGCTTGCCGGCTTTCGCATCGAAAGGAAAAACCAGAAGCGGCTTGGCCATTTGAAGGTCGGTCGCTCGTAGTGGCTTGAAGTCGGATTCCGCATCCGCATCCACCAGCAGGTCAGTCACTGCCTCGGCAGCGGCACTGCCTGACGTCAGCGCGATGGGGCTGACGATTCCGGTCGCCATGATGCTGATGACGCGCCGGCGAGGCGCGCTTTCCAGCCCGGTTGTTTCGGCAGAGGGCGACGTTCCTGCCTCGCTAAAGATTCGTTCTTTCATATCCGCTTGTGCACGCTAGTGGTTAGTCAACGGGGTGCTGGACTATCCGCGGCGGTGAGCTTGCTGATTCTCATTGCACCCAGTGAATACCATGGTATTCCGAATTCAGAATTCAAGCAAACGGAATGGCATTTTTTGATTCTTTAATATTTTTATCGGAAATCCTTAATAATTTTCACCTGAAAGTCTCGAGCAAGCTGCCGCTGTCAGGGGCGCGCGCGGACGGCGCAGCCGGTGCGGGTGTCTCGACTGATGACGACATAGCTTACTCACCGACGGGGCGTGATCCTGTCATTTCCCCTGCGCCCGGCCAGGGTTAACGGGGCATGCCTGCGCAAAGTCCGAGGCTTGCCGATGGTGTCCGTTGCTTGTCGATGATTGGCGTACGTAGAAGCGGGAGGGCTGGATCGGGGGGCAGGGGCCGATCCCCTCGATCCGATCTGGCGCGTATTGCTGGCGCAAGATCCGCGCGAATCTCGGTTTATCTGCGCGGCGCGCCGCGCAACCGGGTGGCAGATAGGAGTGCTTTAAAATTGCACTCTTGAAACTAAACCGGGCTTGACAACGTCGTTGACCGAGCCTTAGGATGCGGCAGCTATCGTTTGAATTCAGAATTCAAAATACAAAAAGCGTCGTGTCATTTCCATAACGGAGTGTCCTTTCATGCAGATCATCCGCTCGCAACCATCACTGGTCGACCAGGTTTACGAAGCGATCCTTGGCTGGATCGAGGATGGTCGCTTTGGCGAAGACGCCCGACTGATCCAGGAAGAGATCGCCGAGACGCTCGGCGTGTCGCGTCAGCCGGTGCAGCAGGCTTTGTTGCTACTGAGGAACATGGGCGTGCTGATCAATGCGCCGGGACGCGGCCTGATGGTTGCGCCGCTGGAAAGCGACAAGGTGCGCGACATGTACGAAATCCGAGCCAGCCTGGATGCGCTGGCCAGCGGCATGGCGGCCGAACGCGGTGCCGAGCGTGCGAGATCCGAGGGCAAGGCGATTATCGATCGCGGACGGAAGGCCGTCGCGTCGGGAGTCAACTCTGAGCTGGTGTCGGCGGACATGGACTTCCACCACTTCATTTACGAGCTGTCAGGCAACCGTATGGTGGCCGAAACCGTCGAGCCGCACTGGGCCTACCTGCGCCGAGTGATGGGCGAGGTGCTGCTGATGGGCGCGTCTGCGCAGGAAATCTGGGACCAGCATGCCGCGATCATGCAGGCCATTGCAGACGGTGACGCCGAGCGCGCGCAGTTGCTTGCGAAGGAACACATTGAACATGCTGGCGAGATGGTGCTCGACCGGCTGAACGCCGCGAACAGCGACGACAAGGACATGGCGAAGGCGATGTAACAGGAGGTTCTGGAAAGACAAGGCAACAAGCCTGCGTCCAGGACCGTGAAGAGACAAAAGCGGTGCGCGTATAAAAACTATTCAGCGCATCGCCGTGGGGAGACACCATGGGTAGAAACAGGAACCTGGCCGAAGCACTGGCCCTGGAAGAAGAGACGCAGGTTTACCGCAAGGTCGCATGGCGACTAGTGCCTTTCCTGTGCATCTGTTATCTCGCGGCCTATCTGGACCGCGTCAACGTCGGTTTCGCGAAGCTGCAGATGCTGAGCGACCTGTCGTTCAGCAACACCGTCTACGGCATTGGCGCCGGCATTTTCTTCCTCGGCTACGTGATCTTCGAAGTGCCGAGCAACATCCTGATGCACAAGGTCGGCGCGAAGCTGTGGATCGCGCGGATCATGATCAGCTGGGGCGTGATCGGCGCGGCGATGGCCTTCGTGAAGACGCCGACGCAGTTCTACGTGCTGCGCTTCCTGCTCGGCGTGGCCGAGGCGGGCTTCATCCCCGGCGTGCTGCTCTACCTGACCTACTGGTTCCCGGCGTCCTGGCGCGGCCGCATCATCGCGCTGTTCCTCGCGGCGATCCCGATGTCGAACATCATTGGCGGCCCGCTGTCGGGCTGGATCCTGTCCTCGCTGAATGACACCGGCGGCCTGCGCGGCTGGCAGTGGCTGTTCATTGTCGAGACCGTACCTTCGGTCCTGCTCGGCTTCGCGATCCTGGCTTTCCTCGACAACCGCGTCGATGACGCGAAATGGCTCAGCGACGACGACAAGGCGCAGATCAAGCGCGACCTCGATGCCGAAGTGAAGCAGACCGGCGGCCACACGAGTGCGATGGATGCGCTCAAGAGCAAGCGCGTCTGGATGCTCGGCATCGCCTATTTCTGCGTCGCCAGCTCGATCTACATCACCAGCTTCTGGATGCCGACGCTGATCAAGCAGCTGGGCATCGACAATCCGCTGCAGATCGGCTGGATGACCACCATTCCTTACACCGCGGCGATCATTGCCATGATCGTCGTCAACATCAGCGCAGACCGTCGCGCCGAGCGCCGCTGGCACACCGCGATTCCGTGCTTCGCCGCCGCGCTCGGGCTGGTCATCAGCGGCACGCCGGGCCTGGGCATCGGACTGGCGATGCTGGGCCTGACGCTCGCCGCCGCCGGCGCATCGACTTCGCAGGCCTCGTTCTGGAGCCTGCCGCCGATGTTCCTGACCGGCGCTGCAGCTGCAGCCGGCATCGCGCTCGTGAACTCGCTGGGCAACATCGCCGGCATGGCCAGCACCGCGCTGGTCGGCTGGATGACGGACCTGACCGGCAGCCCGAACAGCGCGCTGTACCTGTTCGCCGGTTTCGCGGTGATCGGCGGCCTGATGGTGCTGCGCCTGCCCGCACAAGTGGTGAACCGATAAGCAATACCGAATCAAGAAGAGACGCATGATGGACGCAAGCCACTACGGAACGCTGTACCAGACGCTGCTGAAGACCACGCAGCGTTTCCCCGACCACTCCGCTTACTCGGTGCCGCCGATGGCGGGTCGCTCATACCACCCGGACGGCTGGGAAGTGAGCTACCGCGACACGCTCGCGCAGGTCGAACAAAAGAAAGCGGTCTACGCCGCGGCCGGCTACGGCATCGGACATCGCGTCGCGATCCTGTTCGAGCAGCGCCCGGAGTTCGTGTTCCACTACCTCGCGCTGAATGCGCTGGGCGTGTCGGTGGTGCCGATCAATCCGGACTACCGCGTCGAAGAGATCCACTATGTGGTCGAGCATTCGGAGTCGTCGCTGATCGTCGGCGTCGACTCGCGCGCGCAGGATCTCGATGAGGTGGTGAAGCTGCTGGGCGGCGCGTGCAGCCGCGTGTCCTTCGACCAGTTCCCGGCGCAGGTGCCTTCGGCGCGCACGAAGGCGCAGCCGGGTGAGCCGAACGCGGAGACCGAGGCGGCACTGCTGTACACCTCCGGCACGACCGGCAAGCCCAAGGGCTGCATCCTGACCAACGAGTACTTCCATTCGTTCGGTTCATGCTACCTCGGCCTCGGCGGCGCTCTGACTATGCATGAAGGCAAGGAGCGCCTGCTGAACCCGCTGCCGCTTCACCATGCGAACTGCCTGTCGATCTCGATGCCCGCGATGCTGATGTCCGGCGGCTGCCTGATCTTCCCGGATCGCTTCCACGCCAGCACCTGGTGGAAGGACCTGGTCGCGTCGCGCGCCACCGTCGTGCAGTTCCAGGGCGTGATCCCGAACATCCTGCTGAAGATTCCCGAGTGCCCGGAAGAGACGCAGCACACGGTGCGCTTCGCGCTGTGCGCGGGCGTCGAGCCCAGCCTGCATGAAGTTTTCGAGAAGCGGTTCAATCTGCCGGTCGTCGAGATGTGGTCGATGACGGAAGTGGGCCGCCTGATCAGCGACAACATCGAGCCGCGCGCGATCCACACGCGCTCGTTCGGCCGCTCGAACCCGTGGGTCGAGGCAATGATCGTTGACGAGAACGGTAATCCGCTGCCGGACGATACGCCGGGCGAACTGGTGATCCGTCACAGCGCCGCGACGCCGCGCAAGGGCTTCTTCTCCGGCTACCTGAAGAACGATGAAGCGACCGAAGAAGCGTGGAAGGGCGGCTGGTTCCACACCGGCGACGCAGCCGTGCGTGATGCGTCGGGCGCGTTCTACTTCATGGACCGCAAGAAGAACATCATCCGCCGCGCCGGCGAGAACATCGCGGCCGCCGAGATCGAGGCCTGCCTGAACGCGCATCCGAAAGCGAAGCAGGTCGCGGTGCTGGCCGCGCCGGACGAGGTGCGCGAAGAGGAAGTGATGGCCTGCGTGGTCGTGCGAGAAGGCGTGGACATCGGCAGCGACGAAGCCAGGCGCGCGCTGGCGCAAGACCTGTTCGACTGGTCCTACGAGCGCATGGCCTATTTCAAGGCGCCGGGCTGGGTGCTCTTCCTCGACAGCCTGCCGATGGGTACATCGGCCAAGGTACAGAAGATCCATATTTTCCCGCAGGGCACCGATCCGCGTTCGCAGCCAGGCGTGATCGACCTGCGCGCGCAGAAGAAACAGAAAAAGGTCGCTGCGGCGCACTAAGGAAGAACCAAGATGCTACCCCCCGAACTTCATTCCGACATGGCCGCTGGCGTGATCGCGCGCTTCCTGAAAGCGCGCGGCGTCGATCGCGTGTTCGCATTGTGCGGCGGCCACATCATGCCGATGTGGATGCGCTGCGATGCCGAAGGCATACGCATCATCGACGTGCGCGACGAGCGCGCAGCGGTCTACATGGCGCACGCGCACAGCGAGCTGACCGGCGGCCTCGGCGTGGCGCTGGTCACTGCCGGCCCCGGCATGACCAATGCGATGACCGGCATCGCGAACGCGCATACGTCGCGCGCATCGGTGCTGGTGCTGTCCGGCGGACCGCCGCGTGCGCAGGAAAATCGCGGCGCGCTGCAGGACATGCCGCACATCGACATGGTCAAGCCGATCACCCGCTATGCGCGCACCGTGCGCGAGCCGGCGCTGGTGCTGCAGGAGCTTGATGAAGCGGTCGCGCGCGCGATGGGCGAGGGCGGCGATCCGGGGCCGGTGTATATCGACTTCCCGGTCGACACGCAGCGCGGCATCGTGCCGAAGGCAGTGCAGCTGGAAGAACATTTCCGCAGCAAGCCGGTGAAGCTCGTGCAGCCGCATGACGATGACGTGCAGGCCGCAGTCGAACTGCTGTGGAGCGCGAAGAAGCCGCTGGTGATCACCGGCCGTGGCGCGCGCGGCGCCGGCGAACAGATTCGCCAGCTGCTCGATGCGACAGGCGCGGTCTATCTGGACACCGGCGAAAGCCGTGGCCTGATCTCCGACGATCATCCGTCCTTCATCGGCGCGATGCGTGGCGCGGTGATGGGCGACACCGACCTTGTGATCACCATCGGCCGCAAGCTCGACTTCCAGCTCGCGTACGGTTCGCCTGCCGTGTTCAAGGGCGCGCGCTTCCTGCGCATCTCCGACGCCGCTTCCGAGATCCGCGACAACCGTCGCGGCGACGCCGAGTTGCTGGCGACGCCGTCGGTCGCCGTCGCTGCCATGCTGCGCATCGCGGCCGGCCGCAAGGCGGCCACCGATGCAGCGTGGGCGCAGGGCCTGCGCCGCCAGCATGAAGAGCGTGCAGCGAAGCTCAAAGTGTCGCTGGCAAACGCGCCGTCGGATGCCGAAGGCCGCCTGCATCCGAACCGCGTGCTGCACGAGCTGCAGCAGCGCATGGCGAAAGATGCGGTGCTGGTCGCCGACGGCGGCGACTTCCTGAGTTTCGCGCGCGTCGGTCTTTCTGCGTCGCGTTATCTTGATCCGGGCTCGCTGGGCTGCATCGGCATCGGTACGGCGTTCGGCAACGCGGCCAGCCTCGCGTATCCGGATCGTCAGGTGATTGTCGCCACCGGCGATGGCGCGTTCGGCTTCAACGCGATGGAAATCGACACCGCAGTGCGCCACGGCGCCAAGCCGCTGATCGTGGTCGCCAACAACGGCGCGTGGCAGATCGAGGTGCATGACCAGCAGGACACGCACGGCAAAGTGGTCGGCACGAAGCTGCAGGTTTCCGACTATGCGGCGATGGCGCGCGCGTTCGGCATGTACGGCGTCAGCGTCGACAAGGCGGAAGACCTGGGGCCGGCGATCGATGAAGCGATGAAGAACCTGCCCGCCCTGATCGACGTGCGGGTGTCGCCGGACGCGAAATCGTCCGACGGCAAATCCGGACTGGCCTGGGTGCCCGACCTGCAGCCGCTGGCGGCATGGGAGCAGGCCGAGCGCGCATGGCGTAGCGAATGAATTTTCCGACGAGGATGCAATCGGAAAGACCGAGGTAATGCATGCATCCCTTGAGGACCAACGCAGCAGGCAGTAGCAGTAAACCATCGCGTGACCGGTACTCCGGCCTGTCGCACTTTGGAGATGACGATTCCCCCCTTGTGTTGGGTTTTCCGGCCTTCCTTCGGGGAGGCCGGTTTTTCTTTTGAACGACGAGTTTTTCATGAATTTTTCCTTGCCCCCCGAAATCGAAGCGCTGCGCGAAAAGACGCGCCAGTTCATCGCAGAACAGGTCATTCCGCTGGAGAACGACCCGCGCCAGGACAGTCACGGACCGCATCGCGAACTGCGCGACGAACTCGTCGCGCGCGCAAAGGCCGCCGGACTGCTGACCCCGCATGCGTCGCGCGAGATGGGCGGTCTGGGACTGTCGCACATCGCCAAGTCCGCGGTGTTCGAGGAGGCCGGCTATTCGTGGCTGGGCCCGACCGCGCTGAACATACACGCGCCGGACGAGGGCAACATCCACCTGATGGAAGAGGTGGCCACGCATGGCCAAAAAGAGCGCTGGCTTCGTCCGCAAGTCGAGGGCAAGACGCGCTCCTGCTTCTGCATGACGGAACCTGCGCCGGGCGCGGGCGCCGATCCTGGCAACCTGAAGACCAGCGCGGTGCGTGACGGCGACCACTACGTGATCAACGGAACGAAGTGGATGATCACCGGTGCCGATGGCGCCGACTACGCGATCATCATGGCGCGCATGGAAGACGGCAGCGCAACGATGTTCCTGTCGGACATGAAACGCGAAGGCATACGCCTCGTGCGCAACCTCGACGCGATGGACAGCTGCTTCTCCGGCGGGCATGGCGTGGTCGAGTTCAAGGACCTGCGCATTCCGGCCACCGATGTGCTCGGCGAGATCGGCAAGGGCTTCCGCTACGCGCAGGTACGGCTGGCACCGGCGCGCCTGACGCACTGCATGCGCTGGCTGGGACAGGCGCGGCGCGCGCAGGACATCGCGCTCGAGTACGTAAAGCGGCGCGAAGCCTTCGGCAAGCCGCTGGTCGAGCATGAGGGCGTGGGCTTCATGATCGCCGACAATGACATGGACATCATGACAGCGCGCCTGCATATCTGGCACACCGCGTGGATGCTGGACCAGGGCGAGAGGTGCAATTTCGAATCGAGCCGCGCGAAGGTGGTCTGCTCCGAAGCCGAATGGCGCGTGGTCGACCGCGCAGTGCAGATGCTGGGCGGCATGGGCGTGACCGGCGAGAGCGCGGTGATGCGCATCTTCACCGACATGCGCGCCTTCCGCATCTATGACGGCCCGAGCGAAGTGCATCGCTGGAGCATGGCGAGGAAACTGGCGGCGGGGCAGTCGAAATGAGCCTGTTCGAACAAGTGACGCAGTCGCTGCGCCTCGACGGACGCCGCGCGCTGGTGACCGGCGCATCGAGCGGCTTCGGCGCGCACTTCGCGCAGCTGCTGTCGGACGCCGGCGCCGAGGTCGTGCTGGCTGCGCGGCGCACCGACAAATTGCAGGCACTGAAGGACGCCTTGATCGCGAAAGGCGGCAAGGCGTCGGCGGTTGCGCTCGACGTGTCATCGAAGGACAGCGTGAAGGCCTGCTTCGACGAAGCGGGCGTGTGCGACATCGTGATCAATAACGCCGGCATCACGGTCACGCGCGCACTGCTGGACCAGACCGAGGACGACTGGGACAGCGTGATCGACACCAACCTGAAAGGCTGCTTCCTGGTCGCCACCGAAGCTGCGCGCCGCATGCGCGAGGCGTCGGTGCCCGGCTGCATCGTCAACGTCGCCTCCGTGCTCGGCGAACGCGTTGCCGCCGGCGTCGCGCCGTATGCGATCTCGAAAGCTGGCGTGGTGCAGGCGACCAAGGCGATGGCGCTGGAGCTGGCGCGCTACAAGATCCGCGTCAACGCGCTGCTGCCGGGCTATGTGGTGACCGACCTGAACCGCGATTTCCTCGACAGCGAGCCCGGTCAGAAGCTGCGCAACCGCGTGCCAACGCGTGAATGGGTGCAGATGTCGGACCTCGACGGCCCGATGCTGATGCTGGCATCGAATGCGGGCGCGGGCATGACCGGCGCTTGCGTCGCAGTCGACCGCGGCCATCTGGTGAGCACGCTATGAAACAGGACATCCTCGACCGCCTGCAAGGCTGGCTGCGCGCGAACGGCCACATCGGCCAGGGTTCGCTGGTCGCGAAAGCGCTGGCCGGCGGCCAGTCGAACCCGACCTACCTGCTCGACTGCGAAGGACGCAGGTTCGTGCTGCGCAAGCAGCCCGACGGACCGCTGCTGAAGTCCGCGCATGCGATCGACCGCGAGTACCGCGTGATCTCGGCGCTGCAGGGCAGTGCGGTGCCGGTGCCGGAACCGCTGGCCTGGTGCGATGACACGACCGTCGTCGGCACGCCGTTCTACCTGATGTCCTTCCTTGACGGGCGCGTGTTCGTCGACCAGTCGCTGCCGGGCCTGTCGAACGCAGAGCGGGACGCGATCTACCGCGAGATGAACCGCGTGATCGCGGCATTGCATGCGGTCGACCCGGATCAGGTGGGCTTGTCCGACTACGGCCGCCGGGAAGGCTTCATCGAGCGTCAGGTGGATCGCTGGTCGCGCAACCTGCAGGCGTCGACGCTGCCGCTGTCGGACGACATGCGCTTCATGATGGACTGGCTGCCGGCGCACCTGCCATCGCAGGCGCGCAGCGCGCTGATCCACGGCGACTATCGTCTCGACAACCTGATCTTCCACCCGACCGAGCTGCGCGTGATCGGCGTGCTCGACTGGGAGCTGTCGACGCTTGGCGATCCAATGTCCGACTTCGCGTATCACTGCATGAGCTGGCACATCCCGCACGACTTGTGGCGCGGCATCGGCGGGCTGGACCTGCACGCGCTGGGCATTCCGGACGAGGCGACCTACCGCCGCTGGTATGCGCAGCACTCGGGACAGCATGCGGACGTCGACGAGGCGACCTGGCGCTTTTATATCGGCTTCAACCTGTTCCGCATGGCGGCGATCCTGCATGGCATCGCCGAGCGCGCGCAGCAGGGCAACGCGAACGCGGCCGATGCGATCGAGACCGGCCGCAAGGCCGTGCCGCTGGCGCAGCTGGCGCGGCGCATGGTCGAGCGTTGAACAAGCATTTTTTGGGGTAGACACACGAATGGAACAAAGCCTGAGCACTGAACTCTACCAGGGCGCCGATCCTGTTCGCGATGCGCTGTATCGCAAGGTGATGCTGCGCTTCGTGCCGCTGCTGTGCCTGTGCCTGATCGCGGCCTACCTGGACAGGGTGAATGTCGGCTTCGCGAAGCTGACCATGCTCGACGACCTCGGCTTCAGCAACACGGTCTACGGCTTCGGCGCGGGCATTTTCTTCCTCGGCTATTTCCTGTTCGAGGTGCCGAGCAATGTGCTGCTGCACCGGATTGGCGCGCGCGTCTGGATAGCGCGCATCATGATCACGTGGGGGCTGATCGGCGCGGCGATGCCCTTCGTGCAGACGCCGACGCAGTTCTACGTGCTGCGCTTCCTGCTGGGCGTGGCCGAGGCCGGCTTCAGTCCCGGCGCGATGTACTTCATCTCTTGCTGGTTCCCGGCAGCGCGGCGCGGCCGCATGCTGGCGCTGTACCTGACGGCCGTGCCGCTGTCGAGCGTGATCGGCGGGCCCTTGTCGGGCTGGATACTGTCGGCGTTCGCCGACCTTGGCGGACTGCGCGGCTGGCAGTGGCTGTTCCTGATCGAGACCGTGCCTTCGCTGGTGCTGGGCTATGTGGTGCTGAAGGTGCTGGCCGACCGGCCGTCGGACGTGAAGTGGCTGAACGCCGACGAGGCGGCGATGATCACGGCCGACATCGCGCAGGAGGCCGAGCGCAACCAGGCGCATGCGAGCTTCGGCAGCGTGATGAAGAGCGCCCGTATCTGGCAGCTCAGCGCCGCCTACTTCTGCATCGTCAGCGCCGTGTATGTGCTGCTGTTCTGGCTGCCGACGCTGATCAAGCAGCATGGCGTGACCGACCCGGTGCAGATCGGCTGGCTGGTGGTGATACCGTATGCGACGGCGATTGTGGCTTCGCTGCTGAACAACGAGCATGCCGACCGCACGCGCGAGCGGCGCTGGCATGCTGCGATACCGTGCGTCGTGACTGCGGCCGGGCTGGCGCTGAGCTGGGCACATTTCGACAGCCTGGCGCTGACGATGCTGGTGCTGACGATCGCGGTGGCCGGCGCATCGACCACGCAGGCCGGGTTCTGGAGCCTGCCGCCGACTTTCCTCACCGGCGCCGGTGCCGCCACCGGTATCGCGCTGGTCAACGCGGTCGGCAATGTAGGCGGCATGGTCAGCACCTCGGTGGCGGGCATCATCACCGACCTGACCGGCAATGCGCAGGATAGCCTGATCCTGTTCGCCGGCATCCTGCTGATTGGTGCGGTGCTGGTGCTGAAGTTGCCGGCGCGGCTGGTGAACCACTGAGTTCCGGCAGCGCGCCGGCCGCTGCTGCGAGGATGCCGGTCGCGCGCGGCCGTTGTTGCTTGCCCGGGGCCAGATTCAGCTTTTTTTTCGCTGCAGCGATCGGGCCAGCTGCTCCCGGAGTTCAAGCAGCAGATCAAGTCCCGTCAGTCCGATAAAAACTACGAGTGCGGCCAATGTGGCATAAATTAACGGCATGAATGCCAAGAGGGTATACGGCGTATCCACGAGGATCACTGACACGGCGCTCAGCACGATGAGCCAGTTGCAGAGGGTGGTCGGTCGGCAGCGACTGCTTGGCGGAGGCTTTCCAATCCAATGTCGAATGCGCCGAATGAGCCACCAGATTGCCAAGGCGGAGGGGACCAGTGTTGCAATGATCGTGTAGAGCGCGATCATGCCGTAGCAGGCCATCTCCAGGCCGTACTCCGATCTCAACCAGATGAACTGCAAGGCCATCGGCATGAGCGCCAGTTGAAGGCGGCGGGCAATTGGCGCATCGAGGCCAGTGAGAGATTTGCGCATGTTGATCGTTATATATATTCGAAGGAAAGTTCTTTCTTCCGGAATATCCCCGATCAAGCTTGAGTGCAGCAGTTCGGCGTGGCCCCGCAGCTGGCAGTTTCGGGCGCTGCGATTGTCCGGTCAGGATCAGTCGCACGACGCCATGGGTTTGTTCCGCTGCGCCTCTTCGCCGAGGCGGTCTTTCACGCCTCAGGCGGTCGACGGGTCCGCCGCTTGTTCCGCAGGGGCGAGGGCGACTTCCTGCGCCTTGCCCCGGCCGGGCCCGAACTCGTTGTAGGCCTCGTCGAACAAGGTACGCATCAAGGCGAAATTTGCGACCAGCATCTTGGTCTCGCCTTTGACCGAGATGTCGATCAGTCCCACCATCAGCATCG
>JACCDH010196042.1_pt1 | contig 20257 bp, 20 predicted proteins | sample 7442481 | NCBI WGS metagenome assembly JACCDH01 (sample SAMN15323433, study PRJNA562643) | freshwater metagenome | isolation source: river surface water | place: USA:Blue River Watershed | collected 2017-08-15 | reverse complement strand
TCTGTGCAAAATTGACATTTAGGTGCTTTCGCATAAAAGCCATTCCTTTGCCGCTCTGAAAATTTGACCGACAAATCAGTACTGGCAGACAAATTGCTGATACGCAGTTGAATTATTCATTCAAATTGATTAAAACCAATTACGTATGTCAAAGAAATTGAATGTGACTCCTCTGCACGACAGAGTGATCGTTAAACCAGCTCCCGCTGAAGAGAAGACCAAAGGTGGTATCATTATCCCTGATACTGCTAAGGAAAAGCCCCAACGCGGAACGGTAGTTGCAGCCGGCCCTGGTAAAAAGGATGAGCCTGTAACTGTAAAGGTTGGTGATACTGTATTGTATGGCAAGTATTCTGGCACTGAATTGCAGATCGAAGGTTTAGACTACCTGATCATGAGAGAAAGCGATATTCTCGCTATCGTTTAATTCTGAAGATTTAGTTTCATCACAATTTCTAACATATTAAATATCAATATTTATGGCAAAGCAAATCTTCTTCGACATCGAAGCTAGAAATAAAATGAAAAAGGGTGTAGATACCCTGGCTGATGCAGTAAAAGTAACCCTGGGTCCTAAAGGCCGTAACGTGGTTATTGAAAAGAAATTCGGCGCTCCTTCAGTAACTAAGGATGGTGTTAGCGTAGCGAAAGAAATCGAACTGGAAGATGCTATCGAGAATATGGGTGCACAAATGGTAAAGGAAGTAGCTTCTAAGACTGCAGATATTGCAGGTGATGGTACTACTACCGCTACTGTATTGGCACAATCAATTATCAGCGAAGGTCTGAAAATGGTTGCCGCTGGTGCTAACCCTATGGATCTTAAGCGCGGTATCGATAAAGCTGTTTCCCTGGTGGTTGAAAACCTGAAAGGTCAGTCTCAGACCGTAGGTAATGACAGCAAGAAGATTCAGCAGGTGGCTACCATCTCTGCCAACAACGATGAAACTATCGGTAAGTTGATTGCTGAAGCTTTCGCGAAAGTGGGTAAAGAAGGTGTTATCACTGTAGAAGAAGCAAAAGGTACTGATACAACTGTTGATGTTGTAGAAGGTATGCAATTCGATCGCGGTTATATCTCTCCATACTTCGTAACCAATAGCGAGAAGATGGAAGCTGAACTGCAGAACCCATATATCCTGATCTACGACAAGAAGATCAGCGCTATGAAAGACATCCTCCACATTTTGGAGAAAGTTGCACAAAGCGGTCGTCCATTGTTGATCATTGCTGAAGACCTAGAAGGTGAAGCACTGGCTACACTGGTAGTTAACAAACTGCGTGGAACACTGAAAGTGGCTGCTGTTAAAGCACCTGGCTTTGGTGATCGCAGAAAAGAAATGCTAACTGATATCGCTATCCTGACTGCAGGTACTGTTATCAGTGAAGAGCAAGGTTACAAGCTGGAGAATGCAGATATCTCTTATCTGGGTCAGGCAGCTTCTGTAACTATCGACAAAGACAATACAACTGTTGTTGGTGGTAAGGGTAAGAAAGCTGATATCACTGCACGTATCAACCAGATTAAAGCTCAGGTTGAGAATACTACTTCTGATTACGATCGCGAAAAGCTCCAGGAGCGTCTGGCTAAATTGAGCGGTGGTGTAGCTGTACTCTATGTAGGTGCTGCTACTGAAGTAGAAATGAAAGAGAAGAAAGACCGCGTTGACGATGCGCTGCATGCAACACGCGCTGCCGTAGAAGAAGGTATCGTTCCCGGTGGTGGTACTGCTTTCATCCGTGCTATCGAAGCACTGGATGCGAAAGTAAAAGGTCAGATTGCTGATGAGCAAACAGGTATGGCTATTGTACGCCGTGCACTGGAAGAGCCTATCCGTCAGATCTGCGCTAACAGCGGCATCGAAGGTTCTATCGTAGTAAACAAAGTGAAAGAAGGTAAGGCTGACTTCGGTTTCAATGCAAGAACTGAGGTTTACGAAAACCTGTACAAAGCAGGTGTTATCGATCCTACTAAAGTAGCTCGTGTAGCATTGGAAAACGCTGCATCAATTGCAGGTATGCTGCTGACTACTGAGGCTGTGATTGCTGATAAGCCAAAGCCTGAAGCTGCACACGCTCACCCAGCTCCTGATATGGGTGGCATGGGCTACTAATCAGCTTTGTTCAAACATAACAAACCCCGGTACTAAAAGTCCGGGGTTTCTTTTGCTCCTACGTTGAAGCGAATATGGTAAACTGATTAAGCTTTAAAATGCTTGGCAAATCCGCAAGTAAAAAGGTATTGCGCATAGCCGTAAGTCATCATAATAACGATCTGTAAAAAAGGCTCTTTGAAGTAAAATTTATCAAGCGCCAACACAGCATCAGAAAGAATAAACAATGCTGCTGCAGGAATAAAATAGCCTACAGAAAGTGAACGCAATGTCTTACTGCCGGCAATATTTGCAGCACAAACACCCATGACAGTAATAACCAATGCGTATACTGCGAATGGATAAAAGAAACTACCTAAATAAGGTTTCAGAAAAGTGAGTACCTGATATGAAGCGGCTCCGCCCACAACCAATGCAGCAAAACCTTCGGAGAATTTACTCAAGCGAATAGGTCTCAACCGAACGAAATAGGTAATATATAATATGTGCATCGTCAAAAAGCTCACCATCCCCAGCATGAAAAAGGTGTCACCAGTTCTAGAAAGCAACACATCCCCTATCCATGAAAAGAATAAAGCCAAGATGGTAATCTTTCTGGAGTTCTTATTTCTTGTCTTGGTAGAATTTGTAAACAAGTAAATCATCAACACGGGTATTAGTGCTGATTTCACCATGGGGTGATAGCCAGTTTTATTGAAATACAAAAGCGCACAATCTGCGTATAACAACAGCCAGAAGATAAGTAAGCCGTGTTTTTTGATCACGTTCATGCCGGTAGTTAGGTTTAATTAGCTATCAACGAAAATAACCGCTTTCGCTCTTGTTCAAGGCATTTTTTAAGTTTCTGCTAAGAATTTTTATGCAATGCATTCGTCCCGTCAAATTTGCGACCATTACCTTTGCGCCATGCTGGACAAAGCAGAAGAGGATTTTTTGGTGTTTTGGGAGCAGCGAAGAGCAGCTGGCATGAATCATCCATTAACGCTGATCAAAGGCTTTTCACTGGGCTTAGCAATCGGCTTGGGCGTAGTACTGATGCTGGAAATGGGTTGGTATCAACGAGCAGATATGGTAGCCCACGGTAAGATGAATGCTTGGGTATTGCTGATCGGTATTACACTCATTGCAGGCTTTCTCTCCTTCTTTTACAGCAGGTATCGCTGGGAAATGAATGAGCAACATTATCAAGAGATCAGCATCAAGAAGAAAAAATTATCACAACAATCAGATCAAATAGTATGAAAAAAGGATTTCTCGCATTAGTAGGATTATTCACCTTGGCTAGTTGTATCTTTTATTCGTGCAGCAAGCAAGAAAGCACTGGTTGCACAGGCGTTTCGGCTGCAAGCGAAAAATCAGCTATGGTTACATTCGCCAACAGTAAGGGGATTACCTATACGGAACATAGTTCTGGAATGCTTTATCAAATCACCAACCCCGGATCTGGCTTGCAACCCAACCTGAATTCACGCATTTTCGTTACCTATAAGGGTACTTTGCTGAATGACAAAGGTTTTGATAGTGCATCTAACCCTGGAACCACCAGCTTTATTCTGAGAGACCTGATTCAGGGCTGGCAGATTGGCTTGCAGCAAATTCGCAAAGGCGGTACCATTAAAATGATCATCCCCTCATCATTGGGTTACGGTTGTAATCCTGTGAGAAAATCAGACGGTACAGACTTGATCCCTGCCAACTCACCCCTCTATTTCGAGATGACCCTCTGGGATGTACAATAAGCAGAAAATCATCATATTGACAAGCCGGGAACCCTGTTTCCCGGCTTGTTTTTTCCTGTCAAAATTTCATTCCCATTCCCCTATCTTTGCCCCTCACTAAAAAATTGTAAACCAATACTAGTATGCAACTGAAAGGTTTAGTGCGCTTTTTTGCGATTGCCTTGATCCTGATCTGCGTGTACCAGCTTTCCTTCACTTGGATCGTGAAAAGCCACGAGAAGGAGCTAGCCGCCAAGGCCGACAAATGGATGAAGAATCTTCCTTCTGCTGAACAAAAATATCCCGGTGATAAAGACCTGCAGGCATTGTATGCGGATAGCTTAAACGCTATGCGTAACGATCGTCTGAAGCGTTTACAGGACAGCACAAAAGATACCAAGATCGGTCCGTTTGGTTTAACAACTTACCGTAATGCAAAAGAAAAAGAATTGTTGTTGGGTCTGGATTTGCAGGGAGGTATGAGTGTTACCATGGAAGTAGGTATGGATGGATTGATTCGCTCCCTTGCGAATTATTCAAAGGATCCTGCATTCAACAAAGCTTTGGATGAAGCTGTGAAATTGAAGGCCAATGGTGGTGCTGACATGATTACGCTTTTCAGCGAATCATACAAGAAAGCAAATCCAACAGCACAGCTTGCGCCACTTTTTGCTGCACGTAGTAATGGTAAAGTGAAGTTTGATGCTACAGATGCTCAGGTAACCAATTACCTCCGTGAGCAAGCCACTGCGGCATTCAATAATACATACCGCATCTTACGCACACGTATTGACCGCTTTGGTGTAGCCTCTCCAACCATCAATCCTGATCCTGCAAAAGGTATCATTAATATTGAACTGGCTGGTATCAGCGATCGTGAGCGTGTTCGTAAATACTTACAGTCTACTGCAAACTTGCAATTCTTCGAAGTATATACTTTTGAAAACAGAGATATCCAAAACGGTTTGGTTGCTGCTGATAAAGCAGTTCAGGATTACCTGAATGGTACTGCCTCTATTGATACGACTTCTGTTGCTAAAGCAGATACTACTGCCAAAAAAGCTGACACATCTAAGACTGCTACCTTGTCTAGTGTAGCAAAGAATGGCAAAGCTGCTGTTGATTCAACTAAGTTTAAAGCTAACCAAAACCCTATCGCTCGTTTGGTACAGTTCACCCAGCCTTACCAAGATAAAGGCAAGGTTTACTTCCCTGCAGCATTAGGTTATGTACAAACTACCGATACAGGTCTGCTGAATAGCTACCTGCGCATGGATATCGTTAAGAACAAATTCCCCAACAACCTCGTATTCATGTATGGTAAGGTGGAAGACGACGATCCTAAAACAAGAAACATCCTCACTTTGTATGGTATCAAGACCCTCGACAATGGTCAGGCAGAATTAGAAGGTGATCATATCACTGAAGCTGCTCAGGACTACGATGAGCGTGGTCGCGTTGCCATTAAAATGAATATGGATAAAGTTGGTTCTAATATCTGGGCTAAGATGACTGGCCGCAATATTGGTAAACCTATCGCTATTGTGTTGGATAATATTGTTTACTCTGCTCCTAACGTAAACGATGCAATCACAACCGGTAACTCACAGATCAGCGGTAACTATTCTATCAAGGAAGCGCAAGACCTTTCTGAGATTCTAAAGAGTGGTAAACTGCCTGCTCCTGCAAAGATCGTTCAAGAACAGGTAGTTGGTCCTACCCTCGGTGCTGAAGCTGTTAAGGGTGGTTCTATGTCATTCCTGATCTCATTCATCGTAATCTTCGCCTTGATGCTGGTATATTACAATACCGGTGGTTGGGTAGCCAATATCGCCCTGATTCTAAACTTGCTGTTCACTATCGGTGTGTTAAGTGCATTAGGCTTTACATTAACCGCGCCTGGTATTGCCGGTCTGGTACTGACAATCGGTATGGCGGTAGATACCAACGTAATCATCTTCGAGCGTATCAAAGAAGAATTAACTAAGGGTAAGAGCTATCCTTTGGCTGTTGCTGATGGTTACAAACGTTCTTTGGCGCCTGTATTAGATGCACACGTTACTACCCTTCTAACAGCTTTAACCCTGTTTTACTTTGGTTTAGGTCCTGTATTGGGTTTTGCCACTACGCAGATTCTGGGTATTCTCTTGTCGCTGTTCTGCGGTATCATGGTATCTCGTTTGATTACTGATTGGTATACCAATAAGAACAGACACTTCGAATATTTCACTGGTATCTCTAAGCGCATTTTCAAACATGCTGCATTCAAATTCATTGAGTATAGAAAAATTGCTTACGGTATTTCAGTAGTTGTACTGATCCTGGGTATCGCTTCTTTCTTCAATGGTTTCGATGAAGGTGTTGAATTCTCAGGTGGTCGTAGCTATACTGTGAAGTTTGATAAGCCTGTGAATGCTGATGTTGTTCGTGATGACCTGAAGAAAGTATTTGAAGAAGCACCAATTGTAAAGACTGTTGACAATGCTAGTCAATTGAACATTACTACTGCTTACAAAATCAAAGAAAGTGGCAATAACGTCGATTCACTGGTAGAAGAAAAACTGTTCGAAGGCTTAAAGAATCACCTGCCAACAGGTCTTACTTATAGAGATTTCGACACGAAGTATAAGCAGTATTCACAAACTGTATTACCAACGATTTCCGATGATCTGAAAGCTGGTGCACAAACTGCTACAGTATTCTCTCTCTTGGTAATTTGCTTTTATATCTTCATTCGTTTCCGTGACTGGAGATACTCATTGGGTACTATCGTTGCCTTGTTGCACGACGTATTCGTAACATTGGCTGTATTTTCTTTCCTGAAAAACGTAGTACCATTCCCGCTGGAAATCGATCAGCACTTTATTGCTGCGATTTTGACAGTAATTGGTTTCTCGATGAACGATACAGTAATTGTGTATGACCGTATTCGTGAAGACAGCAAGCTTTATCCTGGTCAGAGTAAGGAAACAGTGATCAACCGTGCGATTAACGAAACTTTGAGTCGTACGATCATGACCTCATTAACTGTATTCTTAACCATTCTTATCCTCTTCATCTTTGGTGGTGAAGTAACCAGAGGTTTTGCCTTTGCGATGTTGATTGGTGTAGTTACAGGTACTTACTCATCTATCTTCGTAGCAGCCCCAATCTTGGTGGATTTTGCGAAGAATAAGCCCTTAGGTAAGTCTGCAGAAAAGTAATAAAGACTAAAGCCCCTGAAAAGGGGCTTTTTCATGCATAAAAAATCCCCGCAGAGATGCAGGGATTTTTTTTATGAACTTCGTAATAAGTTTATACGCTGAATGAAGTTCCGCAACCGCAGGTCTTACTGGCATTCGGATTAGTGAATGTGAATCCACGGCTATTCAGCCCACCCTGCCAATCGATCTCCATGCCAAACAAATACAATTGATGGCTTTTATTCATGATACAGGGCACACCCTCGTATTCAAAAGTTTCATCTTCCTCTGTTTGGTGATCAAAACCCAATACATAGCTAAGACCACTGCAGCCACCACCTTTTACACCAACACGTAGTTTCTGTGTTGTGTCAAATCCATCTTCCGCCATTAAACGCTTTATCTCGGTTACAGCACCTACTGTAAATTGAACCGGAGTAGCAGTCATTGTTTCCATACACTGAATTTCTACAAAATTATTGGTATTCTTTTTTGCTTGTACCGATTTGGCTTTCGTTTCACGGAAAATGGTGTACGAAGACCTTATTTTTGTGAAAATACCTTACATGGATATCACAATCGTGCTGACACTTGTTAGTGCATCAATTGTAGCTGGTTTCGCAGGATGGCTCATCTATTTGCAAAGAAAGGCTAAGACACAGGAAATTATTGCCAATAACAAAAAGGTAGAAGGCTCTCAGCAACTGCAATTACAGGCTTATGAGCGACTTGTTTTATTAGCAGATCGTATTGCCCTGCCCAAGCTGATTGGTAGATTAAATCAGGCGGATATACCAGCCAGAGATTTTCAATTCATGTTAATCCAGGCAATCAAGGAAGAGTTTGATTATAACATTACACAACAGATTTATGTAAGCGCAGATGCTTGGACAGCCATGAAGCAATTAAAAGAGCAAAATTTGCTTACAATTAATCAGCTGGCAGCTACTTTATCTCCTGAAGCCAGTTCAGGAGATTTGAGTCGACTTATTTTGAATTACTTGGTAAATGATCCCAAAGGCAATTTGCATGAAATGGTGAGTGAAGTATTGAGCATAGAGGCAAGGAAAATCCTCTAAGCTTGAGGAATATCATGTTAGCGGCACAGCATCCTTCGTAATTTTATACAATAGATTGTCCCATATGAACGATAAAAAGATTTACACAGATAGTGGTATTGAAGTAAAGCAGGTCTACTCAGCTGGTGATCAAACCACACAAGACATGGCTCAGCCTGGCGAATATCCTTATACGAGAGGCATTCAGCCGGATATGTATCGCGGCAAGCTCTGGACGATGCGTCAGTATGCTGGTTTCTCTACTGCAGAAGAAAGCAATAAGAGATATCATTACTTATTGAGCCAGGGCGTTATGGGCTTAAGTGTTGCATTTGATCTGCCAACACAGATTGGTTATGATAGTGATCATGCATTAGCAGAAGGTGAAGTAGGTAAAGTTGGCGTTGCTATTGATAGCATTGAGGATATGGAGACTCTTTTCCAAGGAATCAAGCTGGAAGAAGTCTCTACTTCTATGACGATAAATGCCACAGGATTCATTTTGCTTGCATTCTATGTAGCGTTAGCTAAAAGGCAAGGTGCAGACCTGAAGAAAATTGCAGGTACCATCCAGAACGATATTCTCAAAGAATATGCTGCTAGAGGTACTTATATCTATCCGCCCAAGCCATCCATGCGCATCATCACGGATATTTTTGAATGGTGTAGCAAGGAATTACCTAAATGGAATACCATTTCTATTTCAGGATACCATATCCGCGAAGCTGGTAGTACAGCTGTTCAGGAAATTGCTTTTACACTTAGCAATGGTAAAGCGTATGTGCAGGCAGCAATTGCTAAAGGACTTGATATCAATGTTTTTGGTAAGCGGCTTTCTTTCTTCTTCAATGGACATAATAATTTCTTCGAAGAGGTAGCCAAGTTTCGCGCAGCCAGAAGAATGTGGGCCAAGATGATGAAAGATTTAGGCGCCACAGATCCTAAAGCCATGATGCTGCGTTTCCATACACAAACAGGTGGTTCTACCCTAACAGCACAACAACCGCTAAACAATATTGCCCGTGTTACTATTCAAACCATGGCGGCTGTAATGGGCGGTACACAAAGCCTGCACACCAATGGGTATGATGAAGCTTTGAGCCTGCCTACAGAAGCCGCAGCACGTATTGCATTGCGTACACAACAGATAGTTGCCTATGAAAGTGGCGTAGTTGATACTGTAGATCCATTAGCAGGCAGCTATTTTGTAGAAAGCCTGACAGATGAAGTAGAAGCCAAAGCATGGGAATTGATTGCCAAGATTGACGCCATGGGCGGTAGTGTAACTGCTATTGAACAGGGCTTTATTCAGGATGAAATAGCCCGTAGTGCGTATGAGTATCAACGACAGATTGAAAATAAAGAAAAGGTTATTGTAGGTGTCAATAAGTTCCAAGTAGAAGAACATAACGATACGCCTTTACTCAAGATTGATGATAGCATTCGAAAAGTACAAGCCGATAAGTTGGCTGCATTGCGCGCCAAACGCGATGCTGTAAAAGCCCAAAACTGCTTGGATGCCATCAGCAAAGCTGCTAAGGATGGTACCAACCTGATGCCTATTGTGATTGAAGCCGTTGAAAACTATTGTACGCTTGGTGAGATTTCAGACACTCTCCGCAAGGAATTCGGCGAATACAGATAAGAAATAGCATATATGATTCAAGGTGGGACACAGTTCTGTGTCCCTTTCTTTTTTATCCCTCTGAAATAGTTAAATTGAGCATTCAATTATTGCTATGCGTCGCACTCTTTTAGCACTTTCGCTACTGCTCAGCCATCTTGTAATGGCCCAACCTAGTTTCATCAAAGACAGCCTCGATAAGTATATCCAAAAGGGATTGTCTGATTGGCAAGTACCAGGATTGGCTATTGTGATTGTCAAAGATGGTAAGACAGTTATTTTGAAAGGTTATGGTGTAAAAGACATTCAAAAGAAAGATCCGGTTGATCCGCAAACACTGTTCTTCATTGCCAGCAATAGTAAATTGTTTACAGGCACGGCATTGTCGCATCTAGAAACCCTTAAGCGTTTATCACTCAACGATCCTATCACCAAGTATTTCCCAGATTATCAACTGTATGATGCAACTAGTACGAAATTGGTGAGCATACGTGATATGCTACTGCATCGAATTGGTACTAAGACTTTCCAAGGCGATTTAACCTTTTGGAATACCAACCTGAGTAGTGGTGAAATTATGCAGCGCATGCGCTATCTCAAACCTTCGCAGGTATTCAGACAAGATTATGGCTACTGCAATAGTTGTTACCTCACCGCAGGATCAGTAGTACAGGCTGTTACCGGAAGATCTTGGTTTGATTTTGTGCGCGACAGCATCACACAGCCCGCCGGCATGACCAACACATTCATCAGTTCCAATGGTATAGAACAAAAACAAAAAAATATTGCAACGCCTTATACCACATCATTCACCAATACTTTGCAACCAGTACCTTATGATCGTTGGGATAACTTAGGTCCTGCAGCCAGTATTGTTAGCTCTGTAAGCGATCTGGCTAAATGGTTACAAGTACAATTGGATAGCGGTCGCATCAATGGCAAAAGAATCTTGCCTTGGGCAAGTATTCAAAAAACAAGAGATGTGGGCATCATCACTTCCAGCAGAAAATCTTCCATGTATCCCATGCATTTTCGTGGATATGGTTTAGGATTGAATGTAGCAGATTACAATGGCCGACAAATCTTCTGGCATACAGGTGGTGCGGCAGGTATGGTAAGTAATGTTTGCTTTGTTCCTGAAGAAAAGCTGGGTATTGCCATTCTCACCAATAACGACAATCAGAATTTCTTTGAGCTCTTACGCTATCAAATATTAGATGCTTATTTGGGTGTACCCTATGTGAATAGAAGTCTACAGCAACTTACCGGATTTAATCGCGCAATGGCTGATCAGGTGAGTGAAATCAATGGCTGGAAAGCCAGATTGGGCAAAGCCAGTCCTGCCCTGCCTTTAGAAGCCTATACAGGCACATACCAGCATGAATTGTATGGACAGATAGAGATCAGCAAACAGAACAATCAATTATTCATTCGCTTTAAAACACATCCTGACTTAACAGCTACGCTGGATTATCTGGATAAAGATGAATGGCTCTTGCGCTATAACAATATCGAATATGGTATTTTCACTATTAAGTTTAGTGTGAAGGAACAAAAAGTGACGAGTATTGATATTCGCGCGAATGACTTTGTAGAATACGATGCCTATACTTTCATCAAACAATAAACCCAACAAAACCGATACACATGAGAAAATGGATGGCAATCGCAGGTGGTATTTGCATAAGCGCAGTAGCGCAAGCGCAAATGCCTGCTAATTATGATGCACTAGTAAAATCAGTCACACCACGTGTAGTGGAATGGCGCAGGTATATTCATGAAAATCCTGAGTTGTCCAACAGAGAAGTTAAGACAGGTCAGTTCATTGCCGACAAGCTACGCAGCTTTGGCAATATTGAAGTAAAATCAGGTGTTGCTAAAACTGGTGTCGTTGGCGTATTAAAAGGTGGTAAACCGGGGCCTGTTGTGGCTTTGCGTGCAGATATTGATGCACTGCCAGTTACAGAGCGCGTGAACATCCCTTTTGCTTCTAAAGTAGTGACTGATTTCAACGGCCAGAAGACTGGTGTAATGCACGCTTGCGGACATGATTCGCATGTATCTATTTTGCTTGGAACAGCTGAAGTGCTGTGTAAGCTACAAAAAGATTTACCCGGTACTGTAGTCTTTGTATTTCAGCCTGCAGAAGAAGGTCCCCCAGCAGGCGAAGAAGGTGGCGCGCCTTTGATGATTAAAGAAGGTGTCTTAGACAATCCTAAAGTAGAAGCCATGTTTGGTCTACACATCAATTCTCAGACTGAAATTGGTAAGATCAAATACAAGCCTGGTGCAACTATGGCCAGCAGCGATTGGTTCCAGATCAAAGTAAAAGGAAAACAGTCTCACGGCTCTCAGCCTTGGGGCGGTATTGATCCAATTGTAGTAAGTGCGCAAATTATCGAAGGCTTGCAAACCATTGTTAGCCGCATGAGCAACCTAACCAAAGCACCTGTGGTGATTTCAGTGGGACGCATCAATGGCGGTATTCGTGAAAACATTATTCCTGAAGAACTGAGTATGGCTGGTACCATTCGTACACTTGACAATGCCATGCAGAAAGATGTGCATGAGAAAATCCGTCAGGTAGCTACCAAGATTGCAGAAGCTTCAGGTGCAACTGCTGAAGTAACCATTGATACAAAGACATTGGTAACCTTCAATGATCCGCAGTTGATGAGCCGAATGATTCCTTCCTTAGAAGCTGCCGCAGGTAAAGGCCATGTTTTTGAAACAGAGTGGACAACCGGCGCGGAAGATTTCTCTTTCTTCGCAGCAAAAGTGCCATCTATCTTTTTCTTTTTAGGTGGGATGCCCAAGGGTATGGATGAGAAGAAAGCAGCACCACACCACACACCTGATTTTTATATTGATGATAGCATGCTGGACGTAGGTGTCAAAGCATTTTGTCAATTGGTATTTGATTATGCAAAAAAGAAATAAACAAACAGCATCCCGCTCTAAAGAGCGGGATTTTTATATCAGACTTGTATTGTTCACTTGTCTATTGGTATTCAGCTGGAAAGCCAATGCGCAAGCATCACCTTATGTGATGGTATTAGGTACCGCACAAGATGGCGGCTATCCGCATATTGGCTGTAATCGGAGCTGCTGTACCAAAGCTTGGAAGCAACCAAATCAACAACGCTTTGTGGTTTCATTGGCTATAGTTGATCCTATTGATAAGCAATGGTGGTTGGTAGAAGCTACACCGGATATCAAAGCACAGCTGCAATTGTTTCAAGAAAAAACTAAGGGCATCTATCCATACTTACCTAAAGGTATTTTACTCTCCCATGCACATATGGGGCATTATACAGGCCTGATGCAATTAGGTAGAGAAGCATTGAATACAAAGGGTGTTCAAGTATATGCGTTACCCAAAATGGCGAATTACTTGCAAAGCAACGGGCCATGGTCGCAGCTGGTTGCATTGAATAATATTACCATTGTACCTATTGACACCAACAGTTTGGTCAAGTTATCTGATCACTGGCAGTTTCGAGCAATGACAGTACCACACAGAGATGAGTTTTCTGAAACTACAGGGTTTTCAATTATAAATAAAGAGAAAAGGTATTTATTCATTCCCGATACGGACAAATGGGAGAAAATGCGTAAGCCCATACAGGATTTAGTAGCACAGCATGACCTCTCTTTTCTCGATGCAACTTTTTATTCCGCAGATGAGCTGGCATATCGGAATATTCGTGAAGTGCCGCATCCATTTGTTACAGAAACCATGCAGTTGATTCCTGCTGCAATTGCGACTAAAGTTTGCTTCATTCATTTCAATCACACAAATCCTTTATTGTGGGATAAGGCATTTAGTGATCGTGTACTAAAACAAGGCTTTCAAGTAGCGGAACAAGGGAAGGTCTATTGATACTGTCGTGCACCAAACAACAGACTCCCAATGCGCACAAGGGTACTACCCTGCTCAATGGCCAATTGATAATCACCGCTCATACCCATGCTCAACGTATCAAATGCAGGATCATTCAATCTGGTTTTCGTTACATCAAAATATGCTTTCAATTGTGTAAACTCAGTTTTTAATTGATCTTGATGCTCAGTAAATGAAGCCATACCCATCAATCCACGAATACGCACATGTGGAAATGCGTGCAGCTGATCTAAAATGCTATTAAGCTCTGCTTCATCTAAACCAAATTTGGTTTCTTCCTGTGCAATATGCATTTGTAGCAAACAATCAATCACCCGATTGGTCTTGATTGCTTGTTTATTGACTTCCTGTAATAACTTGACACTGTCAATACCATGTATCAAGTGTACAAATGGCGCGATGTATTTTACCTTATTACTTTGCAGATGACCGATAAAATGCCAGCGAATATCTTCCGGCAGGCTAGCATGCTTGTCAACCAATTCTTGCACATAATTTTCACCAAAATCCCGATGCCCTTCTGCATACAAAGCTTCAATATCGCTATTGGGCTTGGTTTTGCTCACTGCAACCAATAAAACATTTTTTGCTGTAGTATATGCTTGAATCGATTGATATGCTGCTATATCTGCTGCCATACGAGATAAATGTTGTGCAAATGTCGGTTACAGTTCCAGAAAACCAAAATGCCCCATTACAGGGGCATCAGACTCATTTGCAGTTATAGATGAACTTATTGTAAAATACTTCTTGAGATAACAATACGCTGTACTTCAGATGTACCCTCATAAATCTGGGTAATCTTGGCATCACGCATCAGACGCTCTACATGGTATTCCTTCACGAAGCCATAGCCACCGTGAATCTGTACCGCTTCCGTAGCCACCCACATCGCTGTTTCAGAAGCAAATACTTTAGCCATTGAAGAGCTTAACGTATAATCAATACCATTGTCTTTTTCCCATGCTGCTTTCAGGCAAAGCAAACGTGCACACTCTATGCGCGTTGCCATATCTGCTAGCTTGAAAGCAATTGCTTGGTGGTGCATGATTTCTTTGCCAAATGCTTTACGCTGCTTGCTGTAGGCCAGCGCCAGTTCATAAGCACCGCTAGCAATACCTAAAGCCTGCGCAGCAATACCTATACGGCCGCCGGCCAATGTCTTCATGGCAAACTTGAAACCAAAACCATCTTCACCAATACGATTTGCTTTAGGCACCTTAACATCTGTAAACATGATGGTATGTGTATCGCTACCGCGGATACCCATTTTATTTTCCTTAGCCGCTACAGTAACACCAGGCCAGTTTTTCTCAACAATCAAACAGTTGATGCCCTTACTACCCTTTGCAGGATCAGTTTGTGCCATTACCAGATATACCGAAGCAGAAGAGCCATTGGTAATCCAGTTTTTAGTGCCATTGAGCAAATAATAATCGCCCTTATCTTCTGCAGTTGTACGCTGAGAAGTAGCATCACTACCCGCTTCAGGCTCACTCAATAAAAAAGCGCCGATGTATAGTTCGCCATCTTTCTTACCCTGAGCAATTGGCGTGAGGTATTGTTGTTTTTGTTCTTCAGAACCATATGCTTCCAAACCCCAGCTTACAAGGCTGTTGTTCACACTCATGCATACGCTGGTACTGGCATCAACCTTAGAGATTTCTTCCATGGCCAATACATAGCTCATAGTATCCAAACCGCTACCACCATATTTAGGATCCACCATCATACCCATGAAACCCAAATCAGCCAGTTTCATTACTTGCTCTTTAGGGAAGATTTGTTTTTCATCGCGCTCAATAACGCCGGGCAAACATTCTTGCTGAGCGAAATCACGCGCAGCTTTCTGGATCATCAGTTGTTCTTCAGTCAATTGGAAATGCATATTCGTTATTTTCAGTGCGCAAAAATAAGCTAACAAGTGTTAGGTTGCGAATATCCTGTTGAATTTTTAAAGAAAAGATGGATATTACTAAAGCAATCGATATCTCTAACATAATCAGTACTTTATGTCCATGTTATTGAACAGACAAACCTTTGGTGATCCGATAAACACAGGCAAGCTCCTTTCACGTGAAGAAGCAGAAACCCTCTTGCAGAGCTGGGTGCCTAATGCAAGGTTGCAGTTGCATATGCGGCAGGTAGGCTATCTACTGCGTGCTTGGGCAAAAGAAAAGCTGGGCGCAGATGAAACCACGCAATGGAAATGGGAAATGGCTGGTTTGCTACATGATGCCGATTGGGATCAGTGGCCCGACTTACACTGTAGTAAAATCATCGAAGAACTGGAAAACCGACAGATTGATCCAGAAGTGATACGCGCCATCGCCAGTCATGGCCCAGCCCATTTTGGTGTGGAGCCGATAACTGAGTTGGACAAAATGCTTTATGCCTTTGATGAGTTGTCAGGCTTCTTGCATGCTTACTCACTGATGCGTCCCGGTGGATACGCAGGTATGGATGTGAAAGGCGTGAAGAAAAGACTGAAGGACAAAACATTTGCGGCAGGTGTATCTCGTGAAGATGTTGCTGACGCTTGTTCAAGAGCCGGAATAGAATTGGATACCCTTATTCAATTCATGATACCGCATCAGGAATATATCACACAAGTATGGCAACAACAATGACAAACATCATTCTTCAGCTTGTTGGCGTATAAGACATTTGTATGCACAGCGAACAGCTGTACCTGTTAACATGCTTTCATAACTGACAGGTTGTTTAGGACAGTGTGGAATGTGCCGGAATCTTTCCGGCACATTTTTTATTTCCCCCTATCTTTAAGAACAATCTTATTACATGAGAAAATTATTGATCGCGCTGGTATTGTTGGTTACTGTAACAGTAGAAGCTCAACAAGTATTATCTGTAAGAGAACAAAGCCGCGTAGTAGATGAACTATTAGGCGAACGCATCAATCAGCTACTACCCAAATTGATGCAGGAAGAAAAAATTGATATGTGGGTCATCATCTCCAGAGAATACAATGAAGATCCGGTCATCAAAACATTTCTGCCCTCCACTTGGCTTTCTGCCAGGCGAAGAACCATTTTGGTATTTTACAATAATGCGGGCACAGGCAATTTTGAAAAGCTTGCTATTGCACGCTACAACGTTGGCGAACATATCAAAGCTGCTTGGGATGTAGAGAAATTCCCCAATCAATGGGATGCATTAACACAAATCATTCAACAACGCAATCCGCAAAAAATTGCCTTGAACTATTCTACTGATTACGGACATGCAGACGGTCTCACTTATACTGAGCAGAAAGAGTTCATTGAAAAGCTTACTAAAGAACAACAAGCTAAAATTGTTTCAGCAGAAAAATTGGCTGTACGTTGGTTAGAAACCAGAACAGAACGTGAAATGATGCTATATCCACAACTCATTCAATTCACGCATCAGATTATTGAAGAAGGTTTCTCTGAGAAAGTAATTATGCCCGGCATCACTACTACGGATGATCTGGTTTGGTGGTTTAGACAACGTATTCGTAATCTGGGACTAGATACATGGTTCCATCCATCTGTTGCTGTACAGCGCAATGATCCTGAGAATTTCGAGCACCTCCGCGCTTTCAGTAATCGCCCTAAAGATGATGTGATTCGTCCCGGCGATTTATTACACGTAGACATTGGTATTACTTATCTGCGACTGAACACAGATGTACAGGAACATGCGTATGTGCTTTTACCGGGAGAAAAAGATACACCTGAATCAATCAAAAAAGCATTTGCACAATCGAATCGCGTGCAGGACATTCTAACAAATCAATTTGCTGCGGGTAAGACTGGTAATCAAATATTGAAAGATGCCTTACAACAATGCGCGAAAGAAAATATTACAGCTAGTATCTATACTCATCCTATCGGTTTTCATGGGCATGCGTCAGGCCCTACCATTGGTATGTGGGATATGCAAAAAGGCGTTCCGGGCAGTGGTGATTTTCCGATGCATTACAGAACCGCTTATTCAATAGAGCTGAATTCTGAATACATGATTCCTGAATGGAAAAAGAAAATTCGCATCATGTTGGAACAAGATGGGTATTTTGATGAGAAAGGATTCCGTTATATCGGTGGTCGTCAAACAAATCTGCATATCATACCTAGAAAACGAAATACACATGGCAACTAAGTTGGATCAAGCCTACTGGGATGAAAGATACCAACAGGGCTATACCGGTTGGGATATCGGCCATGTTGCAGATCCATTAAAAGCGTATTTCGATCAGCTTACGAATAAAGATTTGTCGATACTAATTCCAGGTGGCGGCAATAGCTATGAAGCAATCTACTTGATGGAGCAAGGTTTTACTAACGTGACGATTGTTGATATTTCAGCTGTTGTTACCGAGCGATTGCAATTGAAACATGCACATTGGTTAGACAAAGGCCTTCGGATTATTTGCAGTGATTTTTTTGCATTGAATGAGCAATTCGACAGAGTGATCGAACAAACTTTTTTCTGTGCCTTATCGCCTGATTTGCGTGATCAATACGCCAGTAAAATGGCTACGACTTTAAAACCTAATGGAAAATTGGCCGGGGTGTGGTTTGACCGGGATTTTGAAGGAGGCCCACCTTTTGGGGGACATGCGGAGGAATATCAAATACTTTTTAGTCAATATTTTACGGATGTGCAGTTTGCTCCTTGTGTCAATTCTATTCAGCCAAGAAGCGGTACGGAAGTTTTTGGTATCATCAGTAAACCTTATTGATCTTTTTCCCGTTTATCCAAAAAACACACCATGAACAGAAGAGATTTTTTGGCCAAAAGTTCTGCTCCTGTAGTAGCAGTGTGCGCAGCATGCCTAGGCGCTTGTAGCAAAAACAGTAGCACTAGTGCTCCATCCAATGTTAATTTCAACATTGATCTTGCTAGTCAGCTTATAACAGTTGGCGCTTCTCTAGTGCAAAGTGGCGTCATTGTTGTGCGCACAGCAACAGGGAATGCCACAAGTTCATTTACAGCGGTACAAGTAGCCTGTACGCATGAAGGCACAGCGATTAATTGGAATAGTGGTGCAGATAGATTTATATGCCCCAACCATGGAGCTAATTTCAGTGCCAATGGCGCTGTATTGGTTGGGCCTGCAACAAGGAACCTCAAACAGTTCAATCTAAGTTTATCGGGAAATACACTGACGGTAACCGGCTAATCAGGTAACATTTTGAACAAACGCGTCAAAGCTCTGAATGCCTAATACTTTTTCAGAGATAAAGCCTTCTGCGTATTGAACTCCGATCCTTTTCCCCAACATCAGCGCTCTGGCCCGCACAGATTCTAAAAACTGCGGAGATGAGATATAGGTTTGTGGTTCTCCCTGATCATCTACTGCATTGAATTGTGTGGTATACGCGAGAATGGCTTGTATTTTCTGCTCATGGTAAGCAGAAATATCTACGATAAAAGAAGGCTGTATAAAACGATCCTGAATATAATGAAACACATACTTGGGACGCCAAGCTTCCTGATCTTGTCCTTGTGCATCCTTTGTAACGATTTTTCTCAAACCAGAAAGAAAGGCGGCATCACTTACGAGCTTGGCACTTCTGCCATGATCAGGGTGTCTGTCTTCCGGTGCATTACACAAAACAATTTCAGGCTGATATTTTCTGATGGCAGCAATCACCATGAGCTGATGCGCTTCATCATTCTGGAAAAAGCCATCTGCCATCCCTAGATTTTCCCGAATATCTAAGCCCATGATATTAGCAGCATTGGCAGCTTCCACACGCCTGGTTTCCTTGGTTCCTCTTGTACCCAACTCTCCACCGGTTAAATCAATCACCCCAACACTTTTCCCTTCGGCCTTAGCGGCCATTAAGGTACCCGCACAACCAAGCTCTACATCATCAGGGTGTACACCAAAAGCCAGTATATCCAGTTTCATATCCGTGATTTGATATCAAATAAACAAAAATCCCCCCGCATTTGTGCGGAGGGATTGAATATCTGTAAGATGAATTACTTCTTCTTCTCGTAACGCTTCTTGAACTTGTCGATACGACCTGCTGTATCTACCAACATGTTCTTACCGGTATAGAAAGGGTGTGAAGTACTTGAGATTTCCAGCTTTACCAATGGATACTCATTACCATCTTCCCACTGAATAGTTTCTTTAGTATTAGCTGTAGAACGGCTCAGGAATGCTTGACCGTTACTCATGTCCTTGAAGACAACAAAACGATAACTCTCTGGATGGATACCTTGCTTCATAATGAATTTTTTAAGGTCGCACGGTTTTTGCCGTACTGTTATATAAAATTTTGGATGGCAAAAGTAGGTATTTGCCACTTGATAGCCAAAAAAATGCAGTAAATCAAGGCTTTATCAACTCTTCATGTTCACATACTGCAGCGGCAAGCCCAGATTTGCCCCATTGCATTTTGCGATAACTTCCTGTAAATCATCTATTTTCTTACCCGTTACCCTTACGATATCATCCATAATGGCTGCCTGAACCTTTAACCCGCTGTCCTTGATCAGTTTCACAATTTTCTTGGCATCCTCCTGAGCTAAACCATTGCGTACGGGTACTTCTTTTTTAACCACCTTACCACTTGGGTAAGCGTCTTTATCAAAATTGAAAGCTGTAGCATCAATACCCTGTTTCATGGCTCTGCTGATCAAAACATCAATCACCTG
>JACCDH010066208.1_pt1 | contig 20260 bp, 3 predicted proteins | sample 7442481 | NCBI WGS metagenome assembly JACCDH01 (sample SAMN15323433, study PRJNA562643) | freshwater metagenome | isolation source: river surface water | place: USA:Blue River Watershed | collected 2017-08-15 | reverse complement strand
GCTACAATGATTCAAAAAAAATCATAAAAACACACTCCTTATACCTTATCCTATTGCCTTGCCTGTACTTTTTTATTTACTTCTTTGTATATTTAATTATCAATTTTTATCACTTAAAATAAATAGATATCAACATACTTTAAAAAAACAAATTCTATCTGGTCCATTAATAAAATTCTGATCATTAAATTCTGAATCCCAAGGAATAATAGATTCCTTTTTAACACCTTTACTGTAATTTAAATAAGATCGGCTTGTTAATATTTCTTTTACAAATAATTTTTGAATAATGTCGGATTCATTATCATAAATAAAATTATCCATATGACGATATAACATTAGAGTATTAACAATTAACTCTTCATTAATGCAAAAACTATAAAAATCTTCATTTTTAATATTTAATAGCCATAAAGTAATCTCGTTAATCTCTATTTTAATTAGAATAGCATTTTGATTAAAATAAATAGAATCAAACTCCTTAATTTCTTCATCACTGTTTAAAAATAGGATTTCCCTAATTTCTTTAACCTTTGGATCTTCTGGCAAGTCATTCAAATATTTATTAAGTAGTAAGCTGTAGTTTTCATCTTTGATTAAAAATGCATTAAAACTGGTTTCGATTACTGAAGTCTTAATTTTATCTTTTTCACAATTTAATTGTTCAGATAAACTCAAAGAATAGGAATCAATATTAGAAACATTATAAATAGAATCAGTAAAAACAAAATGCTGAGGATAAATTTCATTCCCTATTTGTTTGTTCCAAAAATTTAATGCGGTGAAATTTGTACCAGCAGAAGGATACCAACAAATATTTTTAGAATTAAGTAAATTAGAAATATCAAGCGTCATAAGAAATGAAATTAAAAAAAAATTTATTAAGATAATAAAAGAAAAATAAAGCTAATGGATATCAATAATTTCAAACAATTTTGATTTTGTTTAAAATAAAATATTTACCTTTGTAATAGGTTCTTAAAAGATGAAGGATTTCGATGTGAATAGTGGTTTTAGCGCCATTCTCTTCACCAAATCACTAACAACATAGCGAAACATAAGCTACACAATACCTACAAAAAGTTTTTTAGGTATGCTTACGCGGTCACTAAAAATAAAAATGAAACCTGTAAATCAATGATTTACAGGTTTTTTTAATTTACGAGATTAGTTAAACAAAAAAGGGACTGATTATTCATCAGCCCCTTTAATTTTCATGATATTACTAGTCTTGCTTCAATACTTTATCGGTATACATCAACTGATGTTTATCGTCGAATAGTCTGACGGTATAAATACCTTGAGCAAAAGCAGATAGATCAATCTCATTAGTATTGTCTAAAGCTTTAACCAAAGCACCAAACATATTGTAAACTTCAATGTTTGCAGCGGTTAATCCATAAATTACAAATCTACCTGAAGTTGGATTTGGAGCACAATAAACTGTTTTATTACTAATAGAATTTACACCTGTTGTAAATGAATAGACATTGGAACTATCAAAGCAACCAAAGCTTGATACTTTTACTGTATAATTACCCATTTGATTAATCATAATTGATTGGCCATTTGCCCCTGCAATAGGATTCCCATTCAAACTCCATTGATACGTTGAATATGCTTGAGTAGATAAAACATTGCCATTTTGAACAATTACTGGTTTGGTTAAAGAGTGTACTACAACACCATATAAAACAGAAGTTCTTGAGCAACCATTTGCAGTAACTTTTACTTGATAATATGCAGCTGTTGTTGCATAAGCTAATGATGTATTAAAGCCTGGAATAAACACATTGCTCTTATACCACTCATAGCTATACCCTACACCAGCAGGTGTGCTCATAAAGGCTGTGTCGCCTTCACAAATTGTATTTGTATTAACTGCAGTAATTACCGCTACAGGTAAAGGAATTTGAACTACTGTCTTAGGTGCTGAAGTTGTACTACAGTTATATTGATTTTTAACTGTAAGGGAGTAAGTACCCGGTTGCGTCACTGTATAGTTGGCATTCAAAGCATTAAAAATAGCATTTGAACCATTATACCATTGATAAGTAAGATTTGAACCAGTGTTGGCATTTAATACCAATGAGCTGCCTTCGCAATAACTTAAGGTAGTATTTAAGATAGTTGCATTAGGATATGAACTAACAATAATATTTGCATTATTGTTGTTTTTACAACCCGTAGTAGTATTAGTGATGGTTAAATAATATCTACCGCTATCTAACATCGTTGTTGTAGAAATGCTTGGATTACTGAGTGTACTTGTAAAACCATTAGGACCTGTCCAAGAATAGGCAACACCTAATGGGACATTATTGCCTAAATTCAAACTACCACCTACGCACAATGGAGCATTTGATGTAATAGCAGGAACAATCGGTAATGGATTAACCGTGATAGATATAGCATTTGAATTAGCTGAATATACTAAACCATTAACATATTCTACAGTATATACACCAGGCTGTGTGGCAACATAATAGCTGTTGAAGTTAGTTGCAATTGTATTGCCATTCCATTTCCATGCGTATTGCAAATTTGGAAGTGTTGGAATTGTAGGAACACTAAATACAACACTATCTCCACTACAAAATGTAGTTGGCCCACCTGCAGTTAATACAGGTGTTGGTAAATTTATTACACTTACAGCAATAGTATTTGAATTAGCACTTACACAAGATGTAATAGAAGAAGTAACCACTACGTAATAGCTAGCCGTTGTAGTAGCCGTATATACATTATTAGTAGCTCCACTTATTGGCAAACCATTTGCATACCATTGATATAAGTATCCCACACCTGTAACTGCAGTCAATACTACATTGCTACCATTATAGAACGTAGTGGCACTTCCTGCAGATATTGATGCTATAGGCAATGGATGTACCGTACATGCCATAGTATTAGAGTTAGCTGAAGTAATCGTACCATTGCGTTGTGTAAAGGTATAATTACCTGAAGCACTTGCAGTAAATGTTGTAGCTGTAGCTCCTGAAATTGCTACACCATTATTATACCATTGATAGGACATGCCGGCAACTACAGTGGCAGTAAACATTACGGTACCTCCTTGACAGAAAGTTGTTGGACCATTTGCCGTAACTACAGGAGTAGGTATTGTATTTGCTGAAACAGCAATTATGTTTGATGTCTGGCTACAACCATTTGCATTCGTAACAACTACTGTATAAGAAGCCGTTGTTGAAGCTGTATAATTTGCTGAAGTAGCACCCGAAATTAATGTAGTACTATTTTGATACCATTGATAACTTAAACCGGTGCCTGTATTAGCTGATAAAGAAACAGATGAACCTTGGTAAAAAGATGTAGATCCACCAGCTGATATAGTAGCTGTAGGTAAGGTATTTACGGTTACGGTAGTAGCCGAAGAAACTGACGAACTTACTGTTCCGTTAGTCTGAATCACAGTATAGTTACTGCTAGTTGTGGCTGTAATACTTGTACTGGTTGCCCCAGCTATAGCTACACCATTACTATACCATTGATAAGTAAATCCAGTATATGCTGTAATAGATAGAACAACGTTTGCACCAGTACAAAAAGTTGTAGGCCCACCAGCAACAATTACTGGAGTTGGCACCCCATTTACGGTAACTGCAATTGGCGTAGAGAATGAGAAACAACCAAATGAATTAGTAATCCTAATTCTATAATTACCACTTACTGTAGCAGTGTAAGAAGCATTAGTGGCGCCAGTAATTAATGTAGTTCCATTGTACCATTGATAGGAAAAGCCAGCGCCCATATTTGAAGTCAAGACCACATTACTACCTGTGTAGAAAGTGGTTGGTCCGCTTGGAGTAACTGTAGCCAATGGCAATGCATTTACAGTAATGCTAATTGGAGAAGATGGCGAAGATGAAGCAGCACCATTTGTTTGTACAAATGTATAACTACCCGCATTAAACACTTTAATAGTGGTAGCCGTAGCACCTGCAATGGCAATGCCATTATTGTACCATTGATAAGTAAGCCCGGAAACAACTGTTGCAGAAAGCGTCACTGAATCTCCATTACAATAGGTTGTTGGTCCGCCAGCACTAATTGTTGGTGTTGGTATCGCACCCACACTTACCGCAATGGTATTAGAAGTACTTGAACAAATTGCAGCTGAAGTAATTTGCACATTATAATTTCCTGAAACTGATGCTGTAAATGCATTTGTTGTTGCACCTGCAATAGGAAGTGTGCCATTATACCATTGGTAAGTCATACCTGCAACCAATGTAGTTGAAAGCGTTACATTACCACCATTCACAAATGTGGTTGGTCCGCCAGCAGTGATAACTGCATTTGGAAGCGCATTTACACTTACACTTATAGCATTAGATACAGAAGAAGTAACCGTACCATTAGTTTGGGTAAATGTATAAGAGCCAGAAGCCGTAGCCGTATAATTTGGAGCAGTAGCACCGGCTATTAATACATTATTTAAATACCATTTATACGTCATGCCTATTTGTGCTACAGCACTTAAAACAACATTAGAACCTGAACAAAAACTTGTTGGTCCGCCAGCACTTACTAGAGGAGTGGGAACAGCATTTACAGTTACTACTATTGGAGATGATGTAGATGTACATGATAGTGCATTTGTAATCTCAACGGTGTATGAACCTGAAACTGAGGCTGTGAAAGAACTGTTTGTAGCACCCGATATAATTGTACCATTATTACTCCATTGATACGTAAAACCTGCACCAGTATTTGCCGTTAAATTAACAGAGCTTCCAGCAAAAAAAGTGGTTGCTCCACCAGCTGTAGCAACTGCATTTACTGTGCTAATAGCAACACTTGTACTAACTGACGTGGTAGAATAGGTACCATTAGTCTGTGTTACCGTATAATTACCAGCTGCTACCGCTTGATAAGTTGGAGCAGTTGCTCCATTAATTGGCGCATTATTTAAATTCCATTGATAACTTACTCCGGCTACAACACTTGAAGACAAAATTACATTTCCACCAGGGCAGAAAGTTGTAGGCCCACTAGATGTAATTATAGGTGTATTAAGAGGTGTAACAGAAACTAAAATACTATTAGAAGGAGCGCTTACACAATTATTAGCATTGGTAATACGTACATTATAAGAACCTGAAGTAGTTGCTGTAAAGCTTGCACTAGTAGCTCCAGCAATTAAAGTAGTTGCATTATACCATTGATACGTAAAACCTGCTCCTGTATTTGCACTAAGTGTTACATTTGAACCTTGTAAGAAGGTAGTTGAACTGCCAGCTGTTATCGAAGCCGTAGCTACAGCATTAACCGTAACACTAATAGCATTAGAAACACTTGATGTAACAGTTCCATTGGTTTGCGTGAATGTATAAGACCCACTAGTTGATGCAGTATATGTAGCACTTGTAGCACCTGTAATTGGATTACCCCCATCATACCATTGATAGCTATAACCAGCGATCACATTTGAAGCAGTTAATGTTACACTACCACCTTGACAGAATGTTGTAGGCGATGCTCCACTAGAAATACTTGGTGAACTGATTGTACCAAAGGTAACCACTGTAGCTGGACTTGAAGGGCTTACACAATTTGTAACTGAATTAGTTACAACAACTGTATAATTTAAAGTTGAAACCACAGAAGAACTTACAAGGTAACTGGATGCTGTAGCACCAGGAATAATATTACCATTTAAATACCATTGATAAGTTAAATTAGCACCTGTTACTGCATTTAATGTTACACTACTTCCTTGCGTTAAAGTAGTAGAACCGGATGGAGTTACAATAGAACTAGGAGTCGCATTAACGGTAACCGAAGTAGATGTTGAAAAGCTTGAAGATACCGTACCGTTTATATATTTTACAGAGTAAGCTGCAGAAGTGTTTGCTGTATAAATATTAGAAGTAGCACCAGGAATTATCGTGCCATTATTATACCATTGGTAAGTAAATCCAGCAATTGCAGTCGTACTTAAGACTACAGTATTACCTGAGCAAAAAGTTGTTGGTCCGCCAGCAGAAATTGTAGGTGTAGGAACAGGATTGACAGTAACAGTAGCAGAACTACTTGTTAAAGCACAAGTTCCTGTATTTACAATTACATAATAAGAACTACTTGTTGTTGCTGCATAAGTAGATGAAGTAGCACCACTAATAGCACCCCCACTATTATACCATTGATAAGTAAATCCGGTTCCAGTAACTGATGATGTCAAGGTACTAGTAGAACCTTGATACATGGTAGATACAGAAGCTGTTGCAGTAGCAGAAGAGTTTACTGTAACACTTACTGTTTGAGGATTGGAAACTCCATTTGCTGTTAAAGTATAACTATACGTTACTACAATTGGGTTTGATGTTGTATTAATTAATGTTTCATTGATTGAGCCTGATCCAGAACCGGCTGAGTTACTTATGCCCGTAACTACTGCACGAGTCCACGTAAATGTTGTTCCTGCAGTTAAAGAAGTTGGTGTATAAGCAAAAGCTGTACCAGAACAAGCATTAGTTGATAAAACTGAGCTTAACACAGGTATAGGCTTCACTGTAACTACAACATTCTGAACAGATGAAGCACAACCATTAGCTGTAATAGTGAAGGCATAGGTTACATTTATTAAATTAGGTGATGTATTAATTAATGTTTCATTTATAGATCCTGAACCAGAGCCTGCTATATTAGAAATACCTGCTACGGCAGCTCTTACCCAAGAAAAAGTAGCACCAGTTGTTGCCGTTGTAGGTGTATAAGAGAATGCAATACCACTTTGAATGCTAGCTGTAAGAACTGATGTTAAAACAGGTTTAGGATAAACCGTTACAGATAACGTAAATGCATTGGATGTACAACCATTATAATTGGCAAAAATAGTGTAAGTAATTACAACAGGAGCTGTGGATGTTGATGTCAGCACTTCTGAAATTAAAGCAGAAGTTCCGCTACTAGAAGCACCTCCATTAATAGCAGCATTAGCATTTCTTGTCCAACTAAAAGTAGCTCCTACTTGAGGACTAGTAATCGTATAAGCGAAAGTAGACCCACTACAAACAGTTCCAGTTGATGCACTAGAAATTGTAGGCAATGCTTTTGTAGTTAAAGGGATTTTTTTACTTATACTATCACAAGCATATCCATTCCATTCTTGAATAAAAATTGAATCCGTACCTACTTGTGTTGGTGTAATGTCTAAGAAATCAAAATTGGCATGACCATTTGGCAATTTTGTAGTAAGTGAATCAGTTGTACCATTACTAGTATTCTTTCTAAACCATTTGCGATACATTCCAGTTCCTGAATTAGGAGAGATGGTTTGATTTTGTGAATTTGTGGTATTCCAATAAAATGGACTTAAGTTAATAGAATCATCAGCATACAAACGAATAGTACTTCCCAAACATACAGAAGCAGGATTAGGATAAACATAAGGTTGTGGCTTAATGAATTGAGCGGTAATAGAATCCTTATAATAGGTTTTAGAATTACTTGTAAAAACTTCACAGGTGTATTTTGTAACTGCAGAGCTTAAAGGAGTTACCAATCTTGTTTGAGTTGAGTCATTATTATCCCATTTAACTCTCCATCCTTTATATAAAATAGTATTTTCATAATCATTCAAGTTTCTAGTATAAAACGAAATATCATCTACTAAGCCAGAAAAGGCACCAATATTATTGAAACTATTGGCATGTGCTACTCTACCAAATTGATAATAATTTCCAAATATATTTGCAGTTGAAGTAGAAAAAGAATAGGATTTTTGAAATATGCCATTTAAATAAAATCTAGCAATACCAGATGGAGCATCTATTGTCATAGAAAAATGCACCCAGTTATTAGAAGCAAGTGCATAATTAGACCAAACAATGGGTACCACATTGCCAGCACCAAATAATGCATGATGAACATATAAAGTATCGTCATGTCCTGTAATAGTATCTTTACCATTCCATACTTGCATTTTTACAGTACTTGTGGTACTATCCCACATCTCAAACATGCCTCTATTTTGAAGAAATAAAGAAGCATGCGACATATTAAACCAAAATGAAATAGTACCCTTGTTTGAATTAGCATTAGTGAATGAACTAATAAAATACTGAGAACTAGACGGAACATTATTAGTTAAACCAATCTGAAATTGAGCAGCTGCTGAATTAAAATTTGTACCTGAAAAATTAGCTATACCATTTACAAAACGATCTGTAGATGGAGATGCCAATGATGAACTTAGTCCTAAGAACGAAGACGTATTTGCGGTAATTGGATTATTCACTCCAACTCTATCATTTCTCCAAGAGCTAGTAGGCAAACTTATAGTATTATAAGCAAATGGATACCAAGCTAGCAAACCATTACTCGGTCGTAAAAAGGTTGGCAAATGACTGGTGTCGTTAAAATTATTGATTTGAGATAAGGTATTCTGGAAGGTTAAAACCAAAGGATTACCTATATAACCACAAGGCACGTTTAAAGACCTCGGATTGATTTGCCCAACAATCAAAGGTTGAGCAGTTGAAGAAGCGATTAAAAAAGTAAAGGCAATGCTTAAAAGCAAAACTACTTTTTTAAAAAATAGATTCTTTTTCATAAAGAAGATATTATTAGTTTAAATTTATTTAATTGGTTGGGCACTTGGTTTAACTGCAAATAGAATATTACTCAAATTTAACATTTTATGTTAAATAAATTACTCATATATCAATAATTCATCAAAACTTGGACAAATAACAAGGTCTCTAGGGTCTTTATCTCTGCTTTTTTGTCTTTTAAAGGTTAAAGAAATCTCATACACGGCCAGATTTGGAATTCTTGTTTTCATTATACTATTCGCGTAATCATAACTCGTAGCAATGACTACTCCATCAAATTCAAATTTCATCATAGGTATTATGGCACAATCTTGGCGATTAAAGCAACCTATTGAAAATGAATGCTTTGTTTTCTTTTCTAGGTTTACTCTACCATAATTTATATAAGCTCCATAAATTAATTCATTAAATTCAGATTGCTGAGAAAGATTACTATGTACCGTTAAAGACCATTTTTTATTAAACTTGTAATTCAAACCTGCGTTGAATACAAATTTCCTTGATAACTTGGCATAATAACTATTGAAGAAAGATACAGAAGGCGTAGCCGCATGAATTGCACCAATACCAAAATAATAATTGGCTTTATGTTTTGAACCCATTTCCCCTACTAATGAAATACCAGCAGAGATATCAAATCTATTAACGACGTTACCTGAGAAATTTTCTAAAATGCTTGCAGTAGGATCATATGCATCATTAACATACTGACTATTAGCTTTGATTTTAGAAATATCGAAATAATTTTGATAATATCCACCAGAAAAACCTGCAGTAATATAGGTATTCTTAGCATTCTCTAATGATTTATTGATTCCAACAGAGGCATACATCTGACTATTTGTAAAACTCAATGAGCCTACTTTATCGTATGCTGCTGTGAAAGCATAGGAAATATAATCATTAACCAATCCATTCTTTAGCAACTTTCTACCTTCTAAATTAATTAACGAAGAGTTTATCGTAAACCCAGCCTCAGTCCATTGATTACGATGAATTAAAGTGGCTTTATAGTCACTCGCAAAAATTCCTATTAATCCTGGATTACGATATACACCAGTTTCATAAAAATTAGAAAAATATAAATCTTGAGCCGACAAGTTTATTGCCGAAAGTAAGCTTGCTCCTATCAATACGAATAGCTTCTTCATAAATATTATTTTAAAATAGTAATGTCTCCTTTATAAATAAATGTATCACCCAATATGCATTCTATCTCTACGTAGTAAAAGAAAACGCCCGCATCAAGTAATGTTCCATTTATGGTTCCATCCCATGCATATTGTATGTTGTTTGCCTCAAAATTTTCTCGTTGAAAAACAGATTTTCCAAATCGATCAAATATTTTTAGCTCCTTAATTCTTCTCACTCCTTTACCCCTAACATAAAAGACATCGTTATTGCCATCTCCATTTGGCGAAATCATATTAGGTATATAAAATTGCTTATCGTTACAAATAACATGAACTCTCATGGTATCTGAACCAATACAATTATCAATATTTGAAGCTTCTAATTTATACGTTATGGTACGTTCTGGGGTACAGATTGGTTGTCTACAATTTATACAACTTAAATAATCTATTGGAGACCATTCATATTTACTAGCAAGATCGCCCTTAACATTAATTTGAAAAGCATCTCCAGCAAAAACAGTGGTATCATGCGTTAATATTACAATTGGCTTTTTAACCGAGATTACTTTTGTACTAGTAGATGCTGTGGTCTTACAACCAAATTGATTCTCTACGATTATAGAATATACACCCGATATATTAGTACTTAATGTAGTACCAACTTGACTTAAATTGGTTCCATTGTATGTCCAAGTAACAGAAACTGGCTGATCTGAATTAGCGATAAGTGTTACAAAATTATCTTCGCAAATAACAACGGAATCTTTTGGCGAAATGGAAGCTGTGGGATAAGTAACAAAAGTTAAGAAAACAGGACCCGCTATTTTTGAACAACCATTAGAGTTGGTAACAAGTACGTAATAAGACGCGGTGGTATTAGCTAATAAAACATTAGATAACTGTGTATACAATTGTGTATTACCTTGATACCATTGATAAGAATTACCTTGTACGAATGGCACAGAGAGTTCTATGGTCTCCCCTATACATTTGGTAGTAGGTCCGTTTACCGAAATAACATTGGTAGGTGATGCTTTAACAACAACTAACTGAGTTCTAGAAATAGAAGTACAACCAAACTGTGTTGTAATTCTTACATAATAAGCACCAGCGGTTTTTATAGTTAATTGGAATGCATTAGCATTAGCAATAGGCAAACCATTTTTAAACCATTGATAGGTTTGACCTGGCATATTACTAGTTACTAATTTTACTGAATCTCCATCACAAAATGTAGTATCACCAATATTGCTCAGACTAGCTATTGGCAATGGATTTACATTAACATTGATCGTGTTAGATTGTAAGAAGCAAGCATTGTTATTAAACACTACTACATAATAGGCCCCAGAACTAGTCACGCTTAAACTAGGCAATGATGCTGTACTAATCATATTGCCATTTTTATACCATTGATAGGTATAATTGAGACCAGTAACGGCTTGTAATTTAACACTATCACCCAAACAAAAACTTGTAGTACTTAAAGCTGTGATTTGAGCGATTGGTAGTGGAGCAACGGTTACTGTAATGGAATTTGAAATAGCAGTACATCCATATTGATTTTTAACTTCAACTGCATAGATGCCTGATTGGGTAGCTGTATAAATAACATTCGTTGCGCCAGTTATTAAAACACCATTTTTATACCACTTATAGGTATAGTTCAAACCTATACTTGCTTGTAATTTTACACTATCTCCTGCACAGAATTGATTGCTAGTGAGTGCTGTCAAACTTGCAACGGGTACTGGATTTACTACAACAGGTATCGTATTGGATAATTTAACACAGCCATTAGCATTACTTACTACAACGGCATAACTACCGCTTGTATTTACAGTGAGTGTACTTGAAGTGGCAGCTGTTATAGGGGCGTTGTTATTTAGCCATTGATATGTAAGTCCAATACCTGTATTAGCATTTAAAACTACATTCTGACCATTGCAGATATTAGTTGCACCATTTGGCAAAACAGACGCAGTAGGTGAAGGAAGGATTGATACATTTATAATGTTAGATTCTTTTTCACAACCAAAAATATTGGTAATCTTAACCTTGTAAGATCCTGCTGCAGATACCGTTATAGCACTAGTAAAGACATTAGGTATCAGCGTATTGTTATAATACCATTGATAGGTATAGCCCGGAGCTACATTAGCAGTTATTTGAAGAGAGTCGCCTTGGCAAATAACAGGACTTACAGATGTAGTAATTCCAGCACTCGGCAATGGCTGAACATTAACCTGAACAGAAGGAGCATAAACGGTACAATATCCTTTTGTTATTCGTACGGTGTATATACCGGCATTGGCAACTGTTAAGGTATTATTTGTAGCACCAAACATATCTATACCATTTACTTGCCATTGGTATTGATACCCTAAACCAATGGATGCATATAATGTAGTTGTAGTTCCATAACATATATTTTGAACACTACTTGGAATGATTACAGCTGTAGGAGGAGCATCAACCACAACATTAATTGCAGGTGAAATGGAACAACAACCCAGATTACAAACTCTTAAGGTATATGAACCACCTATAGTAGCAACATAGGAATTTAAGTTTGCATTAGGAATGTCTACACCATTCCTAACCCATTGATAAGTAGCTCCAGGAGAATTATTACCTGTCAATAAAACGCTACCCCCTTGACAGAATGTAGTTGCACCTTGAGCATTTATAATAGCAATAGGAATAGGACTAAAAATTACATTAACAGGAGCCGATGTATTGACACAACCAAAAGTATCTGTTACCGTGTAAGTATAATTTCCTGAATTGGTAGTATTAAAAATAAAACTAGTGTCTCCAATAGAATTTGAACCATTAAACTGCCATTGATATTGATAGGAAGAATTCGTATCTGCTAATAAACCTACTACCCCATTTATACAAACTGATGTAGGACCTAAAGGAGTTATCACCGCATTAGGTAATGGACGAACATATATAATAGCATTATTAGAAATATTAACACATCCTACCGCATCGGTAACTTTAACATTATAAACACCTACTTGATTTACCGACAATACGCTTTGTATAGCACCTGGAATATTGACACTATTTAAGGTCCATTGATAAGTAACATTTGGGGAAACGACAGCCGTAATGGTTGTAGTTCCTCCTGCACAGAAATAGGTATTACTTGGACTTACAGAAGCAATTGGCAATGGATTAACTGTAATTTGAATGCCGTTTGATAATTGAGCACACCCATTTGAATTGATCACAGAAACTGTATATAAACCAGCTGTAATAGCATTATAACTACTAGATGTTTGAGATGGTATAATAACTCCATTCTTATACCATATATAGGTATAACCTACTCCGGTTGTGGCAGTAAGCAATACCGACCCATTTTGACAAAATGTAGTTGGTCCGTTTGCAGTTAATACTGCAGCAGGCAATGAATTAACCGTAATAGTAGTAGCTGCTGAAGTAGCAAAACATCCACTCCCTGTTATTGTTGCTTTTACAGAATAAGTACCGCTATTAAATATTTTAATGCTATTTAATGTGGCATTAGCAATAATACCATTTGCATCTGACCATTGATATGTTTGTGTAGCGCTAAATGGCACACTTAATATAATACTATCGCCCAAACAGAATGTTGTTGGTCCAGAGAGACTGACAGTTACATTGGGCAAAGGATTGACTATAACGGAAATTGGATTGGACAATTTCAAACAACTTGTATTTGTATTGGTAACTACCACCGTATAATTACCTGCTTGTGAGGTTGTATAAGATGGGGTTGTGGCTCCAACCAATAGTGTATTGCCATTAAACCACTGATATGATTGATTAGCATTAATTTGGGCATTCATAGTTACCGAATTACCGGAACATAATACCGTACCACTTGCTGCAGTAATTGAAGAGATTGGAAGTGGATTAACTAATACATTTACAATTTGAGTATTGACACAAGCACTTGCTGTTAGGGTAATAGAATAAGGAACCAATATTGCATTCTGCGTGGTATCAATAAGTGTTTCATTAATTATAGAATTACCGTTGCTAGCTGGATTTGAAATACCCAATTGTGTGCTTCTTACCCACGTATAAGTAAAACCGGTAGTTAAACTTGTAGGTGTATAGATAAATGGAGCATTGCTACAAACAGCATTAGGTGTTAATGTACTAGACAAAACAGGTGTTGGCTTTATACTTACAACTACATTTTGAATATTGGTACATCCATTTGCTGTTAATGTAAATACATAAGTAACATTTACAGGATTAGGAGTTGTATTAATAAGCACTTCATTAATAACACCATTAGATCCTGATGCGCCTGCATTAGAAATACCTGTAACCATTGCTCTTGTCCAACTATATACAACGCCTGTAGTTACAGAAGTTGCTGTATAAAGAAAGCTTGTATTAGAGCATACTGCATTTGGCGTTAATGAACTTGACAATACTGGTGATGGATTAATGATAACAGATATATTTTGAGAAGTAACTGTTCCATTTATATTTAAAGCATAGGTATAAGTAACATTGATTGGATTAGGAGTAGTATTCACTAAAACTTCATTAATTGATCCACTTCCACTTGAAGCCAGATTTGTAATTCCAACAATATTAGCTCTCGTCCAACTAAAAATAACACCTGATGTTGAAGACGTTGGAGTATATGAAAAAGTTGTATTAGAACAGATAGGTGCATTAATCAATGGGCTACTTAATCCTGCTAATGGATTAACAGTTACATTTAATGTTTGTGTATTACTGCAACCGTTAATAGTTAGTGTTACTTGATATTGAACAACTATTGAATTAAAGGTAGTATTAACTAATGTTTCACTAATAGAACCGTTACCAGAAGTCGCTGTATTTGAAATACCAGCAACAGCAGCTCTTGTCCAAGTATATATTAAATTATTCGTATTTGAAGTTGGCGAATAAGTAAATACAGTTCCACTTGTAACATTATATGATAAGGAACCATTTAAATATGGCGTTGGGAAGACCCAAACAACTAAATTTTGTGTGTTTGAACAACCATTTGCAGTTATTGTAAATACATAAGTTACTGCAATTGGGTTAGCTGTAGAATTTTGTAAAGTTTCATTGATGATATTAGAATTACCACTTGAAGCTAAATTATTAATTCCAGCAACAGCAGCTCTTGTCCATGAAAAAGTAGCACCTGTGGTAGCACTTGTAGCTAAATAATTATATACATTTAAATTACAAACCGTATCTAATATTTTACTAGTTAAATTAAGTGTCAATTTAGGATTTACAGTTACAGTAAGCGTTTGTGTGTTTGAACAGCCGTTGGCAGTTAGTGTTACTTGATAAGAAACTGTTATAGGTGCTGTAGTTGTATTGTTTAGCGACTCAGCAATAGTAGCACCTGACCCAGTACCTGCTGCATTACTAATGCCAATTACAACTGCTCGAGACCATGAATAAGTTACACCGCTTGTCAATGAAGATAAATTAAAGGAGAAGGGTGATCCACTACATGTAGCAGGGATAATCATAGGGCTAGATAGCACCGGAGTTGGATTTACCGCCACTACAACATTTTGTGTATTTGGACATCCATTGGCTAGCATGGAAATGACATACGTTGTATTTACAATTGATGTAGAAGTATTAGTTAGCGTCTCTGAGATTATATTTGATGTATTACTACCAATTGCATTAGTAATATTAGGCACCACAGCTCTAGTCCAAGAGAAGGTAGTACCAGTTGTAGCACTTGTTACTGTATAATTAAATGGCAAATCAGAACATACACTAGCTGTTAACAAACTTGAAAGTATAGGCTTAGGTAATACTTGAATTGTAATTGTTTGCGTAGCAATAGTGCCATTAATGTTCATAGTGATAACATAAGGAACACTTACTGTAGCTACTGAAGTAGATGTTAGTATTTCATTGATTGAAGCACCAGTACCAGAACCAGAAGCACCTGCATTTATTGAGGCTATTGCTGCTCTAGTCCATGAAAATTGAACATTATTTGTAGCGCTTGATGCTGTATACGAAAATGAAGTTCCACTACAAATAGCAGGTGGATTAATTGGTGAAGTGATAGTTGGAGAAGGATTAACTGATACATTTAAAGTCTGAGTATTAGTACATCCATTGGTAGTAAGGGTATAAACATAGGTTACAACTATTGGATTAGCTGTAGTATTTACAAGTGTTTCTGATATAGCTCCAGTTCCACTACCAGTAGTATTTGAAATACCAACTACGGCAGCTCGAGTCCAAGAAAATGTAGCTCCAGTAGTTGAAGAAGTAGGCGTATAAGTAAATGTAGTGTTAGAAGTTACATTAACAGATTGTAATGAGGTAAGTACTGGCGTTGCTGAAACATAGAAAATAACAGGTACAGGTGTACCAGAGCAACCATTTGCAGTTGAAGAAATAGTAACCACTCCAGATATTTGATTGGCTGTAGTATTAGTTGCAACAAATAAAGGTATACTTCCCGATCCACTAGCAGCTAAACCAATATTCGTATTATTATTAGACCATGTATACGTAGTATTTGCCACCCCATTACCCGAAAAAGATATAGCTTGAGAGGTATCTCCATTACATAAATAATTAATGCCAGGTGTAGCTACCGGTTTTGGATTAACTGTTACATTAACCGTCTGATTACTAGAACAACCATTAGCAGTTATTGTAAAATTGTAACTTACTACAATCGGATTGAATGTACTATTGGTTAGCACTTCATTAATTATTCCTGTATTTATTGCTCCACTAGAACTTGCATTACTATTATTAATACCAATAACACTTGGACGAACCCATGAATAAGTCACGCCTGTTGTTCCGCTTGTTGAAGTGTAAGAAAAATTTGTTCCACTACAAATACTAGTAGGATTAAGTGTTGAGGATAGTGTAGGATTAGGTTTTACTATTACAGAAACAGTTTGTTGCCTCGAACAATTATTTGCTGATATCGTGTATGTATAATCAACAGTAATAGGCAAAGCTGTTGTATTTTCTAATGCTTCACTAATTCCGTTAGTTCCAGAAGAAGCTGGCGTAGAAATACCAGCAACAGCAGCTCTTGTCCACGTAAATGTGGCACCAGAAGTTGTAGAGGCAGGAGTATAGTTGAATAAAGAATTACTACAAATTTGAGTAATAGATGTTGAAGATGATAAACTTGGCGAAGGATTTACCGAAACAACAACTTGTTGTGCTAAATTGCTACATCCATTTGCAGTTGTAACAATATTATAAGTAACATTAACAGTACTTGTTAAAGCGTTAGTTAGAATTTCATTTATTGGCACAACGTTACTGGAAGCACCAGGAGCAGGTGTAATGCTTCCATTTGCAACTCGGGTCCAAGAATAGGTAGCACCTAAAGTGGCAGATGCAGGAGTGTATAGAAAAGGATTTGCACTACAAATTACAGGAGGCGTTAAGCTACTTGACAATGTAGGCGTTGGATTTACAGTAACTGTTAACGTTTGTGCATTTGGATTAACACAGCCATTTGCACTTGAAGTAATTTGATAGGTAATTGCTATCGGTGCTGTAGTTGGATTTAATAAAACTTCACTAATAATATTACCAGATCCGCTAGCTGCAGCATTTGTTATTCCATTTACAAAAGCTCTTGTCCATGTAAAACTAGAACCAGTAGTTGCACTTGTTGCTGTATAAGTATAAGGGGTATTATTACATACCACACCAGTTAAAGAGGAATTTAAGACAGATGTAGGATTTACAACAACTGTTATATTGGTCGTTTTAGAGCATCCATTCGCCGTTAATGTATACGCATACGTTACCGTAATAGGTGCCGTTGTGGTATTATTTAACACCTCACTAATTGAACCTGTTCCACTTGAAGTCGATGGAGTTATTCCGCTTACAGAAGATCTACTCCATGAAAAGTTAACCCCTGAAACTTGACTCGTTGGTGTATAACTAAATGTAGCACCATTACATATTGCTGGTGCAGATAAAACAGAGTTTAAAGTTAAATTAGGATAAACAGGAACAACTACAGACTGCTGATTGTTACAAGAATTTGCAGTTAGTGTAAATAAATAAGTAACATTCGTAGTTGATGCATTGGAGTTGACCAATGTTTCATTAAGACCTACGCCTGTTCCATTTGAACTTGCTGGTGTAACACCAGAAACAGCGGCTCTAGTCCATGAATAGGTTGTATTGGTAACAGCAAATGAAGGTGTGTAAACAAATGACTGTTCACTACATGTTGCAGCAGTTAACAACAAACTTGATAAAACTGGAGTAGGATAAACCGTTACTGAAAGTGTTTGATTATTTGTACATCCATAAGCCGTTAATACAAATGAATAAGTAACTACTACAGGTACATTTGACGTATTAATAAGTGTTTCATTAATCGTATTGGTGCCACTTGCACTTGGATTAGAAATATTAGCAACTACTGCTCTACTCCATGTAAATGTAGTAGTTGGTGTAGTACTTGCTGCAGTATAATTAAATAGTGAATTATTACAAACAGTCGCTGTAGTAGTTGTCAACAAAGGTTTTGGATTAACCACTACCGTAACTTGTTGTGCTGTATTACTACAATTATTAGCTGTTGTAATAATATTGTAAGTCACCGTTGTCTGAACATGTGATGTATTCGTTAGCGTTTCATTGATAGGCACTACATTACTTGATCCACTTGGTGTTGGTGTAATACTTGAATTGGGAGAACGTGTCCATGCATATGTAGCTCCAACAGTTGCCGAATTAGGCGTATAACTAAATGCAGAAGGACTACAGATATCAATATTAGTTAAACTACTAGATAAAATCGGTGTAGGATTTACAGTAACGGCTAAGGTTTGTGTATTAGAACATCCATTAGCTGTAAGGGTTATTTGATAATTAACAACAATAGGTGCTGTAGTAGTATTGATCAACGTCTCATTAATTATTCCACTTGTTCCGTTTCCAGCACTATTAGAAATACCACTTACCGTTGCTCTTGTCCAACTGAAAGTAGTATTTGCAGTAGCACTTGTAGCCGTATAAGTAAATGCTGCATTATTACATACAACACGAGATAACAAAGAAGTTAAAACAGGCGTAGGATTAACAGCAACTGTTATATTCGTTGTTTTAGAACATCCATTGGCGGTTAATGTATACACATACGTTACCGTTATGGGTTCCGTTGTAGTATTATTTAACACCTCACTAATAGAACCCGTTCCACTTGAAGTTGCTTGAGTTATTCCACTTATCGAAGATCTGCTCCATGAAAAGTTTACGCCCGAAACTTGACTCGTTGGTGCATAAGTAAACGTAGCACCATTACAAATTGCAGGCGCAATTAAACCAGAATTTAAGGTTAAATTAGGGAGAATAGGAACTACCACATTATTAGTTGTAGAACAACTATTAATCACTAAAGTATATGTATATGTAACATTCGTAGTAGTTGCATTAGAATTAATAAAGGTTTCATTAATAGATCCTGAACCATTACTGCCGCTAGGAGATACATTTGCTACTGTAGCTCTTGTCCAAGTATATGTTGGGGTTGGCGAATTTGTTGAACTTGAAGGCGTGAATGTAAATGGGGTATTACTACAAATTGCAGAAGGGGTTAGATTACCTGACAATGCAGGTGTTGGATTTACTCTTACAGAGATGGTATCATAACCATCGCAACTAGCCACGTTAGTAGTAAGAGTATAATAGTACTTAATTGTAATAGGATTGTCAGTTGAGTTAGTCAACACATCAGATATAGCATTAGTACCTGAGGAAGCACCTGTACCCGTTACACCAGTTTGTAAAGCTCGTATCCATGCATAACTTACACCACTTGTTAAACTAGCTGGAGTAAAAATAAATGAGCCGCCATTACAAATATTATTTAAACTTGGTGCTGGATTTAATTTTGCTTTAGGCTGAACGGTCACCGAAATTGTTGATGTACTCGTACAACCATTTAAAGAAAAATTCAATTGATATGAAACGGTTATCGGAGCAGTTGTGGTATTAACTAAAACCTCACTTATTGGAAGTACACTTGAATTAGTTACTTGAGTATTTGAGATACCTGTAATAGCACTTCTCGACCAAGTAATGGTAACACCACTTTCATTGGTTTGCGGGGTGAAAGAAAAAGTTGTACCACTACAAATATTGGTAGTAGTATTTGTATTAGTTAAAACAGGAACTGGTTTTACCGTATAAGCTATTGCAGCTCGAGGCCCTTCACATGAGGTCGAATTAAAATATTGACTTACATAATAAGTAGTTACACCTACTGTTGAAGTACTTAGCAAAGGTGCAGTAAGCGATCCAGTCCCACCCGTTGCAGATGTATACCACTTTAAAGTACAGCCAGAACTAGCCGTCACAGCAGACAAAATAGAAGGTGGAGTAGCATTATTACATTCACTAATTGCTGTTACAACAGGCGCAAGAGGAATGGGGTTTTTAGTTATAATTACTTTATTAGAAATGGAATCACAACCGTAAATATTAGTTTCTTTTACCCATAAGGTATCAACTCCAGGAGTATTAGCAGTATAT
>JACCDH011354278.1_pt1 | contig 20268 bp, 22 predicted proteins | sample 7442481 | NCBI WGS metagenome assembly JACCDH01 (sample SAMN15323433, study PRJNA562643) | freshwater metagenome | isolation source: river surface water | place: USA:Blue River Watershed | collected 2017-08-15 | reverse complement strand
CCAGCAACAATGCGATCACGATGATCGCGTATTTCCAGACCGGGTAACGGTTCATAAGGACTCGCGTACAGGATGAAAAACCGGGGCGTCATGCGCCCCGCTGAAAAAGCCGAAAACGGACCTGAATTACTTCAGTGTGCCTTTGGGCAAGACCTGCACCACAGCGCTGCGCTGCATTTGCACTTCCACGCCCGAAGCGATTTCCACGCCGATGTTGCTGTCACCGATTTTGCTGACCTTGCCCAGCAAGCCGCCAGCGGTCACGACTTCGTCGCCCTTGGCCAACGCGTCGATCATGGCGCGGTGCTCTTTTTGCTTTTTCATCTGGGGGCGGATCATCACGAAATACAGCACCGCGAACATCAGCAGCAAGGGCAGCATGCTCATCAAGGTGGACTGCATGTCGCTGCCAGCAGCGGCAGCAGGAGCGGTTTGGGCAAAAGCGGAAGAAATGAACATGGGGTAACTCCACAAAAACGGGCTGTCTGTCTTCTGCCCAGCTGTCACGGAGACAGCTGGGCAGACCAACGGGGGATTGTATGCGGGGCTATGATGCCCCCGAATGCACCTGGCCCCGGCGGGTTTTGTCCACCCCAAGCCACCAGCCACCCCGAAAGTCCGAATTTGTCCTTCCCCATCTGGCCCGTGGGCGCCTTGCTCGGCTCCCTCATTTCGCTGTCGATCGGCACCTCGTTTGCCAAAAGCCTGTTCCCGGCGGTGGGCGCCGGGGGCACCACGCTGTACCGGCTGGTGTTTGCCATGCTGATGTTGATGGCCTTTTGGCGCCCCTGGCGGCGCCGCTGGACTTGGGCAGACGCCCTGCCGCTGGGCCTGTACGGCGTCACCCTGGGGGTGATGAACCTGCTGTTTTACAGCGCCATCAAGACCATCCCCTTTGGTTTGGCGATCGCCATCGAGTTCACCGGACCGCTGGCCGTGGCGCTGTGGCACTCGCGCAAAGCCAGCGACTGGCTCTGGGTGGCCCTGGCCGTGCTGGGCTTGGGCCTGATCTTGCCCTGGCCCGGCGCACACGACGCGCTGGACCCGCTGGGCATCGGCTTTGCGCTGGCAGCGGGGGCTTGCTGGGCGATGTACATCGTCTTCGGCCAGCGCGTGGCCAAGCGTTATGGCGCCATGGCCACGCCCATGGGCATGCTGGCTGCGGCCTTGGTGGTCACGCCCTTTGGCCTGTACGAAGCGGGCAGCGCCCTGCTGGACACGCAATGGCTGGCCGCCGGTCTGGCCGTGGCCCTGCTGTCGAGCGCGGTGCCCTACACGCTGGAGATGTACGCCCTGAACCACTTGCCCCAACACACCTTCAGCATCTTGCTGAGTCTGGAGCCTGCCGTGGGTGCGGTCGCAGGCTGGATCGTGCTGGGTGAAAGCTTGAGCCCCGGCCAATGGGCAGCCATGGGCTTCATCATCTGCGCCTCGATGGGCAGCGCCTGGTCAGCCGGGCGCAGCAGCGCATGAAACTCATTCAAACCGGTGGCGCCAGCTCAGGCGCAGCATGCGGGGCTCGACCGGGTGCACATGGTGGTCCCACGCCGGGGTCAGCTCGCCTTTGAGCCGAGACTCGTAGAAATAGTCGATGTCATTGCGCTGGGTGTTGAACACATTGAACACGTCCAGACTCAGCTGATTGCGCGCATCCAAGCGGTAGCCCACACGCAAGTTGCCGATCAGGGACGAGGCCGACTGGACCGAATTGTCCTCCAGCAAAGGGCGCGGCCCAAAGTAGCGCAGCCTGAAAGAAGCCGACCATGGCCCCCAGGCATCCAGCGTGACGCCCAAATTGGCCGTGGTCGTGACCGCGCCCGGCACGAAGGGGCCTGCCGCCTCACCATCGGTGAAGCGCGCATGCGACCACGACAAATCAGCGTCCAGCGCCACATGCTCACCCACCCGCGCAAAGTGCCCCCACTCCAGCCCGGTGCGACGCGATGGCCGCGAGGGCTCGGTGGTGCCCGCATCGCCCACAAACAGCAGCTCCGACGCGGTCTTGAGCTGCCACAGCGACAGGGTCGATTTCCAGCCGGGCATCACGGTCCAGCGCACACCCACTTCCGAGGCCCGGGTGCGCACCAAAGGGCTGACCGCGTCCACCGGCTGGGTGGTGCCCCGCGCATCGTTGGAATGGAAGCCATAACCGTGGTTGAGGTAGACCTCGGTCTTGTCCCATGGCCCCAGCACCAGGCCCAGCTTGGGTGAGACCATCTGAGCGCTGGTCTGCCCCGAATGGGCGGGCAAGCTCGACTGCACATCGAACTGGTACGCATCACCGCGCAAGCCCGCAATGCTTCTGAGCCAAGGCCGCCAACGCACTTCGTTCTGAAACCACAGCGCCGTGCTGCGCTGCCAGACCTGGTCTTGCCGCACGGTGCCCAGCACCACGCGTTCGCGGGTGGCGTACAGGCCAATTGGCGCGATGTTGTCCTGCCGCGCCTGCAGGCCGTAACTGTTCTCCACCGCCTTGTCGCCCCATTGCGCGGGCACCGATTGGGACAGCGACAAACCCAGGGCCTGGCGCTGCTCGCGCTGCATAAACTGGTCGCCGGTGGGGCAACTGGTCACCTGGTCATTGAGGCAGTACTGAAAGTTGGACCACAAATCGAGCGATGACTTCAGCCACCAGGCGTTGGCGCGGGTGCGCGTGTCGCCCTGCAACCATGCCCATTCGCCCGACAGGCTGTAGCGCTGCGTTTGGCCACCGCTCGTGCTGTCCAAGCTGCCAAAGCGCGAGATCAAGCCTTGGTCGATGGCGCGCTGCGGCACCTGATCGGTCGAGATCCATTGCCCCTTGTAGGCCATGGCGGTGAGGGCATAACCATTGACGGCGCTGCCCTCGCTGTAGCGCAAGACCCCGTTGCGCTTGCGGTAGTCCTCGGGCGTTTGCCAAGGGCCATCGTTGCGAAAGACCTCCAAGGCATACAAGAGCCTGCCGCTGCCCTGCGTGGGCGAGCCCGCCAGCAGCGTGCGCTGAAATCCGCCTTGCCCCAGCGTGATTTGCGCCAAAGGGCTGTCGAGCTCGCGCAGGTAGTCGATGTGGGCCGTGCCCGCCGAGGCGAAGTCTCCGTCTTGCGCGTCGTAGGGTCCCTTGCGGTACTGCACCTTCTGGACCAGCTCCGGGATCAGAAAATTCAGATCGGTGTAACCCTGCCCGTGCGCATGGCTGGGCATGTTGACCGGCATGCCGCCGACAAAAGTGGCGAAGTCGGTGCCGTGGTCCAGGTTGAAGCCGCGCAAGAAATATTGGTTGGCTTTGCCATCGCCCGCGTGCTGGGTGACCATCAGGCCAGGCACCATCTCCATGACCTCGCCGGGGCGCAGCAAGGGCAGGGCACGCAAGCGCTCGCCCGAGACAATGCCTTCGCTGGCCGAACGGGCCAGGCCCTCCATGTTTTCCAGCTCGGCGCGGATCACCACCGTGTCCAGCGTCTGCGCTTGCACGCTGACGCACAGGCACGCGCCACACGCGGTGGCGGCCAGCAAAAGCCTGCCAATGAGGTGGGCCATGGTCGGTCAACAGCCCACAAATGTCGGCTTGCGGCGCTCGGCAAAGGCCGCACGGCCTTCGGCAAAGTCGGCGCTGTCGCTGGTCATGTGCTCGCGTGCACGCAGGCGATCGGTGTCCATCTGGCCCGCCGCGATTTCGTTGATCGACTTTTTGGTCTCCTGCACCGCCAAAGGCGCCAGCGCCAGGATGTCGCCAACCAGCACGTCCAAGGTCGAAGCCCAATCGGCATCCGCCACCAGGGCCTCGAACAGGCCCATGGCGTTGAGCTGCTCGGCCGAGAAAGGCCGCGCCGTCAAAAACGCGCGCTTGGCACCCGCCACGCCAAAACGGCTGACGTAGCGCTGCAAACCACTGGGGTAGTAATGCAAACCCAGCGCGGTGGCGGGCATGCGCCACTCGATGCCTTGCAGGCCGATGCGCAAATCACAGGCCAGCACCACATCGGTGGCACCGCCGTACACGCTGCCGTTCAAGGCGCAAATCGTCACTGGCCGCAGCTTGGCCAGTGCGTCAGGAATTTCCTCAAAGAACGTCGAGCCATGGCCGGGCTCGTTGAAACCGCTGATGTCATAGCCCGCGCAAAACACCGGCTTGGGCTGGCCTTCGGTGTTGGCCGTCAGCACCAGCACGCGCACATCGGCGTTGTGATGGACTTGTTCAAACTGCGCCAGCAAGGTCTTCAGGTCGCCGTTTTCCAGCCGGTTGCGCTGGGCTGGGCGGTTCAGGGTGATCGTGGCCACACCGCCTTCGATGTGTAAAACAGGGGCAGAGGGGTGGGCAAACGCAGCGGGCATGAGGGGCATCCAGAAACAAAAAAGGCGTCCGAAGACGCCTTGATTGTAGAAAGCACTGCGAGAGTGCTTTGGGATTTAAGCCTTGGCTTTGGCTTTGCTCAGAGCGGCTTTGACCGAAGCTTCTGCTTGGGCGGTGGCGGTCTTGAGGTTGGTCTCAGCGGTGTCAGCGGCTTGCTTGACCACTTTTTTCAGGGTTTCAGTGGCGTTTTGGCCGGCTTCGATGGCGGTTTTGATGGCGGCCACAGCGGCGTCAGAGCCAGCAGGTGCGTTCTTCAGGCTGTTCTCGACCAGGCTCTTGACAGCTTGCTCGGTCTCGGCGAACTTGCCTTCGACAGCCTTGGTGAACTCGGCGCCGGTGCTGTTGGCGATGTCGGTCAGGTGACGGCCATAAGACACGGCCTTTTCGAAAGCAGGCTGCACCAAAGCGGCTTGAGCGGCCAACATGTCTTGGGGGTTCTTGGCAGCGAACAGGGCTTGTGCGTTGGCGAAAGACTCACCCACAGCGGCTTTGCCAGCGGCCATGTTCAGCTCGACCAGGCGCTCGAAACCAGCGAAAGCGGTTTGCGACAGGCCGGAAGCGGCCTTCAGGTTGGCTTGTTGAGCGGCGACGAGTTGTTCAGCATTGAAGTTCATGGTGTGTTCCTTGAAAGGGTTGTTTGTTGCAATGCAGCAATTTGACCACCGCCAGCGGAGCGGTACAAGGGAAAACCCGCACTTTAGAGGCGGCACTCCAAATCGGAGGGTGGTCCAGCGCACAGACCCCGCTTGGGCGCAGCGCGAGGCCAGCTCTTTACACTTGAGACATCGGGCCATGCGGCCCAAGAACGGACACGTATGGAACTTCTGAGTCTTTTGTTTTTGTTGGGCGTGGGCATCCACTGGCTGAACGGTCAGGGACAACGCCAACGCACCGCCCTGCTGGCCGAGCAATTGCGGCCCTACCAGATCGAAAAGCACATGGCCCAATTGACCGAGGCTTACATGCGCGCACTGGCCGAGCCCGAGGCCGCACGCCAGCAACAGATCTTGCAACTGCAAGAAGTGGCCGAGCAACAGCTGGCCGAAGAATTCAAAGCCCTGGCCACCGCCTTCGGCCGACTGGCTGCGCCGGTGACACGCGGCTTCAAGATCGCGCTGCCCTTCATCGACCAGCTCTCACCCAAAGCCACGTTTGACATGCGCCGCCTGCTGGTCGTGCACGCGCAAGGCATCGAGCGCGCCATGACACACACGCCTACGCCCAGCAAAGAACGGGCATTTCGCATCATGGCCGAGATGTTTTTGATGCAACACAGCTGCCACTGGTTTTGCAAATCCAAAACCATCGCCTCGGCCCGCATGATCAAACAGCACCAAACGCGCTACGAACAAGCGCTTGCTGCGGTCAGCCCCGAAACGCGCGAGGCGTACTTGGCGGCGCTGAGCAGCTGAAGCCAACCCTCAGCTCGACTGGGCCGTGGGCCTGAGGATCTCGTGCACACTGAGCACCGCTGGCCCCAGCAACACCGTCAAGAGCGCCGGGAACACGCAAAACACCAGCGGAATGAGCAACTTGACCGGCAGCTTGGCGGCGGTTTCTTCGGCCAGCAAACGCCGCTTGGTCCGCAAGGCATCGGAGTGGATCTGCAAAGACTCCGTCACGCTGGTGCCCAGGCGGTCGGCCTGAATCAACATCACCACCAGCGCATCCAGATCCTCCAGCCCCATGCGCAATGACAGGTGGCGCAAGGCATCGGTGCGCGAGGCACCGGCGCGCAACTCCAGGCCCGTCAGGGCGAACTCGCTGGACAACTCGGGACAAGACAGGCGCATCTCGCGCCCCACACGGTCAATGGCGGCATCGAGCCCCAGACCGGCCTGCACGCACACCCGCATCAAATCCAGCGCATCGGGAAAACTGTTGAACAAGGCCCGCTGGTAACGCCGCACCGCGTGCGCCAAAAGCGCATTGGGCAGGTAGTAGCCCAGCGCTGCGCACAGCATGAGCACGGCCATTTGCAGCATGGGCGATGGACTGCTGTGGCTTTGCCAGAAAAACAAAGCCGCCAAACCCGGCAACACAAAGGTCAACGCCGTTTTGCCCGCCAGATAGGCGGCAGGAGCCGAGCGGGCATGCACGCCCGCATTGAAAAAGCGCAAACGCAGCCGTGAAGGCGCGTTCGGGTCTTCGGCCTCACCGCCCATCGACCAGGGGCTGAGCCAGTCGAGCAGCTTCTGGGTTTTTTGCTGCCACGCCAGCCACAGCGGTGATGACCGCTGACCAGCACCGCCCACATCCCCCCCGACAGGCGCCTTCAAACTGGCCATGCGTTGGGTCATGGCATTGGGCATCAATCGGCTCAAGGCCCAATAGCTGAGCAACCCGACCAAGGCAAACACCAAGGCATAAAAAAACAGGACGAACAAAGACATCGTTGACCTTTCTGCATTCACACACGCACGCTGACCAGACTGCGCATCCAGACGATGCCCACCCCGGCCAAAACCAGGGACGCCGTCAGCAGCTTCACCCCCAGCGGATCGGTCCACAACTTGGCCATGAAGTCAGGATTCACCCAACTGAGCAAGCCCGCAATCGCAAAGGGCAAGACCGACAGGATCAGGGCCGACAAGCGCCCCTCCGCCGACAGCACGCGCACCATGCCCGCCATCTTCTGGCGCTCGCGGATCAAAAAGGCCGTGCTCTTGAGGATGTCGGCCAGGTTGCCGCCAGTCTCGCTCTGGATCAAAGCCGCCACCACGAAATAGCGCACGTTGTCACTGGCAATCCGTTCGGCCAAATGCGGCAAGGCCACCTGAACGGAAATCCCGAAATTCACTTCGTCGAACACGGTTTGCAACTCGCTGGCGATGGGCTGCTTGGTCTCTTTGGCCGCGATCAACAAGGCGCCACTCAAGGCGTGGCCCGCTTGCAAAGCGCGGGCCATCAAATCCAGCGCCTCGGGCAACTGCTGATCGATGCGGATCAGTCGCTGCTGTTTCTTTCGCTGCAAATAAGCCAGCTCCAACAACAACACGGCCAGCATCAGCGCCCACGCCACTGCCAGCGGCCAGCCCAGCAACACCGACACCACCGCACAGGCCAACACGGAGGCCAAGGCCACAACGACCGACTGCATCACCGTGATGGACAAACCGGTTTGCTGCAAAAAGCGGTCATACACCCGCACAGCCGGCATGGTCTGCAGCCACGCCTGCAGCGAGGCGTTCTCGCTCAAATAACGCTTCTTGATCAAGCGCCCGGCATCGATCACCGTGCTGTCGTCTGCCACGGCACGCCAACGCTCGGTCAAACGTTGACGGCGCGGCCCCATGAAGTGCTCCCAAGTCAAGCCCAGGCCCATCACCAGCAAGACCGTCGAGGCCCCGCCCAGCAGCAGCATGCCCCAGTACATCAGCCCGTTCATGACACTTCTCCAGCCTGCGTGAACATGTCCGGATTCAAATCAATGCCTCGCGCATGCAAGCGTTGAAAAAACTTGGGCCGTATGCCGGTCGCCACAAAGCGCCCTTGCACCCGGGCGCTCTCTGACAGGCCGGTTTGCTCGAACTTGAAAATCTCCTGCATGGTGATGACATCGCCCTCCATGCCGGTGATCTCTTGCAAGCTGGTGACCTTTCTTTGGCCATCTGACAAGCGTGAGACCTGGATCACCACCGTCAGTGCCGCCGCGATTTGCTGGCGCATGCTGCGCGCATCGGTTTGCAAACCGGCCATGCCCAGCATGTGCTCCAGCCGCGTCATGGCATGGCGCGGGGTGTTGGCGTGGATGGTGCTCATCGAGCCTTCGTGGCCCGTGTTCATGGCCTGCAGCATGTCCAGCACCTCGCCGCCACGCACCTCGCCCAAGATGATGCGGTCCGGCCGCATGCGCAAGCTGTTGCGCAGCAAGGCCCGCTGGGTGACCTCGCCTGCACCTTCCATGTTGGGGGGGCGCGTTTCCATGCGCACCACATGGGGTTGCTGCAATTGCAATTCGGCCGCGTCTTCAATCGAGACAATCCGCTCGTCAGGCGGGATGCTGGCCGAAATCACATTCAGCAAAGTGGTCTTGCCGCTGCCCGTGCCGCCCGAGATCAGCACATTGAGCTTGGCCTTGACCAGCCCATCGATCAAGGCCGCCATATGGGGCGTCAGGGTTTCAAAACGCAGCAGGTCCTGCACCGTGTAGGGCACCACCGAAAAACGGCGGATCGACAACAACGGCCCATCGATGGCCAAAGGCGGGATGACCGCGTTGACCCGCGAGCCATCGGCCAAACGGGCATCGACCATGGGGCTCATCTCGTCGATGCGCCGCCCGATGCGCGAGACGATGCGGTCGATCACGCGCAGCAAATGCGCCTCGCTGTCAAAGCGGACATCCGTCGGCTCGATCTTGCCGCGCCGCTCCACAAACACCTTGTAGGGGCCGTTGACCAGAATGTCGGACACGCTGTCGTCGGCCAGCAAGGGCTCGATGGGGCCCAGGCCCAGCATCTCGTCCTGAATGCCTTGGGCAATTTGTCGGCGTTCGGTTTCGTTCAAGGCGTACTGGTTTTGCGCGATCAGGCTCTCGGTCAGGCCCTGCAACTCTTGCCGCAAGCGCTCAGCAGGCAAGCTGTCCATACGGCGCAAATCCATGTCTTCGAGGATTTGCTGGTGGATGCGGGTCTTGATCTGCTCGAACTGAAAGTTCGGCGCCTTGGGTCCGCCCATGACGGCGACTGGAGGTGCATCAGAACGTGTCTGAAATTGGTGGCGAAGGCTGGGGATCACAAGAAGGGCTCCTGGTTTGGGCTGGATGAACGGTCACGCATGGACGCCGACCCAACGCGACAACCATGTGCGGGTTTTGGGCGCTTCGGTTTGCAGCAAATGGGCCGCCACTTGGCGCAAGGCATCCACCACCGGGTTTTGCGGATGCGTCTTGACCAAGGGCTGCCCCAAGCTGATGGACTCGGTCACCGCCGCCCATTGCAAAGGCAAGGTGTGCACCACCGGCAAGCCCAGAGCTTCTTCGATGCTTTTGAGATCGACAAAGCCATGGCTGTCGTAGCGGTTAACCAGCACGCGCAGCTTGTCGTCGGCATAGCCGAGCGAGCGGAGCAGCTTGATCTGGCGTTTGGCATCGCGCACCGCGGGCATGGTGTTGTCCATCACCAGACAGACCACATCGGCCATGTCCAAAGCCTGAATGGCCAACGCGTCCAGGGCGCGGTGCATGTCGAGCACCACCACATCGTGTTTTTGCCTTGCCAGGCGCAGGACTTTTTCCAGCTGCATGGCAGTGATGGACAGTGCCGTCTCCATGTCTTGCGGTGCGGCCAGCAAAGACAATCGCGGCGCCACCGGGTGCAAGCAACTGAGCAAAAGCTGCGCATCCAGGCGTTCGATCTGGTGGGTCAGGTCACTGATGTTGTTTTTGGTCGCACCTGCGCCCAGATAAAACGAGGCATCGCCGTATTGCAAATCCAAATCCACCAGCGTACAAGATCTGGAAAACTCCGAGGCCATCAAGTAAGCCAGGTTGGTCGCTACAAAACTGGCCCCGCAGCCACCCTTGCAGGCCAGCACCGCGACCACCCTGGCCTGGGTGGTGCCCAGACCCACTTGCTCTTGCAGCTTGGCCCGATGCACCGCGCAACGCTGCAAAGCTTCGGCCAATGCACCATCGGCCAGTGGCAAGGTCAGCACCTCGCGCACACCGGCACGCATGGCACTGAACAGCAGTTGTTTGTCGCTGTTGTCCGAGATCAGGATCACGTACCTCTGCGGTTTGGCAAACGTCATCGCCTCGATGGCCTGCAAGTCCGCCTGTTCATGCGCCACGGTGCTGTCCACGATCACGATGTCGCTGCTCGCCTGCGCCAGCCAAGGCGCCAGCGCCTGCGCCGCCGGACGGATGTTTTGCGTGTGCACCGCAAAGCCTCCGCTGGCCAGCGTGCTGGCCACGGCCTTGGCCAAAGTGGCGCTGGACAAGATCAAATCGACATTCATGAGCGGCACCTCACCGCACGCCAGAAGTGCCAAGCCCTGTGCCTACGCCAATGCTCAGCACATTGACCGGGGGCGGCAGCGTCTCGAACGATTTCTGGTAACGGTCGATGGCCGCCTTGGCGATGGCGCCATCGGTGCCCGTCTCGGCAGGCTTGCTCAAAGCCGCGTTCGGGTCGATCGTCTGCGCCTTTTGGGCCTCCCGGACCGCCTGTCCAAGCTGTGCATCGGGGGCCCAGATCGACGAGGCGCAGGCGCTGAGTGCTGCCACCGAACACAGCACCCATGCTGCCCGCCAGACCGTGTGCATCGCGTTTTCAAATTTCAACATCGTGTGCTCCTGATTCAAAAATGGGGGTGTGCATCATGGTTGGCTGCGGCCTTCGAGCTGTCCTTCGATGAAGAACTCAGCACGCGTAGGCTGCTTGAAATTGTCGGTAGGCAGGGCCAAGGGCAGGGCCGATGGTTTGACCAGGCGTGGCGTCACCACGAACAACAACTCGGACAACTCTTTCTGAAAGGCATTGCTGCGGAACAAGGCGCCCAAAACAGGCAACTCGCCCAAAATGGGCAAGGCCTTGATCGACTCGGTCACATTGCTTTTGATCAAGCCCCCGATGGCAAAGCTCTCTCCATCGCGCAACTGCACCGTGGTCGAAGCCCGGCGTGTGGTGATCGAAGGCAGCAAGCTCGATTGCCCATTGAAGCTCTTGATCGTGGTGCCGTACTGCGAGAGCTCCGACACCTCGGGCGTGACGCGCAGGTTGATCAAGCCGTCTTCCAGCACCGTGGGCAAAAACTTCAGGCCCACACCAAACTCTTTTTCTTCCAACGTGATGGAAGCGGCCCCATTTGCACTCGACTGCGGCACAGGAATGTAGATCCGACCACCGGCCAGGAAAGAGCCTTCCTGGCCGTTGACCGCCGTGATGGTGGGCTCGGCCAAGACCTTGACCAGGCCTTTTTTCATCTCGGCCGTCAAGGTGAGGTTGGTCTGCCCATTGGGCCGGGATGTGCTGATGGTGGTCGATCCCGCCGTCAGCAACTGCGACAGCAAAGTCACCGAGGTGTTGCCGATGCTGCGGGTCAGGTTCATGTCCACACCCAACTCGTCCAGCAAGGTTTTGGACACCTCGGCCACCTTGACTTCCAGCATCACTTGCTGCGCGCCATCGATGCGCATCATGTTGATGGCCTTCTTGCCACCAGAAAACGCCTCGGCCAAATGGACGATGCGCTGCGCCTTCAAGGCGTCATGGACATGGCCGCGCAGCACCAGCGTGTCGGCCACCGAGTCCACCTGCAGGTTCTCGGCCGCAGGCAGCCACTCGCGCAACTTGGACTGCAAGGCTTGGGTGTCCACCCCCACCGTGACATCGCGCAAACTGGTGGCGCCGCCCGCAGACCAAACGAACAAATTGGTTGTGCCGGTTTTCTTGCCCAGCAAATACACCTCTTTGGGGTTGACCAGCATCACGTCGGCCACATCGGGGTTGGCAATCGAGATGCGCACGGCCTTCTCGGACAAGGGCATCACCATCGACTTGCCCGCCATCAAATGCACTGGCGCACGCACCTGCACCGAACCACTGGTGTGTGCAGGCAAACTGGCGACGGGTGGCTTGTTGGCTTGCAACGTCGCAGCGGTTTTGATCACGGTCGGGGGTTCACTGTCTGTTGCCGCATGAACCCAGCTGGGTGTCGTCATCGCCAAGGCCATGGCGCACAACCCGATTTGACGGATGTTGCGGGTATTTTTTTGTATGTTCTGGATTCGCATAAGGCTCTCTTTGTGGAAAAGGTTCACAGCTCACTCCGTGGTTCTGTTCAAACCGCGAATCACTTCGGTCTTGTCAGTGGCAGCGGATGCATTCGTGCTGCGGCCAGACCCCGCCACCGGCGAGGCGGCACCGCTTTTGACGGCGCGAACCACACGGGACAACGTGGCGGGCACACTCGCCACCACTGAGAGCTCACTGCCCTGCAGCAAATCGTGCTTTCGGGCGCCCACGGTGGTCACGCTTTCTGTGTCCACCTGGCTGCGCAAGACCAAGGACAAGGAGCCCACGCTGCGGGCCAAATCAATCTTTTCGGCCTGCGCCGGGGTGACTTCCAGCGTCACCGCATTGACCACCTTGGGTTTGCTCTCCAGGTTGGCCACATCCTGCGCGACGGCCAGCACCTGGATGCGCTCGATCACAATTTTGGACACCAGGTTGTTGTTGCCGTCTGGTGTGTTGACCATCACATCCACATAGTTGCCGGGCAGCGCAAAACCGGCGACACCCACGATCTCGTTGACCTTGACGGTGACGGCGCGTCGCCCCTCACGCAAGACCGCAGACAAGCCGCCGGTCTCGCCTTTGGCCGCCAGCTTGGACATCGATATCGGCTCACCCTTGACCAAGGGCATGTTGACCACACGGTCTGTGGCCTGCTCGATCGAGGTCAAAGGATTTTTCAAAGGACTGGCACTGGGCCAGTCCACCACTTGCAGCATGGCCGGCTGCAGCCGCGTGCCAATTTGCACATCTTCTTTGGCCACCACCACATGGGTGGTCAGCAAAGACTCGCGGCTGTTCAACCAAACTGCTGCCATGGCAACCGCCGCCATGCCCATGCCGATGGCCAGCACCAGCATCACCGCGGGACGTATGTTTCTCATGATGGATGTCTTTCAGAAAGGATCAAAACGCGGACTTCCAAATCACATAAGCCAAAGTCCCCACGCCAATGGCCAAGGCGTAGGGCATGGGGTCATGTCCCGCAGGAAAGTCTTGTGCGTTGGGGATTTCGCCTTGCGCCAGGCGCATCGCACTGTTGCGCATGGCCTGCACGGTGTTGTGCAGCACGTCTTTCAGGCGTGACTTCCACAGCGCCCAGATCAGGGACTGCAGACCGCCCGCAATCAACACGGTGATGCACAAACCCAGAACATCGGCACGCCCCAGGAACATGCCCACCGCGCTGACGAGCTTCACGTCACCGGCACCCATGGCACCGATGACGTAAAAAACCACGAACACCAGAAAAGCCACCAGCCCCCCGAGCAGCGCCGACCCCAAGCCCACGCCCGCTGCCGTGGTGGACCACAGCAAAGCGAAGGCACTGGCCAGCAACACCAAAGCGTTGGGAATCTTGCGATGCGCCATGTCTTGCCAGATGGCGATCAACAAGATCACGCCCATGATCAAGAGGCCGAGGAGTTGGGTGCTGTCGGGAGTCATGATGGACTTAGCTGAGTGTTCGTGCTCACGGGGTTGTTTTTGTGGGCAACTTATCCGCGATATCACTAAAAAGTGCCTGCAAGTCAGTGCCAATAGTGGTCACGGATGCAGCAATCACCACCGAAATCAAACCGGCAATCAAGCCGTATTCAATGGCTGTGGCACCCGACTCGTCTTTGAGAAATCGCTCAATGGATGTGGTCCAGTTTTTCATGTTGAAAACTCCAAAATAAAAGTTGAAAACGTCAAGAAATCCAAAGTGCTGTCAACACACCTGTCGGTCCGCTGTCCGCACCACGAACTTCTTCACAGCGGTACCCGAAAGGATTTCCAGACACCGGAGGGCCACTTTAAAAATCGCGGCCACCAGGGTCTGTCTGCCAGCTCACACTGACGCGGTTCACCCTCGCTTGTGCGCTGGCGGTGTGTGCCAGCGCTTGTTGGAACGCGTCCTGTGCACCAAGGCACCGAGCCTGGTGCCCCCTTGCTCTAAGGTGTTCATGGCGCATGACCACTGGGGTCATGGCCTGTCATGGAGAACACGCATGCCCCTTTTTCTTTTGGCACCCCCTGTGGATGCAGGCCACACCAAGCCCACATGCATGGGTCGCCCGGCCGCTGGCGCACGCACACAGCAAGGTGCCGCCGCCGTCGAGTTCGCGCTGATCCTGCCCATCCTCTTGCTGGTCTTGCTTGGCACCGTTGAATTGAGCTTGGCGCTGTACAACAAAGCCATCCTCACCAACGCCAGCCGCGAAGGGGCACGGGCGGGCATCGTGCTGAGCTCGCCCAAGATGACCAACGCGCAAATCAGCGCCGTGGTGCTCAACTACACCAACGGCGCCTTGATTTCTCTGGGGGCCACCACTGCGCCGACCGTGACCGTTGTGCAATCGAGCCCGGCCAGTTTTCCGAACGCCTTGCGCGTGACGGTGAGCTACACCTACAAAGGGCTGGGCGTGGGCACCATGCTCGGCGCATTGGGTGCGCCCATTGTGTTGACCGGCAGCACATCGATGGTGAACGAATGAAAGCCGATCACACCCAACGCGGCTCGGTGAGCCTGATCGTGGCCTTCTTGCTGCCGGTGTTTTTGGGGCTGGCCGCTTTCGCCATTGACCTGGTGTATTTGCAAGTCGTGCGCAACGAAATGCAAAACGATGCCGATGCCGCCGCGCTGGCCGGTGCCGCCTACTTTTTTGACGGCACCAACGCCACGCCCAACTGGAACCTGGCCACCCAAAAAGCGCAGGAGACCATCACCACCAACACCGCCGCGGGCACCGCCCTGAAAACCGGCACCGTGGCCACCGGCTACTGGAGCCTGGTGGACACCCCCAAGGTGCTGCAAGCCCTGCCCATGGTGCCCAAGGCCTACGATGCCCCGGCCATTCAGGTCAGCGTGGCCAAATCGGCCAGCGCCAACGACGGTGAAGTGCCCACCTTCTTTGCGCGTTACTGGGGCATCACGTCACGCCCCATGCAGGCCACGGCTGTGGCCGGTCTGTCCAGCCCCGGCGCCATCTTGCCCGGCGGCGTGTTTCCACTGGCGATTGCCCAATGCCTGTACGACAACTACTGGAACTTCAACACCACGCCCGCTGGTCCCAAGCTCGACCCGGCCACCGGCAAACCCTACATCTTCAAGATTGGCAGCGCCTACCATTACGCCACCTGCGCCTCGGGCGAGTGGACCTCCTTGCTGACCGACTCCAACAGCACCTCGGACATCAACACCCTGATCGCCAATGGCAACCCGGTCGAGCTGAGCATCGGGCAATCCATCTGGATACAGTCCGGTGCCAAAGCCGCCCTCTTTGGAACGGCAAAAACCTGCAGTGCAGCGGGCAACAAAAAGTGCGAATACGTGACCATCCCGGTCGTCAACGTCGTCACCTCACACACCCGCTCCCCCATCACGGCCTTTGCGTGCCTGCACATTCTGGATGCCAACCAAGGTGCCAAGTACATCCAGGTCGAAATGAGCACGAAATGCAAAGCCCCTTGGGGCAACGGCATCGGCCCCAACTACGGCGTGGTGTCGCCGCCGAGTTTGTTCAGGTGAGTCAGGGGCGTGCAGGAATTTTTGCGACTTTGACTGATTGGCTAAGTGCTTGTCGCCTATCGATATTTCACGACTATTGCGCAAATATTTGCGACTTTGAATGCGACTTCATTCAAGCCGACGCCAGCCGCTTGAGGTAAGGCCCCACCATCTGGCGGCTGGTGCGCTGAAGGCCCATCAGCATTGCGTGGTCTGGCCGGATGCAGCCGTGGCGGGTTTTCAGGTCATGCTGCATCTGCGCCAGCAAATGCGCGGCCATCTCGGCATCGGCCAAGGCCCGGTGCGCACGGCCTGACGACGGCAAGTGGTGCAAAGCCGCCAAGGTACCCAGCTTGTGGTTGAGCGCTTGCGGGTACAAGCGGCGCGACAGCAGCAAGGTGCAGGCAAAAGCGTGCGAGCCGTCTTGTCCGCAGCGGGCCAGCTCGGCCTGCCAAAACTTTTTGTCAAAGGCCGCGTTGTGCGCCACCATGGGCCGCCCAGCCACAAAGCGCGCTGCCTCGCGCATGACCTGCTCGGCCGACGGCGCGGCCTGCACCATCTCGTTGGTGATGCCGGTCAGCTGGGTGATGAAACTGTTGACCCGCACACCTGCGTTCATCAGGCTCTGGTAACGGTCCACCACCTGGCCGTTTTCCAGCAATACGACCGCCACCTCGGTGGCGCGGTCGCCCATGTTGGGAGAGATCCCGGTGGTTTCAAAGTCGATGACGGCGATGGAGGTCATGCTGTGGGTCCGATAAATCGATCACAGGCTAAGTGAATGGGGGTACTGTGGTTCATTGGGACGCCACTATACCGAGCCGCTGCCACGATACGAGAAGCGATCGGATCAGACTGCCACATGAAAGCAGGCTTTAATAGGACCGCACAATGTTAAAGAATCCTTGAATTTGATCACCCCATGCACCCCGGCCCCATCCTTTTCTGTGGCGACCCCCACGGCCAATGGCAGCACATCATCGATGCGGCGCTGCAAACGCAGGCCCGCGCCGTCATCTTGCTGGGCGACCTGGAGCCTGCGCGGCCGCTGCACATGGAGCTGGAGGCCATTTGGGACCGCGTCTGGTTCATCCACGGCAACCACGACACCGACAGCGAAGACACCTTTGCCAACGTGTGGCACCCCGAACTGGCCGAGCGGCACATCCATGGCCGCGTTGTCACGCTGCCCTGCGGCACACGCATTGCCGGGCTGGGCGGCGTGTTTCGCGGCGCGGTGTGGTACCCCAAAAACACGCGCCCAGCCCACTACCGCAACCGCGAAGACCACGCCCGCAAAACCCCGCGCCAAGACCGCTGGCAAGGCGGCGCACACCTCAAACACTGGTCCAGCATCTACCCCGACGAATTCGACCAACTGTCCACACAGCAAGCCGACATCCTGATCACCCACGAAGCACCCGGCTACCACGCCTATGGCTTTGAAGTGCTGGACACACTGGCCCGCAGCATGGGCGTGCACACCACGATGCACGGCCACCAACACGACTGCATTGACAGCAGCGCACGCTGGGATGCGCAAGGGTTCAAGAGCTTTGGGGTGGGGCTGCGGGAGGTGATGGTGGTGGATGACCAACAGCAAGTACGAACTTTGGTGCCTGGCGCTTTGAACGATCAAAACAGTCATTAAGTGGAATCGCCAGGCTGAATCGACCCAGGCAAAGCCCTGGTGCACAAGCTCACCCCGCGTCTTTAATCTGGTGGTTTCATTCACAAGGAGGCCATATGAACACAGACACCACCAAAGACCCAGCCCCCGTTTACGGCATTCGGCCCCAAAAACCCGGCATGTATTTGGGCTTGTTCCATGGCCGCGATACGCCACATGAAGCGATGAACGGCTGGGGTTTTGATGGCCCCGCCCTTGGTCCGCTCAAACACGTTCACACCACCTACGCGTGCAGCATGAATGTCGAGTTCACCAGCCTGAGCGATGCCCACTTGCTCACTGGCAGCAACGACACTTTTTTAGAGCTGCAACTCGACGGCGACCTTTTGTGCTTTGGCGGCAAGCTGTACGGCGATTGGACGGTCTACATGGTGAAGCCCGAAGAATGCTTCCGGCCACCCGACACCTTCCGGCAAAACACCCGCCCCAACGATTTGCGCAGGCAAGCCAAACTCAAGCCATGGCCCGACGACAAGTGAAAGAAATACAAAAAAGATAGTCTGCAAGCAGCAGGCCAACTCAACGGGTCAGATCAGATGGATTGGATGCCAATCGAAGTCAAATAACCGTAAATCGGATCGTAGAAAGACGGGTCTCTGGTCGGGTCCTCTGGATCGCCGGGAGGGATCACGATCACCATGCCTTGGCGAGCTCGGGTGAGCAAAACCCGATAAGCGTTTTTCAAATACATCTGACGATGAGCCAGGTGTATTTTTTGCCATTTGTTGCCCACAAACGAACGGTATTCCCAGTCGGCTTCGCCAAAGCGCAAGTCGGCATCCCAAACCACACAAGCCCAATCCAGTTCGAGCCCTTGAACGTGAAACTCGGTTGCAACGTCTTCCAAATAAAAAGACGAACGCACGTCATCGCGGCCGTCCAAAAACCAATGGATGGGGTCCATCGGTGAACGAACATCGATGGCGTGTGGGCGCAGGCGAACCGCTTGCGAAGAAACTACCATGCCGAAACGCTCGCTCCCCCGGGCTTTGTCGCGCAGCCAGCGCTTGGCCTTGTCCAAATTACGGGTCACCACGATCGGGTAGCGCGCTTGAACGTCTTGGAACATGGCTTGGGCCAAATCGGTACGACAGTCCAACAAGTGCTTCACGAAGGTGGACACATGCTCTGCGCGGAAGGAGCGCATGGACACCGACAAATGCAGATCGTCGTTGTGGTGAACGTTGGCCCTTGACTTCAGTTTCGTCAGCGCTTCGTTTGCACCGTATTCCGAGTCTTGCAGGTGCGGCGAGATGTGCACTGCCCAATCGGGGTAGTGCTCGTGAATGGCTTTGAGCCATTCGCCAATGCCGGCCTCACCCGTGTTGATCTCTTGACCACCGCCCACCAAACAAACGACCACCGCCCAGTCGGGGTGTCGGTCAAGGCAAGAAATCAAGAAGTCGGGCTCGGAGCGGTTGAAGTCTGGGTAGCCCTTTTTGCGGGCCATGAACTGGGTGGTTTGTTCCAGCGTCCAAGCGCGTTGTGCTTCGTCAAAGATCACCACGTGATCGACAGGTGGCCGCTCGTCCGACAAATATGCATCGCGGAAGTGGTGGACGTTTTGAATGAAAGCCTCAACGGCCTTTCTAGCCTCACCCTTGCGCAACTTTTGACCGACGGCTTTCTTTCGGGCCACCTCATCGCGCACCAATGCTTCACGCAGGATGGCCACCAAAGGGCCATTGCCCGACAGGTAAACGCTGTGCAAATCACTTTTTGGATCCATATGCTTGGTGGCGATGTCCAAGCCCACCAAGGTTTTGCCCGCGCCGGGTACACCTGTCACAAAACAAATGGCTTTTTGCTTCCGTTGCTTTGAATCTTGGATCAGCTGCGCAATCGCAACCGAGGTTTGTGCCAAGTTCTTTTCACCCGCATCGTTGCGAGAGAGTTCGGCCACCGAGTGATTACCGTAAAGCGCTGATGCGGCTTCGATGATGGTGGGGGTGGGACGGTAACGCCCGTTGGCCCAAGCGGCGGCATCCAGTTGCTCGCCACAAGAAAAGGCCAACACATCTTCGATGGTGGTGGCCAACAAAGCGGGTGAGGTGTTGATGGGAAAAAGCACACCATCGTTGTGATGGCTGGTGACGATCTGACCGCTGATGCCCTGTGTTTGCGTGGCGATCAAGATGGGGGCGATCACGCAGTGGTGGCTCGTTTCGTGGAAGTTTTTGAGGTCGAGTGCGTAGTCCCAAACCTGATCCACCGCAGCACGGTTAAACAGCGATTCCCCCACCTTGAACTCGATGACAAAAATGGCGTGGTCGATCAACGCCAGTACGTCGATGCGTTTACCCAAACGCGGCACGATGAACTCAAAGAAAACCGTGCCCCGGCCCTCAAAGGCCTTCAATGCTGGCTGGAGAATTTGGATCTGTGAACGCCAAGCATCGCGTTGTGTAGTCTCAATGGAAAAACCGCTGTTGTCCGTCAGGACGCCCAGCACCAAGCTGGGGTCTGAGTTCACGAATTGCGTGATGGGTGCTGAATAGAACGAACGGTTGGAATGTTTCACGTGTTACCTAATTAATGCATTTTTAACAATGTAATTGATCGGCGCACCAAAATGCACTTCTACAGTTGATCGAAAACATTCAACCCCGGCAACTGAAATGTCGGCCATGTGATGCTGCCCCCGAAAAAGGCTCACATCCTGCTGGTCGCGGTCAACAAACAAGGCCAAGTGGATAAACACAAATACATGGACCACTGGATCGATGACAGCCACTTTCACTGGCAAAGCCAAAACGCCACCGACCCGAGCAGCAAGCGCGGCCAATAGATCATTCGCCACGCCGCTTTGGGCATCGACATCCATTTGTTTGTGCGCGAAAACAAACTGGCCGCTGGCAAAGCGGCACCCTTCACCTACCACGGCCGCGTGCTCTACCAATCACACCAGGGCAGCCAGCCGATGAGTGTGGTGTTTGGGTTGCAAAGTGGGGCGGGTTGATGGACATTTAACTCACCCTCGTCGCCCATGAGCATGGTGAACACGCGGTTGACTTCGATG
>JACCDH010273813.1_pt1 | contig 20284 bp, 17 predicted proteins | sample 7442481 | NCBI WGS metagenome assembly JACCDH01 (sample SAMN15323433, study PRJNA562643) | freshwater metagenome | isolation source: river surface water | place: USA:Blue River Watershed | collected 2017-08-15 | reverse complement strand
TTGTTTGGCGCATCAATTGCAGCGAAGAGGGCAGCAAGTTTTACTCATCGATTCAGGTGAAAATCATTCAAGTAGCATTGCTGCCGGAATGGTCAACCCCATGGTTTTCAGGCGCATGAACAAGTCTTGGCGCCTTGATGAATTCATTCCTGAGGCACAAGCATTTTATCAAGAAATCGGCCGTGAAATTGGTCTAGAGGTTTATCACCCCATTGTTATTCGTCGTTTTTTCTCTTCTGAGCAAGAGCAACAGTTGTGGGAAGAGCGCCAAGATTTAGCCGAATTTCAACCCTATTTAGAAAAATTGAATGCCGACGACCTCACACATCAAGGGGCAACCAATTTATTTGGAAGCGGCCGAGTAAAACAAGCTTTTTGGATAGATGCACAAAAGTGGGTCGCACAAAATAGCAAGTACTTTCGTGAAAAAGGAATGCTGCAAACCGAAGAATTTGAACCGAAATTGTGGAATCCGGCTACCCGAACATACCGTAATATTACTTACGACAAAGTCATTTTTTGTTTAGGATACAGACAAAAATTTGAGGCCACTTTTTCCTTTTTACCCTTACAACAAACCAAAGGACAAACACTGCTGATCCAAAGTAAAGCTTTACCCGAAAATGAATCGTTGAATAGAAAATGTTTTGTGCTGCCGGTGGGCGAGCAGCAATTCAAAGTGGGCGCTACTTACGAATGGAATAATAATAGTCTTGATACAACGCCAGAAGCCCAGACGCAATTATTAAATATGTTGGCTTCGCTCGGCAACTATGACCCGCAAATTATCGAGCAAAAAGCGGGTGTAAGACCCACTGTTTTAGACCGCCGACCTTTAATGGGCGAACACCCTGAATATCAAGGGGTTTATATCTTTAATGGGCTAGGTACAAAAGGCTACATGATGGCCCCAACTTTGGCCTCAGAACTTGCTGATTTCATGCTCGAACAAAAGCCTTTGGACCCCGAGACCGACATTCGCAGATTTATACAGATTTAGGGCTCAATCTAAGCTTGTTATATGCTATAGATTGCTTACTTTTGTTGCCTATGAATCACATTCGCAATTTTTGCATTATTGCCCATATCGATCACGGTAAAAGCACCCTTGCAGACCGCCTTCTCCAGACCACCGGAACCATTTCTGATCGAGAAATGCAAGCTCAAGCACTTGACGACATGGACCTTGAACGCGAACGCGGCATTACCATCAAGTCCCATGCGATTCAAATGAATTATAAATTTGAAGGCCAAGAGTACGTCTTGAACCTCATCGATACCCCTGGGCACGTCGATTTTTCTTACGAAGTATCCCGTTCAATTGCCGCTTGCGAAGGCGCGCTCTTAATAGTTGACGCCTCTCAAGGAATTGAAGCCCAAACAATTTCTAACCTTTACCTTGCCCTAGAGCACGACCTCGAGATCATCCCGATCCTAAATAAAATGGACCTTCCAGGCGCCATGCCCGAAGAGGTGTCAGACCAAATCATTGATTTAATTGGTTGTGATCCTGAAGACATCATTCCGGCATCAGGAAAAACAGGTTTAGGTGTAGACAAAATTCTAGAAGCAGTAGTGAAGCGCATTCCGGCCCCAAAAGGAGAAGAAAGCGCACCGCTGCAAGCCATGATCTTTGACTCCGTTTTTAATCCATTTCGTGGCATCATTGCTTACTATCGCGTTAAAAATGGTGTATTAAAGAAAGGTCAAAAAGTCCGCTTTTTAAATACTGGCCGTGACTACAACGCCGATGAAGTGGGCATTCTAAAAATGGACTTACTCCCTAAAAACGAAGTAAGGGCAGGCGATGTTGGTTATATTATTTCCGGTATCAAAGCAGCCAACGAAGTAAAAGTCGGGGACACCATTACGGGCTCAGACAACCCATGTGAAACCGCCATTAAAGGTTTTGAGGACGTCAAGCCGATGGTCTTTGCTGGTATTTACCCTGTTGACACCGAAGACTACGAAGAACTGCGCTACTCCATGGAGAAGCTCCAGCTCAATGACTCCTCTTTGGTTTTCGAACCTGAGTCTTCAGCAGCCCTAGGTTTTGGTTTCCGCTGTGGTTTCTTGGGCATGTTGCACATGGAAATCATTCAAGAACGCCTTGAGCGCGAGTTCAACATGACGGTCATTACTACCGTACCAAACGTATCTTACAAAGCGTACATGAAAAAAGACCCAGACGAAGTGCTGGTTGTCAATAATCCTTCAGAGCTCCCTGACCCATCGGGCATGGATCGCATTGAAGAGCCGTATATCAAAGCACAAGTGATCACCAAAACCGAATACGTAGGTTCTGTCATGACACTTTGCATTGAGAAACGCGGTGAACTCAAAAATCAGGTTTACCTCACGCAAGATCGCGTTGAAATTACTTTTGAAATGCCACTCGCTGAAATCGTATTCGATTTCTATGACCGCCTCAAATCAGTTTCTCGTGGTTATGCTTCTTTTGACTACCATCCAATTGGTTATCAAGAATCTGATTTGGTAAAAATGGACTTACTGCTCAATGGAGAACAAGTCGATGCTTTATCGGCATTGGTTCACCGCAGTAATGCCTTTGACCTTGGTAAAAAAATCTGTGTGAAGCTCAGAGAACTCATCCCACGTCAGCAATTTGAAATTCCAATTCAAGCCGCAATTGGTGCAAAAGTCATTGCCCGTGAAACCATCAAAGCCTTGCGTAAAGACGTAACTGCAAAATGTTATGGTGGTGACATCACCCGTAAAAGAAAGCTCCTTGAAAAACAAAAGGCAGGTAAAAAACGCATGCGCCAGGTAGGCCGTGTCGAGGTGCCTCAAGAAGCCTTCTTGGCCGTTCTTAAACTCAATGATTAATCCTTAAAACCCAGCATATGAATATTTTAGTTAGTGCACATTCAGGTCTACGTTGGATCGCTTTAGTGCTTTTGCTTTTGGCTATTTACAATGCTTTTACTGCAAAAGAATACGAGAAGAAACACCGTTTGGTCAATATGTTTGCCATGATATCATTACACACCCAATTGCTGATTGGCTTGGCACTTTATTTCACCTCAGACAAAGTGCAATTTATTGAGGGCTGGATGAAATCTCCGTTGCTTCGTTTTTACGGGATGGAGCACTTGGCCGGAATGCTGATCGCCATCGTGTTGGTCACTATTGGTCATAGCAAATCGAAAAAAGCTACCGAAAGTTCAGACAAATTCAAAGCGATCAAGCGTTGGTATGTGCTTGCACTCATTCTCATCTTAGCTTTCATTCCTTGGCCTTTCAGAACCGTATTAGGGGCAGGATGGTTCTAAACAAACTAAGTCTAAGTGCAGCCAGTTTGTTGCTTTTTGTTTCTTGTCAAGGCACACCTAAAACAGAAAGCCTTCAAACACAAGAAACACCTGCACAAAAAGCAGCTAGTCTTTACTCCATGCACTGTGCACAATGCCATGGTGAAGATGGTAAACTAGGTGCAAGTGGCGCTAAAGACCTGAGCCAATCACGTCTTTCAGATGCTGCCATTATTGATATTATTAAAAAAGGCAAGAACGCGATGCCTCCAATGGCAGCGTTGCTAGAAAATACAGAAAACATCGAGTTAGTGGTTCAACATATCAAAGGCCTGCGCAAATAATGGAAGGACACGTAACTGTAGATGCTGTTGAAGAACGTTGTGTTCTCGTGGGTGTAATCACCTCAGAGGTTACTGAAGAAGTCGCTCAAGAACACCTCGATGAACTCGAGTTTTTGGCTGAAACTGCTGGCGCAATCACCGTCGAGAAGTTTTTTCAAAAATTACCTTACCCGAATCCCCGCACTTATGTAGGTACCGGTAAGCTTGAAGAAATCAAGCAGTACATGAAGGCGCTCGACATCGAACTCATCATTTTTGATGACGAACTGAGCCCATCTCAACTCAGAAATATTGAAAGAGAACTCGAATGTAAGGTCCTGGACCGAACCATTTTGATTCTTGACATCTTTGCAAGCAGAGCCCGAACGTTTCATGCCAAAACGCAAGTTGAATTGGCACAGTTACAATACATGTTGCCGCGTCTTACCCGTATGTGGACTCACCTTGAACGACAAAAAGGAGGTATTGGTTTACGTGGCCCTGGTGAATCTCAAATTGAAACGGACAGACGTATTATTCAACAACGCATTGCTCTCATGAAGGAGCGCCTCCGTGAAATAGATAAACAAATGACCGTACAGCGCAGCAATCGTGGGCAATTAGTCCGAGTTGCGTTAGTGGGTTATACCAATGTGGGCAAAAGCACCATCATGAACCTCTTGTCAAAGTCCGATGTATTTGCCGAGAACAAACTTTTTGCAACACTTGACACAACTGTTCGCAAAGTCGTCATTGACAACATGCCTTTGTTGCTTACAGATACGGTTGGGTTTATCAGAAAATTGCCGCAACAATTGATGGAGTCTTTTAAGTCTACTCTAGATGAGGTCAGGGAAGCAGATTTATTGGTGCACGTTTTAGATATTGCACACCCAAATTTTGAGGAGCATTATGAGGTAGTCAATGAAACGCTGAATGAAATTGATAAGTCTGAGAAGCCAACCATCATTGTATTTAATAAGATTGATGCGTACCAGCCACCTTTAGCTGAACTCAACGAACCAGAAGAGGACATCACTACCTTAGACTCCTTGAAAAAATCTTGGATGGCAAAAATGGGCAAAACGAAATGTGTATTTATTTCGGCCACTGACAAGGATAACGTAGATGAATTAAAAGAGGTGTTGTATCACGAAGTCAAGGAGATTTTCAAAATCAGGTATCCTTACAACAACTTCTTATATTAAGCTGTATCGCTTGGCTTACACGATTAAGTCGAGATCAATCTGTCTTTTGCGTGTGCTCACTTGATCAATTCTAACCTTAACACGGTCTCCAAACTGATAAGTGCGTTTGGTTTTGGCCCCCACAATCTGGAATTTTTCTTGGTCAAAATAGAAGCGATCGCCAGGTATAGCCATCATAGGCACCATGCCTTCACAATAGATGTCGTCCATCCGAACAAACATGCCGTGTTCAGCAATGCCAGAGATGGTACCTTCAAATGCTTCACCAACAAAATCATGGGCGTAAACCGCTTGGAAATATTTGGTAGACTCGCGTTCAGCCTCGGCAGCTTTGCGTTCATTTTTAGAAATTCTTTGACAAATGGAGCCTAATTCTGAGCCGTATTTGTGTTTTTTAGTAGTCAGATCTTCTTGTAGGATCCGGTGAACTACTAAATCTGCGTAACGGCGAATAGGAGAAGTGAAATGGGTGTAATGTTTAAATGCAAGCCCGTAATGTCCAATATTAACGGTATCATAACTTGCTTTAGCCATCGAGCGAATAGCCATGGACTGCACCAATGAAAATTCATTTTCACCGCGAATTTCTTCAAATAATTCATTGAGGTTTTTGGCAATATTCAGTGGGTCATGAATATTTACTTTGTGTCCAAATTTTTCAATGAAAACCGCGAACAGTTCCATTTTTGATGGGTCAGGTGTATCGTGCACACGGTAGACCATTGGGAAGTTTTCTTGCCCTTTTTTCACGGGCGATAATCTTTCGGCAACTTTTCTGTTAGCCAAAAGCATGAATTCTTCAATCAGTTTGTGTGCGTCTTTAGAAGTTTTGATCACAACGCCTGTCGGGTTGCCATTTTCATCAAGCTTGAAACGCTGCTCTTCTGATTCAATGCTGAGTGCGCCATTTTTGAGGCGCTGATTTCTGTAATGTTTAGCTAGAGCATCTAACTTCCTGAGCTCTTCAGCATGATCGCCGTCTTTGCCTTCAAGAATTTCTTGCGCCTCTTCATAGGTAAAGCGACGGTCAGAGTGAATGACAGTTTTGCCAAACCATTCTTGGTGGATTTTTCCTTTTTCATCGATTTCAAAGACTGCTGAAAAAGCAAATTTATCTTCATGTGGGCGCAAGGAACAGGCCAAATTACTGAGCTGTTCTGGCAACATTGGAATGACGCGGTCAACAAGATACACCGAGTTAGAACGCAACAGGGCTTCTTGATCCATGGCAGAGCCTGGCCTTACATAATGACTGACGTCAGCGATGTGTACACCCACTTCGATGTGTCCATTTTCAAGAGGACGAAAAGAAAGTGCGTCGTCAAAATCTTTGGCATCAAAGGGGTCAATCGTAAAAGTCAAGATATCGCGAAAATCACGGCGTTGAGCCACTTCTTGCGCATCGAGTTCAAGACCAACTTGTTCTGCTTCGTGCATCACAGCATCGGGAAAAACCGGATTAATCCCTTGATTGTAAAGAATCGAAAGCATTTCGGTTTCGTTGTTGCCTGACTTACCAAGCCTCACCAAAACTTCACCATAAGGTTTATTTGACGATTGTGGCCAAACGGTGATTTTTACAAGTGCTTTTTCACCTTGAAGCGCGCCGTTTAATTTTTCGGTAGGAATCTTGATTTCGATACCAGCTCTTGCGTTGTCAGGAACCATTAAGGCGTCGTTCTGACGAATTTGAATGGTACCAACAAACTGAACGCGCTCTCTTTCTGTAACCTGAGTAATTGCACCTTCGTCTCTGGATGGCCCTTTTTTAAATACACGAACCTTGACGCGGTCGCCGTTCAAAGCCTGACCTGTATTACTCGGTGAGATATAAATGTCTTTCTCGTAACCTGCTACAGTTACAAATCCAGCACCTTTTTGAGTAACAGAAATGGTACCTTCAAGAAGGTTCTCGGTTTCACCTAATTTAAAAGTATGGTGATTGATTCTTTGGATGGCCTTTTTAGAAGCTAAAACAGAAAGTGAATCGAACACTTGTTGCCGAGCTCTGGGGTCTCGGGCATCTAGAAGGGTAGCAATTTGTTTGTGGGTTAGCTCAACGCCAGGATTTTGCTCAAAAACACGCATCACGAGAGAAGTGATGCCGGCTTTTTTTCTGGGTGCTTCGTTGGGGTTGTGCTTGGGTTTAGATTTTCGTTTGGACATTAGTGTCTGACAACTAGTTTGCGTGTGATGGATTTGGAACCTGGGGCTTCAAAAACCAAAAAATAAACGCCACTATTGAGATCACTGACATTCAACTTGCGATTTCCGGTAAGTACTTCTTTGGAAATAACGTTGCCAAGGGCATCCATCATTTTGAGTTGCATTTGCTCTGCTCCTGTAAATGAAATATTGACGTATTCAGTAGACGGATTCGGAGCTACTGTGATGTTGAGTTCTTCTTTGACTACAGGCTTTACGCTTGCAGTGTAATCAACGATGAGGTCAACGGAATCAAGCATCGAAAGACCGTTTGCGGTGATGTAATATCTGAAGTGTGCTTGACCGTAAGTGTTGTCTTCTGGGTCAGTTGTGATTTTAAGTTTGGCGTATTCTGTTGGCAATAATGCAACTGCTCCTTGATTTGCCGGTGTTGTCCAAGGGTTTGAATTCATTTGGGAAGAAGAATAACAAGTTCCACCGAAAGGATCTGTAGCATGTCCCCAGCAAAGTTGTTCGCCCCAGTTGTTTGGTGTGACTAATTTTTTGCGGGAAACTCGCCAATTGACATTCTGTCCAGTTTCATTGATTACATGAAATTGAACATCAAAAGCACTGCCACTTGTTACGGCTACAGTGTGTGACTGCCCTGAGATATCAGCAGTTTGACCATCAAGATGAATAACGATTCCGTCTTGCGAAAGCGCAATTAGGCTAAAAGTTAAGAAGAGAGAGAGAAATAAGGCCTTCATGTTTCGTATGCGTATTTGTTCAAATGTAAGGTTTTCATGGCAGTCTACAAAATTTAAGCCATTTTTTCCATCGGCGCTTTTTTTATACTTTTGGATTCGGCAAGGTATTTGTCTACAACTCAAAAATTCATATATGAAAAACGCACTATTTTATCTTTTTGTCGCCTTCTCTTCTATACAGGTATCAGCTCAGGATGTTCATACTGAACCGAACGTTGCAAAAAAAGTTCCATCCGTTAAGCTAGTTGACATGAAAGGAAAAGCCGTAAACACCGCTGAATTAACAGCGAACGGTCCTGTAATTATTAGTTTTTGGGCTACTTGGTGTGCTCCTTGTAAAAAAGAACTCAATACGGTCCACGAACTTTATGATGACTGGGTTGCAGAAACCGGCGTAACGCTAGTGGCTGTTGCCATAGACGATGAAAAAACAAAAAGCCAAGTACCAGTTTATGTGAACGGGAAAGCTTGGGATTACGTTGTTTTAATGGATCCAAATTGGGATTTCAAACGCGCAATGGGCGTCAATAATGTGCCGCACACGTTTTTGGTAGATAAAGATGGAAACATCGTTTATTCCCACAACAATTATGCACCAGGCGACGAAGAAAAATTATATCAAGAATTGCTCAAATTGAGCGGAAAATAAGCCCATGAAATACTTCTTGTCCCTTGTTGGGTTTACGTGTGCGCTTCAATTTGCACAGGCCCAAGGAAACATTACTGGCAACATGGAAACCACGTTCCAGTATCTCAATGAAGACAGCGTTATCAATGCCAAGCAACCTATTCAAAAGGGCTTGATGAATTCCTACATGAATGTATTTTACACCCAAGGAAATTTCAAGGCAGGCATGCGTCTGGAGTCTTATTTACCGAGAATCCAGGGCTACCCAAATCGTTTTGATGGTACGGGCATTGGCATGCGCTATGTAGGTTATCAAAACAATTTTGTAGATGTAACCCTTGGTACATTTTACGAGCAATTTGGAACAGGTTTAGCATTGCGCACTTACGAAGATCGCAACTTAGGTTATGATAATCTTTTAGATGGTGCACGCATCATTTTAAGACCGGGCAAAGGATTTGTCGTTAAAGGTGTGTATGGTACGCAGCGTTTATCGTTTCAGCAAGGACAAATTGAACATGGTAGAGGAATCGTAAGGGGAATTGACGGTGAATTTCACCTCAATGAAGGTTTTTCTTTTATGAAAGACAGAGCACTCGACGTCGTTTTAGGCGCGTCGTTTGTCAGTAAGTTTCAGGAAGATGACGACCCTAACTGGATTTTACCTCAAAATACAGGTGCTTATGGTGGCCGTATCAAACTTGGTTACAAAAACTTTTATGCCGATGCAGAGTTTATTCACAAAGAGCAAGACCCATCCTCAGATAACCAATACATCTACAACCATGGGCACGCTGCCATTTTCAATTTGCGTTACACCCAAAAAGGCTTAGGAATCTTGCTTTCAGGAAAGTCTGTGGACAACATGAGTTTTCGTTCTGACCGCACCAAAGATTTACAAGACCTACTCATTAACTTTTTGCCGTCTTTGAACAAAACACATACCTATAATTTGGTGGCAACTTTGTATCCGTACGCAACCCAACCGCTCGGTGAAGTGGCGTATCAGGCAGATGTTTTATATACCTTCAAGAAAGGTTCCAAATTAGGTGGTAAGTATGGCACTACTGTTGGCTTTAATTATTCAACGACGTACAGACCAGAACAAACACTAAACGGCATCGACCTCAACGATTCTTCACGCGTCGTTTATCATACGCGTCCTTTTGATTTAAGCGATAGTTTGTATTGGCAAGACATCAACTTTAACCTTACGAAAAAATTCAGCAAGAAATGGAGTGGGATTTTAAGTTATTACGACATCAAGATCAATAACGACGTTGCCAAAGTGAGTGACGCTAAAGGTATAATTCATGCGAGAATTGCAGTACTCGAAGGAACTTATAAAATCAATACACATCATGCTTTACGTTGGGAACTTCAAGGCATGTGGGTTCAAAAAAATGAAGAAGGAATCAACGACAAAGGTAACTGGGCTACTGCTTTAGTTGAGTATACGATTTCTCCAGGATGGTTTTTCTCTGTTATGAATCAATATAATTATGGTAACGCCGATCAGAGCAAACGCGTCAATTATCCGATCATTACTTGCGGATATATTAAAGATGCTACTCGAGTGACCGTCTCTTATGGACGTCAGCGTGCAGGTTTGTTCTGTGTGGGCGGTGTTTGCCGACCAGTGCCGGCAAATAACGGATTAATGATCAATTTAACGCATAGTTTTTAAGATGAAAATAACTGCAATTTTTCTTGCTTTTGTAGTAAGTTTTGGTCTCTTGATGTTGCCATCTTGTGACCGAGTGAGTAATCCGTACCCGCCAGTTGTTAACCTAGAACTAGACACTACGCTGTATCCGGGTAATTGGGCTGATTACGTGGCTAACGAATGGCCAACTTTTACTCAAAACACCAACACGGACCGCAATATTCTGATTGAAGACTTCACCGGTCATAAATGTATTTTTTGCCCAGCCGCTGCCGATCTTGCGCATCAGTTGCACGAAGCGAATCCAAATCGGGTTTATGTCGCATCAATTCATGCAGGTGTAGATGGCATTGGTGATTTTCAAACGGTAGATACTGAATACCCAATTGATTTTACGAATCCGGATGGCTTGGCTATTGGTACTTGGTTTGGTCTGAACGATGGCGGTTTTATTGGTAACCCGAGAGGGCCAATAAGCAGAGTTTCTAACGGCGGTGTTATTTTCCAAAGTCCTGGTCAGTGGTCTTCAATGACGAGCACACTCTTGACAGCAAATGACTTAAAGGTAAATATGCAAGCTGCCTTAAATTATTATCCGGCTACAAAAGGCGCTTTTTTGCATGTTGAGGCAGAGAAACTTGATCAGACCTTAACCAATGAACTCGGAATTGTCGCATATTTATTAGAAGACTCATTAGTAGGTGACCAAAAAATGTCAGACAATTCACATAATCAAAGTTATATTCATCGCGACATCCACCGCAAGAATCTCAACAATATGCCATTTGGCCGCCAGTTGACTGCAGCAGATTTAAATAATGGAAAGTATTATGTGAATTACAGTTTTGTGGTACCGAATCAATTAGACGGTAATTACAATGCTGCGAACATGCACGTGCTTATTTATGTCTATGACATGAGTACGTTAGAAATTTATCAGGTCATCAAGCAGAAAATTCAATAATGGCTCTAAGGCAACAGCTGATACAAAAACTTGAACAAAGACTGTCTCCTCAACAGATTCAGTTAATGAAGTTGTTGCAGGTGCCTACCATGGAACTCGATCAGCGCATCAAGCAAGAACTCGAGGAAAATCCGGCTTTGGAAGAAGGTCAAGAGCTAGACGACGATGATTTTGACCAGCAAGACGACTACGACGACGAGCACGATGACAACGATGAATTTGATTTATCAGATTACCTCGATGATGATATCGCCGATTACAAAACGCAAGCAAATAACCAGTCACGCGATGAAGAAGAACGCGTGATACCGCTATCAGGTGAACAAAGTTTTCAAGAGCGTCTCACTGAGCAATTGCATTTGTTGTATCTAGACGAAAAGCAATTTATCATTGCCAACCTAATTGTTGGAAATTTAGATGAATCGGGCTATTTAAATCGCGCGGTGGACGCCATAGTAGATGATTTAGCCTTCTCCATGAATGTTGAGGTTACAGAAAAAGAGGTAGAGGAAGTGTTGGCCTTAGTTCAAGAATTAGAACCAGCTGGGGTTGGCGCTCGAAATTTACAAGAATGCTTGTTATTGCAATTGAAGCGCAAGCAAGATGGTGATATTGTCAAATTCACGGCTCTAAAAATTGTCGAGAAGTACTTTGAAGAGTTCACTAAAAAGCACTACGATCGAATTTCTAAAAAGCTTGAAATTGAAGATCAAGATTTGAAAGAAGCCATAGATGAAATTTTGCGCTGCAATCCAAAACCAGGAGGTTCTATGCGAGAGGCAGCAAAAAGCTATCAGCAAATTGTTCCTGACTTCACGCTTTTCGAACATGAAGGACGCCTAGAATTGAGTCTGAATAGCAGAAATGCCCCAGATTTAAAAGTAAACCGCGATTACGAAAACATGCTGCGCAGCTATGCAGAAGGCGCCAAAAGCTCTAAGTCAGACAAAGAGGCCTTTCAGTTTGTCAAGCAAAAACTAGACGGTGCCAAATGGTTTATCGACGCAATCAAACAACGTCAACAAACTTTGCTATTGACGATGGGCGCTATTCTCGAATATCAAGAAGCTTACTTTTTGAGTGGAGATGAAACCAAACTTAGACCCATGATTTTGAAAGACATCGCCGACATGGTTGAGTTAGATATCTCAACGGTGTCACGCGTCGCCAATTCGAAATATGTGCAAACAAACTATGGCATTTTTTCGTTGAAGTATTTCTTCTCAGAGTCTTTATCTACAGATTCTGGTGAAGAGGTTTCTACCCGAGAAGTAAAGAAAATTCTTTCAGATGCCATTGAAGCAGAAGACAAGCACAACCCACTCACTGACGAGAAACTCATGGATTTGCTCAGAGAAAAAGGGTACAACATTGCGCGTCGTACTGTAGCTAAATACAGAGAACAATTACAAATACCAGTTGCCCGAATGCGCAAAGAATTATGAAGATATTATCGCATCTATTTTCTTGGGTATTTCTACCCTTATTCATGCCAACTTATGGCATCCTAATTACTTTATTTGTGCCTGCCATTAGCACGCACTATGCCATGACTTCGCTGTATTTTGCGCCACTTCCCACAAAATGGGCGTTGTTTACCATTTTCTTCATGTTCAGCGTTGTTGCACCAGGTGTATCCTTTATTTTATTGCATCGATTTAAAGTCATCAGTACCATTGATATTGAAAGACAGGGCGAGCGTGGCTTGCCGCTTATTATCATGCTCATTTATTCGCTAGTATTGTTTTTCTTACTGGCCTACAAAGCGGGCAATAACACCTTGCCAAGCTACTATTATGCTTTGCCATTGTCGGGTGTTGCCATCACAAGTTTATTTCTTTTGATTAACCGTTGGATTAAAATCTCTTTACACGCTGCAGGCGCTGGGATTCTCGTCGGTTTTTTAGCGGTTTATACTTCAGCTCAGTCAGATTTCAGTACTGGGTGGTTACTTGGTTCAATTATTGCTGCAGGGTTAACCATGTCTGCCAGATTGTACTTGAAAAAACACAGACCAATTGAAGTTTATTCTGGGTTTGTCCTAGCAACCTTGATTACGGCGGGCTTAAATCTCTATTTAAATCAAATCGGATGAAAAAATTATTAATGCTCTTCTTGGCCGTTAGCGTCTTGTCTGCCTGTGCTGACTTAAGTAAAGAACAGCAACTTAAGCGCATTGAACAAGAACAGAAAAGACTTGATCTTTTGTCTGAAAAAATCAAAGACAAGCGCATGGATGAGGTATCGGCGTTTAAAATCAACACCATGCAAACCGAACTGAAGATCAAGCAGAATTTATACTTGGACACGATTAATATGGAACTTGCCAAGCAACTTGATGCCTACAAGGTGATGCGCCGCTCCATTAAACCGATCATTAAACAATATCGACAGCTTAAGACAGGTATTCAAGAGGAGGAACAAACCTTAAAGCTACTTTATCAAGATGTCAAACAAGGACGCGGCGAGCGACATCGTTTTGATGAGTTTATCAAATTTGAGCATAATAAGGTGGAGCAACTGGCTGCACTTAGCACCGATTACCTGCGTGCAAAAGCGCAACTTTTTGACGATTATTACCGCTTATATCCATCTGTAAATGCTTTAGCTAATCAATTAGTTGCAAAAGCAGAACGCCGTAGATGAAACACTTACTTGCTTTAGTTTTCTTGGTTTTTGGCTTGCAGTTGTTTGCGCAAAACAACTCCGACTTACAATTAGCCCAGTATTACTTCAATAACTCAGAGTTTGATAAAGCGCTTGTTTATTATCAAAAGCTTTATGAAATAGATCAAAGCAAAGCTATTTTTACGCCTTATTTTTCTTGCCTCAGGGCTCAAAAAGACGACAAAACAGCGGAGAAAGTTCTTAAAAAGCAGATAAATCTGAACAGACAAGATTACGAAGTCCGGCTGCTGGCCGGTGCTTTTTATGAAGAGCTTGATGAACCTGCTAAAGCCAAAAAAATTTACGAGGATATTGTAGGTGAACTAGAGGCAAATCCTAATCAAATCATCAATGTTTATCAAGCATTTTCAAGTAAAGGAAAACTTGACTACGCTAAAAGAACCCTCGATCAAGGAAAGAAATTAGCGCCGTATTACCCCTTTAATTTTCAATACGCCGATTATTATGCATTAGCCGGAGACAAGCGTCAAATGCTTTTGGCTTACTTAGATTACTTGGGCCAACAACCTGGCATCATAGATGCGATTCAGCAGGCGCTCGGCTCTCGTTTGGATCTTGCTAATGCCAATGGCCCCGACTTTCAGTTGGCAAAGGAGGTGCTTTTGCAGCAAGTCCAGTTACCGAATGCGCCTTTGGTTTTTAGTCAAATGTTAACTTGGCTTTTTGTCCAAAATCGAGATTTTAATGGTGCCGTTACTCAAGTAATTGCCCTAGACAAAAGAAGTAAAGGCGGTGGCCGAGATGTACTTGAATTGGGTCATATTTGTGTAGAAAATGCGGTTTTTGATCAGGCCAGTCGTTGTTATCAGTATGTACTTGAATTGGGCCAAGAAAACCCAAATTTTTATGAAGCACAACTTGCCCTGCTCAATGCTAGATTTCAGCAAATCACTCAATTTAGAAGTTATACAAATGAAGAAATTGCACAAAGCATTTTAGATTTCGAGACTGCCTTACAGCGCATAGGAAAGGGCAAAGTAAGCTTACAGCTTTCATTACAATTGGCTGAAATCAGGGCATTTTATGCTGCGCAATCTAAAAAAGCGATAGAAGAGCTTTTGCTATTAACGAAAACACCTGGGCTCACAGATATGCAGCGTGCGCAGGTAAAAATGCTTTTAGCAGATATCTATGTGCTCGATGGCGACATCTGGGAAGCGTCTTTGCTCTATATGCAAATTGACAACGACTTCAAATTTGAAACGATAGGCAGCGAGGCAAAATTCAAGAATGCTAAAATTTTCTATTACGATGGCGAATTTGAATTTGCACAAGCACAACTCAATGTTTTAAAAGAATCAACTTCTAAGCTCGTTGCCAATGATGCCATTCAATTAGCAGTATTTATTACAGATAATTATGGCCTAGACAGCAATTATCAGGTGATGCTTTGGTTTGCCACCGCCGACCGCATGATTGCCCAGCATCATTATGATTCAGCTTTTGTATTATTTGACAGCATTCAAACACAATTTCCGTATCATGCTCTTGCCGATGACATCTTGTACCGAAAAGGTCAAGCGATGGAACAGCGCGGAGCGTGGCAAACGGCCTTAGGATTTTATGCAGATTTATTGAAGCTCCACGGTAAAGATATTTTGGCAGATGATGCCTTGTTCAGGACGGCAGAAATTCAAGAACTGCGCTTGCTAGACAAAACAACAGCCGTAGAGGCTTATAAAAAACTTCTGATCGATTACAAGAGTAGTTTGTATGGTGCAGAAGCAAGAAAGCGCATCCGCCTACTGAGAGGAGATGCGCCTTCTGAAGATGATGAACTCTGATTTAGAGGTTTGGCATTTCTCTTGTGAATGCTGGAATTCCAGTGACATCCATACCAGTAATGAGGAGGTGAATATCGTGGGTTCCTTCATAGGTTACCACAGATTCTAAGTTTGCCATGTGACGCATCATAGAATATTCACTAGTGATACCCATTCCACCATGAATTTGTCTTGCTTCACGAGCAATATTCAAAGCGATTTCGACATTGTTTCTTTTTGCCATGGAAATTTGGGCTGAGGTAGCACGTCCTTCGTTGCGCAATTGGCCAAGGCGTAAAGTAAGCAATTGTGCTTTTGTGATTTCAGTGATCATTTCAGCCAATTTCTTTTGGATCAATTGGAAGCTTCCGATCGGAACGTCAAATTGTGTACGCTCTTTAGAATAACGCAAAGCTTGATCGTAGCAATCCATGGCAGCACCTAAAGCACCCCAAGCGATTCCAAAACGAGCAGAGTCAAGACAGCTCAATGGCGCGCCTAAACCTGAACGCCCTGGAAGAATATTTGATTTTGGTACTTTGACGTTATCAAAAATAAGTTCGCCGGTAGCAGATGCGCGCAGTGAAAGCTTGCCGTGCATTTCTGGTGTAGAGAAGCCCTCCATACCGCGCTCAACGATTAAACCGTGAATACGGCCGCTTTCGTCTTTTGCCCAAACAACAGCAATTTGTGCAAACGGTGCATTTGAAATCCACATTTTGGCACCGTTTAGAATGACGTGATCACCAGCATCTTTGAAATTGGTAATCATGCCCCCTGGGTTAGAGCCATAGTCTGGTTCGGTTAAACCGAAACAACCCATCATTTCACCAGTGGCTAATTTGGGAAGGTATTTTAATTTTTGTTCTTCAGAACCATATTTCCAAATGGGATACATGACCAATGATGACTGCACAGATGCGGTTGAACGCAAACCGGAGTCACAGCGCTCGAGTTCTTGCATGATGAGACCATAAGAAATCTGGTCGAGTCCTGGACCACCATATTCTTCTGGAATGTAAGGGCCAAAAGCGCCAATTTCGCCAAGTCCACTTAAAATGTGCATAGGGAAAGTTGCCTTTTCATAATGCTCATCGATAATTGGTGAAACTTCTTTTTTCACCCATGCTCTTGCTGCATCTCGGACTAGTTTGTACTCGTCAGAGAGGAGGTCATCCATGTTGTAATAATCGGGATGTTGGTATTGATCAGTTTTCATGATTGATGTTTGGTGCAAAAGTAAGCAATAATTGGTGCAGCTGTAGCATTAGAATTTGAATTATTTTTGTGTTCAGCAAATCGCATATGCAATCATTTGAATTAATAGAAAGGGGCTCACAATTAAATAGTTATTTGCTGTTTATATCATTGCTATCACTAGCCTTCATAGCATACGCAAGACTGAGCACCCCAAATGCATTGAGTTTGTCTTGGCGCAGGTTCTTGAAAACGAGCCGTGTTGAAAGTTTTGGCTTTGACGATGAAAAGATGCGCCCACAAACGCAAGCGCTCTTTTTTATCAATTTTTATTTGTCTTTGAATCTTTGTGTTTACCTATTTGTTGCAGAATTTTACGCAAGAACTGAAGCACTTTTGATGAGTACAATTGTAGTTGCCGCTTGGGTTCTATATCAGACTTTGGTATATCGATTCGTATTGTTTTTGGTCGACCAATGGAAATGGGTAGCAGCGTTCGCAGAAGTCAATAAGCAGGTGTGGTCTTTTACGGGCCTAATTTTCTTGGCCTTGGCCTTTCTCTGGACAATTAACGGGCAAGCCAACGACCTGATTAACAACCTGTTTATATTGTGTTCATTGTTGCTTTACTTTTGGCGAATTTTCAAATCATGGCGCATCGCTCAGCAAGCAAATTTGGAATGGTATTATTTAATTTTGTACCTTTGCGCCTTGGAAATCCTGCCTATGCTTCTTGTATGGCGCTGGTTTATAAGCTAAAACACAATAAAATTAGAAAAATTGGCCATTAAAACCATTCTTGTTTCTCAGCCAAAACCCGAGGGTGACAAATCTCCATATTTTGATTTAGCTGATAAATACAAACTCAAAATTGATTTCCGTCCTTTTATCAAGGTAGAGGGTGTTGACGCCAAAGAATTTCGTGCACAAAAAGTTGATATCAGCGAACACAGCGCGGTTATTTTAACCTCAAAAGTTGCTGTTGATCACTTTTTTAGAATGTCAGAAGCGATCCGTTTTGAAGTGCCAGACACCATGAAGTATTTCTGTATTACTGAGGCGGTTGCGCTTTATCTTCAGAAATATGTCACTTATCGCAAGCGCAAAATTTTCTTTGGGAAGCAAACAATTGAAGAGCTTGCTGAGCTCATGAAAAAACAAAAAGGCGAAAAATTCCTTTTGCCTTGTACAGATATCCTACGAGATAACATTCCATTGACCCTCGAAAAGTTCAATATTCCATTTACAAAAGCCATTCTCTACAAAACTGTGGCTGCTGATTTATCTGACCTCGAGGATGTTTACTACGATATGTTGGTGTTCTTTAGCCCAGGTGGAATAGAATCTTTGTTTAAAAACTTCCCAGATTTTAAACAAAATACTACTGCCATTGCTGCTTTTGGTCCAACAACTGCAAATGCAGTCCTCAAGAACAACTTGCGTCTGGACGTCCATGCACCGCATCCTAAAGCGCCTTCAATGGTTGGCGCCATTGAATTGTTCATCAAAGAACAACTCAAGAAAAAATAATCTTTTTCTAGGAACTTTTAGGTATTTCGCTTTTTTCCTTGAGCGGATTTTTTCTATATTTACACAAACTTAAATTTTAACGCATGAAAAAACTATTATTCTCAGCTGCGATGTTACTTGCAGGTGTTAGTGCAAATGCGCAGCTAGCCCCAGGAAGCGTTGCTCCAAACTTTACAGTTACTGCTTACCAATCTTGGTTGGCAACAGCTGGAACTACAAACAATGGTTCTTACACATTGTATGACTACCTAGATCAAGGATACACTGTATTCTTAGATGTTTCTGCAACTTGGTGTGGTCCATGTTGGAACTACCACCTTTCTGGTGCTTTAGAAGATGTTTATGCAGCTCACGGCCCAGCTGGTGCTCCTGGTGTTGTTTCTTCTACAACTGATGACGTTATGGTTATCTGGATCGAAGGTGATGGTCAAACTGCTGATGCAACTATGCTTGACGGTTCAGGTGCAATTGGTAACTGGATTGAGCCAGCTGCAGGTAACCAAATCCAATTCCCTATGGCTAACCCTGCTTCTGCAGCGGCTAACCAAATCAACAATGACTACGCAATTGCATACTTCCCTACAATCTACCGTATTTGCCCTAACCGCATTATCGAAGAAGTTGGTCAAATGGATGCTACTGAATTGTATGCTACTGTAAGTGCATGTCCTCCACCGGCATCTGCTCCAAATGATGTAGCTGCATTGAGCTACACTGGTGCATCTGTACACTGTGAAGGTGCTTACACTCCATCTGTTGATATTCAAAACAACGGTACTTCTGCACTTACTGCTGCAACTGTAACAATTACTCAAGGTGGTACAACAGTTTCTACTGGTACTTATAGCGGTAACTTAGCTACTTATGGTGTTGCAAACGTAGTTTGTACACCTATCGCTAACTTTACTGGTGGTGCATTAACTGTAACTGTAACAACTGCGGGTGATGCTTCAGCTGCAAACAACGGTATTAACCATACAGTATCCGCTGCTGCAAACGCTGTATCTCAGTATGTAACAGTAAACATCACAACTGACTACTACGCATCTGAAACTTCTTGGGCGATCAAGAGCAGCACTGGTGCAACTGTAGCACAAGGTGGTGGTAACTGGCAAGATTTAGGTGGAACACAAGCAGGTCAAACTGTACAAGCTCCAGTTCTTGTTACTTTGAACCCTAGCCAGTGTTACACTTTCGAAATCTATGATTCGTACGGTGACGGTATCTGCTGTTCTTACGGTGACGGTGCGTACTCTTTAGTTGATGCTAACGGTACAACTTTCGCTTCAGGTGGTGAATTTGGAGAAATGGATTCACGTGCATTCAAAACAGGTGCTTTAGGAATGGATGAGTTAGCAACAATCGCTATGAATGTTTACCCTAACCCAGCGTCTTCTGAAGTAAACGTTTCTTTCGAAGCTACTAACAACGATTACGCAGTTGCATTGATGGATCTTCAAGGTCGCGTTATCGCAACTAAAAACTTGACTAACCTTAACGGTACACAAGTTGTTTCTTTCTCAACTGAAAATGTTGCAAAAGGAAGCTACATCGTAACTGTTACAGTAGAAGGTCTTACAACAACTAAAAATGTTGTGATCAAATAATTTCTTTTAAAAGAAAGAGAAACGCCCTCCAACGAGGGCGTTTTTTTTTGACCTTTGTTTATGTTTATTCCGTTACCTGCCGAACTTCAAACACACCCGCTACCAACGCGCTTCACCTTTCCATTCTATTATGATCTTCATCCCTTAGCAGCCGCAGCCGCGAAAGACTTACAGGCCTATATAGAAAAAACAGATTTCAGCCATGACTTTGGTTTGGATCGAACTGAAAGATTGGGCGCTATTGGCAAAATGTTTGGCGTGTTAGTGGTTCAAAATAAAGAGGGAAAGCTTGGTTATTTGGCCGCATTTTCCGGAAAACTAGGCAATTCAAATGAACACCAAGGCTTTGTTCCACCCGTATTTGATTTACTTGAGGCTCAAGGATTTTTTCGACGTGAAGAACAAGAAATCCACCAGTTAACATTACAAATAGAGTCTTTAGAAAATGCGCCAGATTTTCAAAATATAGGTGCGGTGGTATCGCAGCTAAAACAAGAATGGCTACAAAAGCTTGATGACTTTC
>JACCDH011292781.1_pt1 | contig 20293 bp, 16 predicted proteins | sample 7442481 | NCBI WGS metagenome assembly JACCDH01 (sample SAMN15323433, study PRJNA562643) | freshwater metagenome | isolation source: river surface water | place: USA:Blue River Watershed | collected 2017-08-15 | reverse complement strand
TTGAAGACTATACGGGAGTATGGTGTGGAAACTGTCCCAGAGTAGTTGAAGCACTTGAATTAGCAAGTCAACAATTAGGCGCAAATGAAGACCAATTAATAAAAATAGCTATTCATCGTTCGAGTTCTAATCCGTCTGATGCAAGTTACGACCCTTACAATTTTGATGCCTCAGCATTTGAACCAAATGGAGGATATCCAAAAGCCTACATTAATCGAAAAACGAGATGGACACCACTTGAATATAATAATTTAGGAATGGTAATTTCTCAAACCCAAATCAATAAACGTTTGGGATTAAAATTAAAATCTGAAACGTTAACAAATTCGATTAAATTAACCGTAGATGGATTATTTTCAGATAATTTTAATCAATTGAGTCTATTGGTTTATCAATTAGAAAGTGGTTTTATTTACGATCAAGTAAATTATACAACTTTTTTTAATGGAGACGATATCATTCAGAATTTTGTGCACGATCATGTATTAAGAAATGTCTTAACCAATATAAATGGTGATGCAATTTCCAATTCAAGTACTGGAAATGAATTTTCTCGTGAATTTACAATTCCATTAAGTTCAATTATAAACATACAAAAAGCTGAATTTGTTGCTTTTATCATTGATAATAATGGAAATGTCTTAAATGCACGATCCATTAAAGCCAATCAAGAACAAAATTATCAATTCTTATAAAAAAAAGGGCTTACAATGTAAGCCCTTTTTTTATACAAAATTACCAACTTCCGCCAGCGCCTCCTCCTGAAAATCCGCCGCCACCAAAGCCACCGCCAAATCCTCCAGAGCCGCCACCAAAGCTTCCGCCACCAAATCCGCTACCGCTTCTTCCTAGGCTACTTAAAATGATCATATCGCCTAAATCTAATCCTCCTGATCTACCACCGTTACCAGCACTGTTTCGTTTAGAAAAAACTAAAACAAGAAAAACTACAACGACAACAATTATTCCTACTGGAAAATTTGATTCTTTTTTACGAGAACCTTTATATTTTCCTTGTAAGACTTTAAAAATAGCATCGGCTCCTTTATCTAATCCTTTGTAATAACTTCCCGCTTTAAACTCAGGAATAATGATATTTCTCGTTAATTCTCCGTTTATTCCAGCGGTTAATCGTTCTTCAACGCCATACCCAGGAGCAATCCATATTTTTCTATCTTTTTTTGATAACAAAATAAGAATTCCATTGTCTTCTTTTTCTTGTCCGACACCCCATTCTTGTGCCCATTTTGGAGTTAAAATTCCGATATCTTCTCCTTTTAAATCTTCAACAGAAATGACTACAATTTGCGTTGAGGTTGAATCAGAATAACGAATTAATTTACTTTCTAACTCCTTTTCTTCCGTAGGATTTAAAACATCAGCATAATCATAAACACTCGTTTGAAAACTGGGTTTATCGGGAATTGTAAATTGTGCTTGAACATAAATTCCACAAAAAACAAATAACAGTACTAATTTCTTCATTCGCTTTTGGAAATTTCGTTAGACAATTCGTTTTGATCGTCCGATTGATAAGGAAAATATTGTTTCAATCGTTCGCCTGCTCTTAAGATACCTTCAACCAACCCTTTCTTGAAATTTGCTTGTTTGAAGTTAGCAAGTACAATATCTTTTGTACAATCCCAAAAATCAGATTCTACTACTTTATTAATACCTTCATCACCAATGATAGCAAACTTTTTATCATCGACACAGACATAAAACAACACCCCATTTCGGTCTTTTGTTGCTTCCATTTTCAATTCAAAAAACACCTCCTGAGCTCTTTCAAGAGGTGTTTTGTTTGAATGTTTTTCGATATGAACTCTCACTTCACCCGAAGTATTTTTTTCGGCTTCCACGATTGCTAGAACAATTTCTTGCTCGTCTTCCTTCGACAAGAACGCTTCGGTCTTAGCCATTATTTTTTCTCGTTTGAAAAATTAAATTTTACATCCACTGGTTTTTCAGCACCAGCAACTGCATCAAAATATGGTTTCTCTTTATAATTTCCTAAAAACATTGAATTTGGGAACACTAAAATATAGTTGTTATACTTTTGAACCGCTTCATTAAAACGCGTTCTCGCCGTTAAAATTTGGTTTTCAGTACTTGCTAATTCGTCTTGTAATTTCATAAAATTTTGATTGGCTTTCAAATCTGGATAATTTTCAACCGTTACTAACAATCTTGATAACGAAGAAGACACACCACTTTGTGCCTGATTGAATTGTGCCAACTGCTCCGGAGTAATATTCGTTGGATCAATTTTTACTTGACTTGCACTTGCTCTAGCGCTTGTAACTGCTTCTAATGTTGATTTTTCAAATTCGGCAGCACCTTTTACGGTTTCAACTAAATTTCCAATTAAATCATTTCTTCTTTGGTAAGAAGTTTCCACATTTCCCCATTCTTTATTCACTTCTTGATTGGTCTTAACTGCACCATTTTTGATGCTTATAAACCAAAATACAGCTATTAATAGTAATCCTCCAACTACGATCCAAGGCAAAAATTTTCTCATCTTTTTTTATTTTTAAAGTTAATTATAATTGATTTTTAAGGGTATTCAATTGGGCTTTAATCGTTTCCAATTTATTGATAATTTCGAATTTATCTAGTGTTTTTTTTTGATTTTCTTTCAAATGAGTTTTGGCTCCTTCCAAAGTAAAACCACGTTCTTTGACCAAATGATAAATCAACTGTAAATTTTTCACATCTTCTGGAGTGAACATTCGATTTCCTTTGGCATTTTTCTTTGGTTTTAGAATGTCAAATTCTTTATCCCAAAATCGAATTAAGGAGGCATTTACATCAAAAGCTTTGGCGATTTCGCCAATGCTGTAATATCGTTTATCGGGTGATAGTTCTACATGCATTAGTCTAAGGATTGGTTTTCTTGATTTGCTAATTTTGAAATTTCAATATACTCTTTAGCCGAAATACTTCCATAATAGAAATTAATCGGATTTATTTTTTTCTTATTTTTCATTACTTCATAATGTAAATGCGGCGCTTCACTTCTACCCGTACTTCCTACATAACCAATAATATCTCCTCGCTTTACACGCTGACCTGGTCGGCATTTGTATTTACTTAAATGTGCATACAATGTAAGGTAGCCATATCCATGATTGATTTCAATATGATTCCCATAACCTGAAAGCGAATTATCAGCTTTAACAACTACTCCGTCTCCGGTGGCATAAATAGGCGTTCCGGTTCGTGCTGTAAAATCCATACCATAATGGAATTTTCTTATTTTTGTAAATGGGTCACTTCGATAACCAAAACCCGAAGCCATGTGCTTCAAATCTTCATTTTTTACTGGCTGAATTGCCGGAATTGCTGCTAATAATTTTTCTTTTTGTTTGGCTAAAGCCACAATTTCATCTAACGATTTTGACTGAATTACCAATTCTTTAGTTAAAACATCAACCCGTTTTGTCGTGTTTTCAATTAATTCAGAATTATTAAATCCTTGTAAATCTTTATACCTATTTACACCACCAAAACCCGCTTTTCGTTCTTCTTCAGAAATGGGAGTTGTATTAAAGTAAATGCGATAAATATTGTTATCCCTGTTTTCAATGGCCGTTAATACTTCATTCATTAAATCAAGTTTCTTGTTTAAAACTTTATAATTCATTGCCATTACTTCTATTTCTCGTGCCAAAATTTTATCTTTTGGGGTTTCAAAATAGCTTGTATTAATTAATATCAAAAAGACCAAAAAACCAAACAATGCCGATGACAACAAAAAGAGCATTACGTAAGCAAATTTCTTTCTTTTTCGGGTTTGAATTCGCTTATATGCTAAATTTTCTGAATCGTAATAATATTTTACCTTCGACATATATGAAAATATACTATTTTTGTGCCAAATTTATTGGTTAACATAAGTTATACGAACAAATTTAAGAAATGTTTCATTCTAAAGCTATTTTTATTTATTTAGTAGTGAATTATTCCTAATTTTATTTTGTTTTAAAACCAATATTGAAGCATACATTTGAACAAAATCATTGATAATGAAATCACAAGACATAAGAAAAGCCTATTTACAATTTTTTGAAAGCAAAGGTCACACTATTGTTCCTTCTGCACCAATTGTATTAAAAGACGATCCAACACTGATGTTTAACAACTCAGGAATGGCACAGTTTAAAGAGTTTTTCTTAGGAAATGGCACGCCAAAAAGTAACCGAATTACGGATACTCAAAAATGTTTACGTGTTTCAGGAAAACATAACGATTTAGAAGATGTAGGTTTTGACACGTATCATCACACTATGTTTGAAATGCTTGGGAATTGGTCTTTTGGCGATTATTTCAAAAAAGAAGCATTGCCATGGGCTTGGGAATTTCTTACGGAAGTTTTAAAATTAGACAAAGACCGTTTGTATGTTTCAGTTTTTGAAGGAAGTGCAGAAGATAATGTGCCTTTTGATCAAGAAGCTTGGGATATTTGGAAACAATTTGTACCCGAAGACCGAATCATTTTAGGAAATAAAAAAGATAATTTTTGGGAAATGGGCGACCAAGGTCCGTGTGGTCCGTGTTCAGAAATTCATATCGATTTGCGTTCTGATGCTGAAAGAAATGAAGTGTCTGGAAGAAGTTTGGTCAATGCCGACCATCCGCAAGTTGTGGAAATTTGGAATAACGTTTTTATGGAATTCAACCGTAAAGCTGATGGTTCTTTAGAAAAATTACCCGCACAACACGTAGATACCGGAATGGGATTTGAGCGTTTGTGTATGGCGATGCAAAATGTAACATCAAATTACGATACCGATGTTTTTACGCCGCTTATCGCGAAAGTAGAAGAAATTACAGGATTAAAATATACTTCAAACGAAGTAAAAAATATATCAGAAGAGCAAAACAAAACTAATATCGCTATTCGTGTGGTAGTAGACCACGTTCGTGCGGTGGCTTTCGCTATTGCTGATGGACAATTACCATCCAATACAGGTGCTGGTTATGTAATTCGTAGAATTTTACGACGTGCAATTCGATACGGATTTACGTTTTTAGATACAAAAGAACCTTTTATCAATAAGTTAGTGCCTGTTTTAGCGAATCAAATGGGAGAATTTTTCCCGGAAATTAAATCGCAACAACAATTGGTTACCAATGTAATTCGTGAAGAAGAAGCGTCTTTTTTAAGAACTTTGGAACAAGGCATTCAATTGTTGGAAAACGTAATGGTAAATACTTCTGGAAAAGAAGTTTCTGGAGAAAAAGCATTTGAATTATATGATACTTTCGGATTTCCAATTGATTTAACAGCCTTAATTCTTAGAGAAAGAGGGTTTAGTTTAGACGAAGCTGGTTTTGAAACGGAATTGCAAAAACAAAAAGCACGATCTCGAGCCGCTTCTGAAGTTTCAACTGAAGATTGGTCGGTTTTAATTCCTGGAAATGTAGAAACATTCGTAGGCTATGACCAAACAGAAAATGAAGTAAAAATTACCAGAATTCGTAAAGTAGATTCAAAAAAAGACGGAATTTTATATCAAATTGTTTTAGATAATACGCCTTTTTATCCAGAAGGTGGAGGACAAGTGGGAGATAAGGGAACTTTAATTTCAGCAAATGAAACGATAGACATTATCGATACGAAAAAAGAAAATAACTTAATTTTACATTTTGCTAAGCAATTACCTGAAAATGTAAATGCTGTTTTTACGGCTAAAGTAAATACTGATTTAAGAACATCAACTTCTAAAAATCATTCGGCTACACACTTGATGCATTTGGCCTTGAGAACCATTTTAGGAACGCACGTAGAACAGAAAGGTTCGTTAGTAAATCCGAATTATTTACGTTTCGATTTTTCGCATTTTTCAAAAGTTTCCGATGAAGAATTACATCAAGTAGAAGCAAGTGTTAATGCGCAAATTGAAGCCCAATTGCAATTAGTAGAGCATCGAAATATTCCTATTAAAGAAGCATTAGACAAAGGTGCGATGGCTTTATTTGGTGAAAAATATGGCGATTCAGTAAGAATGATTGAATTTGGCGATAGCAAAGAATTATGTGGCGGAATTCATGTGAAAAATACGGCTGATATTTGGCATTTCAAAATTGTTTCAGAAGGAGCTGTAGCTGCTGGAATTCGTCGTATTGAAGCCATTACTGGTGATGCGGTTAAAGCTTTCTATTTGAATCAAGAAAATACCTTGTCGGAAATTAAGGAAGTATTGAAAAACCCTCAAGATGTTTTAAAATCAGTGGCTTCGTTACAAGACGATAACGCAAAATTGAAAAAACAAATTGAGCAATTAGTAAAAGAAAAAATTGACGGATTATCAGCAAGTTTAGTTTCTGAATTTCAAGATGTTAATGGAATTAATTTCTTAGTAAAACAAGTCGATTTGTCCATGAGTGCAACGAAAGATTTAGCACAAGCCATTGGAACTTCAAAACCAAATTCATTTGTAGTTTTAGCTTCAGTGGAAGATGGTTTACCAAATATTCACTGTTATATCGCTAAAGAATTAGTAGCAAACAAAGGTTTAAACGCAGGAACTGTTATTCGTGAATTAGGAAAATACATTGATGGAAATGGAGGCGGACAACCGTTTTTCGCTTCAGGAAAAGGTAAAGACACGAAAGGAATAAATGCGGTTTTAGAAAATGCAGTAAATTATATAAAATAATATAGAAAAATGAAAAACACGAATCCTGATTTGTATTACATTTCAGGATTTCTTTTTTATTACTACTTTTGAATAAAATTGGCAAATTAATTTATGAACTTCACCACTAAAACACCCATTAAAAAATACAATCATCCGATAACCTATGATTCCAAAATCATGTTGTTGGGTTCGTGTTTTGCAACAAATATTGGTGATAAATTTCAATATTTTAAGTTTCAAGCTACTACAAATCCGTTTGGTATTATTTTTAATCCGGTATCCTTAGCCAAACTAATTGAAAGAAGTGCTCAAAAAGAATATTATACCGAAAAAGATATTTTCTTTCATAACGACTTATGGCAGTGTTATGAAGTGCATTCAGAACTTTCTCATCCTGATAAAGAAACGTTTTTGAGCAATTTAAATTCGATTGTTGAATTGACACATCGACACATTGTATCATTGACACATTGTATCATTACCTTAGGAACCTCGTGGGTGTATCGAAATATTGAAACCAATGAAGTAGTTGCCAATTGCCATAAAGTGCCGCAAAAGCAGTTTATTAAAGAATTATTGTCTCCGGAAATCATAGCGCAAAGTATTGAATCAATTCTCTTTAGTATTTCAGTCATAAATCCAAATTGTAAATCTATTTTTACCATTTCGCCTGTTCGGCATTTGAAAGATGGCTTTACAGAAAACACCTTGAGTAAAGCCCATTTAATTGCTGCTATTCACAAAACAATCACCCATCAACCATCAACCATCACCTATTTTCCAAGTTACGAAATTATGATGGATGAATTGCGTGATTATCGTTTTTATGCTGAAGATCTATTGCATCCAAATCAAACGGCGATTGATTATATTTGGATACAATTCTTTGAAAATTATATTTCGGAATCAGAATTTGGATTGATGAATGAAATTTGTGACGTTCAAAGAGGTTTAAAACATCGGCCATTTAATCAAAATACGGAAAGTCATTTGAAGTTTTTGGAAAATTTGAATTTGAAGATTAAGAAAATAAAAGAGAAATTACCAGAAGTTTCTTTTTGATTTAACCACTAAGGGCACAAGGAAAACACAAAGTTCACAAGATAAATATTTATAATACCTACAAGGTTTTGTAAACCTTGCAGGAAAACCGAAGTTAACAAAATATCCTAAACCATTCTGGAAGCTTGCCCCAGATAGTAGTGGAAATCCTTTATGAACCGGTTAGGTTTATAAAGATTGTAACGGATAGCTGGAAAAAGGCTCAAAAATTAACTATTCAACTCTTCAATCTCTAGTTGCACGAGTTCCCAATCTTCTAGTAACTGTTCCAACTCTTTTTTCTTTTTTTCATAAGCTGCAAAAAACGTAGCATCTTCGATGTGTTTGTCATAATTTGATGCCAATGCTTTATCATCGTGCTGAATGTCTTTTTCTAATTGCTGAATTTGACTTTCAATCTTGCTCAATCTGTTTTGTAATGATTTAGCTTTTTTCTGGTCTTCGTAAGAAATATTCTTTACTACTTTATTCGTACTTGTTGAAGAAACCACATCTTTTTTCTCGATTTCGCGCATATTCATGGCGTTTTTCTGTTCTAAGAAGAAGTTAATATCGCCAAGATATTCTCTGATTTTCTGATCTTTGAATTCGTACACAATATTTGACATGCCTTGCAAGAAATCACGGTCGTGAGAAACCAATAGCAAAGTACCTTCAAACTGCTTTAAAGCGGCTTTTAAAACGTTTTTAGACTTAATATCTAAGTGATTGGTTGGTTCGTCCATTACCAAAACATTTATGGGTTGCAAAAGCAATTTACAAAGCGCCAAACGATTGCGTTCGCCACCCGAAAGTACTTTTACTTTTTTCTCAACATCATCACCACGAAATAAAAACGACCCCAACATATCGCGCACTTTGGAACGATTTGTATCGGTTGCAGCGTCTTCCATAGTTTGCAATAACGTAATTTCGCCGTCTAAATATTCTGCTTGATTTTGCGCAAAATATCCCAATTGCACATTATGACCTAATTTGATAGAGCCCTCGTATTCAAATTCGTTCACAATGGCTTTCATAAAAGTTGATTTTCCTTGACCGTTTTGACCTACGAAAGCCACTTTACTGCCGCGTTCTACTAAAAGCGAAATATCTTTTAAAATGGTTTTGTCGCCATAGGCTTTGGTAACATGTTCGGCTTCAATAACCACCCTTCCTGGTGTTTGCGAAACTGGAAACGAAATATTCATCACCGAATTGTCGTCTTCATCCACTTCAATACGTTCTACTTTATCTAATTTTTTAATCAATGATTGCGCCATAGAAGCTTTTGAGGCTTTGGCACGGAATTTCTCGATTAGTTTTTCGGTTTCTTCGATTTTTTTAGCTTGATTTTTTTGTGTTGCCAATTGCTTTTCGCGAATTTCCTGACGCAACACTAAATATTCAGAATACGGTTTATTGAAATCGTAGGCTTTTCCTAGTGAAATTTCGATAGTACGATTGGTTACATTGTCCAAGAACATTTTATCGTGCGAAACAATTACTACAACTCCGGGGAAATTTCGTAAAAAACCTTCTAACCAAATGATACTTTCAATATCTAAGTGATTCGTAGGCTCATCCAAAAGTAAAATATCATTAGACTGTAATAATAATTTAGCCAACTCAATTCGCATTCTCCATCCGCCCGAAAATGTATCGGTTTGGTTATCAAAATCTTCCCTTTTGAATCCGAGTCCTAATAGAATTTTTTCTGTATCACCTACATAATTATAACCGCCAAGCATTTCATAATGATGGGTTACATCGCTCAATTCTTCGATTAAATCAGAATATTCCTGACTTTCATAATCGGTGCGTGTAACTAACTGATGATTGATTTCATCGATTCTAAATTCGGCACGTTTGATTTCTTCAAATGCTTGATAGGCTTCTTCTAAAACCGTTCTTCCTTTTACAAAATCAATATCCTGACGAAGAAATCCTATTTTTACCTCCTTCTCTGTAGCTATTTGACCTGAATCGGGTGCAAAATCTTTGGCTAAAATTTTCAACATCGTTGATTTTCCAGCACCGTTTTTTCCAACTAGTCCAACTCTATCTCCAGAACCGAGTCTAAAAGTTACTTCTTCAAAAAGATAGGTTCCACCAAATGAAACCGATAAATTATGTATGTTTAGCATATTGAATGTTACAATTGTTACACAAGTGAAAGTTAGTTATTGTACCTTTGTGTAAAATATTTTGCAAATGTTAAAAAAAGGATCCAAATTAAATAGTATTTTAACAGGAAGTTGTCCAACTTGCCATGAAGAAAGCATGTATTTAGACAAAAATCCGTATAATGTTGTCAATGTTTATAAAATGAATGAAAATTGTAGTCATTGTGGAACTAAATATAAAATGGAACCTTCCTTTTTTTATGGTGCCATGTATGTGAGTTATGCACTTGGAGTTGCATTTGGAGTAGCAGCTTTTATTATTACTTTTTTCTTTGTTGGAGAAAAGAATTTAATAAACAATTTTATCGCAATTATAATTACATTGATTGTTTTTATGCCAGTAATCATGAGACTTTCCAGAAACATATGGATCAACATGTTTATGAGTTATGACAAAGACTGGAAACAACATAAGGGCGAAAAGAAAGCTACTTTAAGATAGTCATTTCGTTGTTCTGATGATTGATCTCCAGATATTGGAATGCTGTATTAATAATATCATCAAATCTATTGTCTGAAAATCTAGCTAGCTATTTTTTTTATAACATCTAACAATATCAATTTCTTTTTCTAGCGGAACGTTATTTTCAATATGCTGAAATAATTGATTGGCTAAATATGGTCCGAGCATTACTCCTCGAGTACCTAAACCATTCAAAACATGCAATTGTGTGCGAACAGGATGTGTTCCAACAAGTGGTCTTCTGTCTTTTACGGTTGGTCGAACGCCTGCAAAATGATGTATGATTTCAAAATCACACGAAATTAATTCTGAAAGTTTTTCGAGCAATTCTTGTTTGCCAGCTTCGGTAGGAGTATTTGTTTTATCTGACCAATCATAAGTGGCTCCTACTTTGTATAAGTCTTTTCCAAAGGGTAGTATAAAAACACTTGATTTAATAACAGCATCCAATTTTAAATTGGGCGCTTTAATAATCAATAATTCACCTTTTGTTCCATCTAATGGTAAATTATTAAAATATGGATTAGCATGCAAACCAAAACCTTCGGCAAAAATAATATGTTTTGCTTGTATTCCTTTATACTGAATTCCGTTGGATAAAAATTCAATTGCATCATATTCAAAACCTTCTGAACTAAAACAATTAATTGATTTCAGATAATTTGAATAGGCTTCAATTAATATTGAAATGTTTAAATAACCCGTATGATTTACTTTTCCATAGTGAAATGGAGAAGCAATACTTTCATAAAAATTTGTAACTAATTTTGCATCTAAAAAAGGAGCCAAGTTTGGTTTATCAGCTGCTTGAAACCAATTGTTTTGTTCTTCAATGGAATATAATTTTCGAAGGATTGGCATCTCAAAATCAAATACCACATTTAATTTGGTTTGAATTGCATGGTATAAAGGAAAGGCAAAATCGATTTGCTCCTTGGCTTTCCATACTTCACTAAAGCGCTTCAAAACGACCGGATTATATAATCCCCCAGCAACTCTTGACGATGGCTGCGAATTATTGTCAAACACATAAATAGACTTCCCTTGTTGTAGGGCAATTTCGGTAAAAGAGATTCCGGCTAAGCCATTTCCAACGATTATATAATCTATCATGGTGTAAAAATAAAAAACTCTTACCAGTTGGTAAGAGTTTTTTTAAATGAATTGGAGAAATACTATTAATAATTCCACATATCTTGCTCGAAATCGCGAATTTTTTCTTTTACACGCTCCGATTCTAATAATTGCATTTGTGCATTTTCTTTCATGTAATCTTTGATCAAACGATCGCCATACACGTTTTCTTCTTGGTAAATAACTCCGTTAAAGCGACGTGCATTTAACAAATGATCAAATGTAAAGGCCATAGCAGAGTTTCTGTTATTGAAAGCTTTAGCAGCATGTAAAATATCTCTTGAAGAAGGGAAATACACCCAAAACAACTCGATATATTCTTTTTGAGCGCTTTCATCACCCATAGTATAAACATCTGGTACAACAGGACAAATTCCTAAAAGTCTATATTTCAATTCTCCTTGTCTTTTGTCAAAATACCAGTATCCAGCTACTTTATAAGCATCTACATCATAAGCCTGAATTTCAGTCTTTCTAATGTATTCTTCAGATATTTTCTTAGTTCCTCTTCGGTAAGCATCGATATCTTCGTTCATTTGTTCTCTTCCAACATCAGATGTGTCAATTTTAAACAATGAAGATTCAATATCTTTTAAAGTTTTCTTAGTTGTAAAATAACTTGAATCGTATACATCTGTAATTTTTCCTTCCTTTATGGCAGAAATTAAAACATTATATAAAGGTCTTCTATCTGGTGACGACATTACATCACCATCAACAGGAAAATATAATGGAAAATTAACTCTTTCATCTAAGTCAATAATTTCCCAAGTACGTTTTCCCATCAAAATATCTCTATCATGAACATAACCATAAGGTAATGGTTTGTCATTGTCTGCACTTACTTCAGCTGCTGATTTTTTACCGATTTGATCCGGTGTTTTAGCATTTAAAAGATTAGACTGAGCAAAGGTTAAAGCTGAACTTAAACCTAGTACTAAAATTGCAATACTATTTCTCCAATTCATCATATTCATTTTTATTTGGTTTAAAAACTAAACACAAAATATAATTTTTATTTTATTTCGTAAGTACAAGCAGAAACACGTTTTGCAACCTGATCTATACCTTGGAAACTTGCTTTAATCTCAGAAATGATAACTATATCACCTCTTGATGCTTTTGCAATTGCTGCTCTGGCTCTTGAATCCATTTTATTACCAGAAACCACAATAGTTGGTTGACCTGGAACTTTAATGTTAAATTGTGTTACATTTACGTTTACAGGGAAATCGAAATCTTCCATAACGGCAGTAACCGTACACACTTCAAGATTATTTTTAGGCCCAGAATTTTTCTCAGACCCACCCACTTTTCCTGTTGGAGCTGGTAATCCTTTAATTCTAAATACTTGAGCACTAGACATGGTTTTACCATCAGGCATAGTAGCAGCAACATTAATTTTTACTTCACTACCAGAACCTGGTTTTAACATAAACTTACCATCACCTACTTTAGACATACCAGGTGCACTTGCATTCACTTTGTTAGAAGCAATACCTGGAACCGAAATTGAGATAGGGTTAGGAACACCACGGTAAACCACATTCATTTTATCCGCAGAAATAATTGCTTGGTTAGGTCTTGGAACTACTACATAAGTACCTTCAAAAGCCAGTGGAATTTCTTTACCATCTTCTAAGAACCCAAACTTACCTGATATTCTTTGTTCACCAATAGATCCAGCGGTAGTAGAAATAACAGCTTGTCCATTTTCAATTTTTCCAGGACCGTTAAATGATGTAGGAACTGTATTAGCATCATAACGACCTAAAACCACTTTTCCTTTAACTGTTTCACCTTGAAAATAAGCATTTTTCTCTAAAACTACAATAGCTTGAAAGTTCTTCATAGAAGCTGCAGTTTTCAATGCATTACCTAGGAATAAGTTATAAGCTCCAGCTTCTGTATTTTTAACGTCATTCTGCATTGCAGTAACAAAAGTTAATGTAGAAACAGCTGGAAATCCTTTGGTTTTATAATCTAAGAATTTAACTTTAATACCTTCTCTATTAGTAATGTCTGCTGTTGAAAATTTCTTTTCAATTTCTTTGATAAAAGGGATATATTTTACATCATTGCCTAATATCTTTTTGATATCCGAAACATATTTATCAATTCCTGCAACGATTTCTTTTCCTCTTGGGCTGTACCCGTCTCCTTCAAACCATTTTTCATCAATAGTAGATTTATCCATCGATTCAAAAGGAAGTTTACCATTCTCATCTGGTTCTATACCTTCAGTAACTTCAGCTTTTACGGTTTCTAAAAACGCAACGAAATCTTTAGAGATTTTAGCAACTTCCTTTGCTTTTCTTGCTGGTTCAGCATACTTAGCTGGTTCATCAGTTGCTTTTGTATTTAAAGCAGATAATAAATTACCATTAGCTTCATCAGTTAATCTATTTGATTCCGAAAACTTGTCGTTAAAATTTCCAAATGCTGTTAATACTTCTTTTGACATATTTAATGCCAACATAGCGATGAAAACCAGATACATCAGGTTAATCATCTTCTGTCTAGGGGTTAATTTTCCTCCTGCCATTTTTTCTTTAAATTAGTTTTAATTAATAATTGTATATTGATAAAACTAATTATCCTCTGTTACTCATAGCAGTAAGCATACCTCCATAAACAGCATTTAAAGATGCAATGTTTGAAGTCATTGATTGCATTTGCTCTTTTAATTTAGCAGCATTTTCAGCAATTTCTTGATTAGCTTGCGCATTTCTATCTGCACTTTCTAATTGAACTTTATATAAACCGTTAAGAGCTTCCATATTTGATGCTGCTGCAGCCATTTCTTCAGCATATTTCTTTTGACCCGCGATAGCATCTACAGTAGGAGAAATTGATTTAGCAGCTCCTTCGAAGTTTTTAATGCTATTTCCTAAGCTTGCCATTAATTCAGCATCTACTTTAGCTTCTTTCAACATATTATCTAATTTTTGAGATAATAATCCTTGAGCTTCAGTTGGATTTTCAGATTTTGCTTTTTTTGGAGATGCTTCGCCACCTGCTAATTCTGGATATACTAATGACCAGTCTAATTCTTTTTCAGGCTTATCAAATGCTGATAGTCCAAAAATTAAAGCCTCAGTACTTAATCCTATAATCAACATAGCACTTGCAAAAGGCCAATGCATTAATTTGAATAAAGCTCCTACGATTACTACTGCTGCACCCATTCCATAGGTGAAGTTCATTACTTTTGGTGATAAAATTCCCATAATAAAAAAATTTGTTAGTTAAGTTAATTATAATAAAATTGGTTTAATACTATTTTGGTCTTTTGCCAGTTGGCGCTGTTCCCATATAATCTTGAACAGTTCTAAAACCGATGTAACTTCTTGCTGAATCAGCATATTCGAAATCACGAGTTGATACTTGTAACATATATCCTACATCTTTCCACGATCCTCCACGAACCACTTTTCGTTGGTTTGTTCTATCTGATACATTTGGATTCATTGTAGATACGAATTCATATGATTCTGCAAAATATGAAGACTCCGTCCATTCTGCAACGTTTCCAGACATATTGTATAAGTTAAAATCATTTGGTTCAAAAGATTTAGCTTCAACAGTGTATAAAGCACCGTCTGCAGCATAATCACCACGAACTGGCTTGAAATTTGCTAAGAAACATCCTCTGTCATTTTTAGCATAAGGACCTCCCCATGGATATGTAGCACCTTCTATTCCTCCTCTAGCAGCATATTCCCATTCTGCTTCTGTTGGCAATCTGAACTCATTAACTTGATTTCTTCCTTTTTTCTTTTTGATGTATCCATTTTTATACATGGTTCTCCAAGCACAAAATGCTTTAGATTGGTTCCATGAAACACCCACTACTGGATAGTCACCATAGGCTTGGTGCCAGAAATAATTATTGTGCATTGGCTCATTATAAGAATAAGCAAAATCTTTAATCCATGCTGTTGTATCTGGGTAGATTTCGATAGGCGGAGTTTTTTCATAGAAATTTTTTCTGCCTTTCTTTTTAACTGCTTTGTTTAAATCAACCTGATTGTATTTGAATTTTAATTTTGAAGCATCGATGGTTTTTAAACCATTGTAAGATTCAGATTCTGGTAAATACATAGAATCCATTACTTCAACATACAATTCATCTGGATACTTTTTAGTATCTTTAATAAGTTTCACTTTTTGATTTAATTTTCTTCCAGAATACATATCATCATCAGAACCTACACTGTAATAATTTTTATACATGTATTTGTCATAAACTGACATCTTTGTTGTATCTGCATCTGCAAAGGCAAATTCACCAATACCACCTGAACCAGGTTTTTTTTCTTGTTCATCAGCGGTAATAGCCAATCGGGTTTTAATAATGGAATCTTTAACCCAATTTACAAACTGACGGTATTCACTATTTGTAATTTCCGTCTCATCCATGTAAAATGAGGTAACTGTAACTGTTTTAGTAGGTGCGTCTTGGATATTAGCTAAATCATCATCTGATTTACCCATGATAAAGGCTCCTCCAGGAACTAATGTCATCCCATAAGGTTTCTCAGGATGCCATTTTTTACCTTTAACTCCGACTAATTCTCCTCTATCGCCTTTACCACAACTGATAAATAAGGATAAAATTGCTGAAAATGCAATGAACTTCTTCATATAAATTTGGGTTAATTGTATACATTTTTAAGGGCGTAAACCTATTCAATAATTTTGAAAAAAACAATTTTTTTTTAAAAAACGTGCAAAAAATATTTGTTTTTTATAAATTCATACTAAATTTAATAATAAAACAGCTTAAAACATAAACACTTAGACAATATTTCTTCTTTGTGCCTTCCACCATCTTTCCGGTATTTCTTGTTCGCAAGCTGCTAAATAATCTTCATTAGTACAAGGTAATAACGTAATTCTTTTTAATTTATTATTAACATTTGTTAAAAATGGAATTTCAATCCACCATCGGCCTGAAATATTGCTTTTGTAAAACACCAATTCTTCATCTTCAATGGGAACTATATACTTAATATACTTTTCCTTGCTTCCGAAAGGATATTCATTGGATCGAAAACTAAATCCTTCAATAAAATACCAAACCATTTGAGCAATTAAAATTTCTTCCTGCGAAACGGCATTAAAATTAAATATCCCAAAAGCTGAAACTTTATCACTAATACCAGCATATCGAGTTAATGAACATATTTCTTTTCCATTAAAACCGTTCGGATTGAATTCTGAAAAATTTCCAGAAAAAGACGATTGTACTGCGGTTACATCGATACTAACTAAATCTGCATCACGAAAAACAGGTTCGGCCACAGCAATATTATTAGCTACTTCACCCAATCGATACGCTTCAAAATACATCTTTTCAATCAAATCAATTTCTTCCTGTGAATTATAATAAGTTTGGTACCCTAAATTTGCATAATTAAACAAATTTGTAGGTTCTTCAATGATAATTTTAGACAAAAAAGAATTGGACATCAACGCATTTTCTTTTGCAAAATCAAATTGATTATCAACGGTTACTAAATTCACCATTTGATCTAAATTATCATAAGCTCTATACATCGCATAAGTCAAATCTTGACTTCCTCCAATAACTATTGGGATAATTTTTTTCTTTACAAGTTCTTCAACCAGCTTTTTCAAAACAAAATAGGTGTCTTCAATACGCTCTCCTGCCTCAATTGTACCTAAATCTGCCATTGAAACAGCCCAATTACCTGGATAAAGTCGGTAAAATTCTTTTCTAAAGCCTTCAAAATCATCTGCCTTGTTTTCTTTTCCAGCACCTCTATTTTCATTCACCGTAATTAAGGCCAAAGCAATATTCTCCAACACCGGAAAATCGGTTTGAGTATGAAGTACTACTTTTTTTCCTAATGTTTGATTACTTAGGGTTGAAATATATTCTTCAACGGAAGACGAAACGGGTTGCAAAAAATCGAAAACCATTGGCTATTTCTTTTTTGTGGTTGTTTTCTTTGTTGTTGCTTTTTTTGCAGGTGCTTTTTTTGCAGGAGTTTTCTTTTCAATTAAGTCCTGAACTTGAGCCAACGTTAATTTACTTGCATCAACGTCTTTACTTAATTCAATTTTTATTTTTCCTTTCGTAATTAAAGAACGACCCCATCGTGCTTTTTCTACTTTAATGCCTTCTTCTTTCCAGTCGTGAACAACTTTATCAATGTCTTTTTGTTGTTTTTCTTCAATTAGCTCATTCAAATCTGACTGAGATAAATTATCGAAATTGTATTTTTTATTTACATTGATAAACATGCCGTTCCATTTAATGAAAGGTCCAAAACGCCCCACACCTTTTTGAATTGGCAAACCATCATAAGTTCCAATAGGAGCATCTGCTTGTGCTTTTTCATCAATTAACCCTTGAGCAGTTTCCATCGTTACATCCATTGGATCAACACCTTTTGGCAAGGAAATAAATTGGGTTCCAAATTTCACATAAGGTCCAAAACGTCCGTTATTCACTTCAATTTCTTCTCCTTTATAGGTGCCTAATTGTTTAGGAAGTAAAAATAAGTTCAATACTTCTTCTAAGGTGATGTTCCCAATATTTTGATCGGGTCGTAAACTTGCAAATTGTTTATTTTCTTCATCAATATCGCCAATTTGAGCCATAGCACCATATTTCCCTAAACGAACCGAAACTTGTTTTCCTGAAACCGGATGAATACCTAAAATACGTTCACCACTTTCTCTATCGGCATTTTTTTCAACATCAACTACGTTTGGATGAAAATGGTTGTAGAAATCATTCATCATTTTTGCCCAATCTACTTTTCCTTCGGCTATTTCATCAAAATCTTGCTCCACTTTTGCCGTGAAATTATAATCTAAAATAGTTCCGAAGTTTTTCACCAAGAAATCATTTACGATAATTCCGATATCCGTTGGAACTAATTTTCCTTTGTCTGAACCTACATTTTCGGTTAAAACTTGTGCTTTTACTTCACTATTTTTTAAAACTATTTGGGTGTATTTTCGTTCTTGTCCTTCAAAACTTCCTTTTTCTACATAGGTTCTGGCAATAATCGTAGAAATAGTTGGCGCATACGTTGACGGACGACCAATTCCTAATTCTTCTAATTTTTTCACCAAAGAAGCTTCGGTATAACGACTTGGCGGACGAGAAAAACGTTCGGTTGCCGTGATATAATTATTAGTAAGTTTTTCGTTTACTTTTAAAGCGGGCAACATTCCTTCTTGTTCTTCTTCATCGTCGTCATGACCTTCTAAATAAACTTTTAAGAAACCTTCAAACTTGATTACTTCTCCAGTTGCAGTAAATGTTTCTGAATGATTGCTTGCTTCAATTTTTACATTCGTTCTTTCTAATTCTGCATCGCTCATTTGAGATGCTAAGGTTCTTTTCCAAATTAAATCATACAAACGCGCTTGATCTCTATCTATATTTACGGTATGACGTGACATATCTGTTGGACGAATTGCCTCATGCGCTTCTTGTGCTCCTTTTGATTTGGTATTGAAATTTCTAGGTTTCGAAAATTCCTTTCCGTAATAACTAGTAATTTCAGCTTGAGCGGCTGCCATTGCTTCTTGCGATAAGTTTACACTATCGGTTCTCATATAAGTTATAAGTCCAGCTTCATATAAACGTTGCGCAATTTGCATCGTAATTCCAACAGGTAAATACAATTTTCTAGCGGCTTCTTGTTGCAGTGTTGAAGTCGTAAATGGAGCTGCTGGTGATTTTTTTGTGGGTTTGGTTTCTAAATCCCCTACTTTGTAGGTAGAACCAATATTTTTAGTTAAGAACTCTTCTGCTTCTTTTTTGGTTGCGAAGTTCTTAGGTAATTTTGCTTTGAAAGTTTTTCCGACTTCGTTTGTAAATTCAGCAGTAATACTGTAAGAAGCTTCTGGGTTGAAATTTTGAATTTCTCTTTCGCGTTCAACAATTAACCGAACAGAAACCGATTGTACACGACCTGCAGACAATCCTCCTTTTACTTTTTTCCAAAGTACTGGCGATAATTCATATCCTACTAAACGGTCTAAAACTCTTCGTGCTTGTTGCGCATTTACTAAGTTATAATCAATTCCTCTTGGATTTTCAATTGCTTTTTGAATCGCTGTTTTCGTAATTTCGTGAAAAACGATACGTTTTGTTTTTTCTGGTTTTAAATTTAATTCTTCGGATAAGTGCCAAGAAATTGCTTCTCCCTCACGGTCCTCATCGGAAGCTAACCAAACCATTTCGGCATTTTTAGCTAATCCTTTTAATTTGGTCACCAATGCTTTTTTATCGGCCGAAACCTCATATTTTGGTTTAAACCCATTGGCCACATCTACTCCTATTTCTCTCGAAGGCAAGTCGGCAATATGCCCATAACTCGACTCAACTTGGTAGTCGCTTCCTAGAAATTTTTCAATGGTTTTTGCCTTAGCTGGTGACTCAACGATTACTAAATTCTTTGCCATTTCACTTTGTTATTTGTTCGGCAAAAGTATCTATTTTTTTTAAATTTTGACTTCTCTATTACATTTTTACCAATTTTTAGTTTCATATGATACTAATTTACTCCTATTATTGTGAGGAAAAAACCAATAAAAAATGAAATTAAAGGGAAAGCAGAAAAAATTATTAAAAAATCTTGTTAAACCTTTACTGACATCTTGTCATATTTTAGATTTTAGTATTATCTTTGCAATCCGAAACTTCGGAATGAATCAAAGTAGATCTTTAGTATGGAAAAGATGCGATTGCTTTGGTACCCGCTTGGTAATTTGACATTTCAAACACGCCCATTGGACCGTTCCACAAAATGGTTTTACTTGCCAAAATC
>JACCDH011807343.1_pt1 | contig 20309 bp, 4 predicted proteins | sample 7442481 | NCBI WGS metagenome assembly JACCDH01 (sample SAMN15323433, study PRJNA562643) | freshwater metagenome | isolation source: river surface water | place: USA:Blue River Watershed | collected 2017-08-15 | reverse complement strand
TTTACACATTGATGAGCACCACACCATTGAGGATACTGGACTAGCGCTTGGCGAAGCGTTTGCTTTGGCGCTGGCCGACAAGCGCGGGATGGAGCGTTATGGTTTTGCTTTACCTATGGATGAAGCAGAAGCAAAAGTGCTGATTGATTTTGGTGGTAGAAACTGGCTTGTATGGGACGCCAGTTTTAAAAGAGAAAAAATAGGAGACATGCCTACCGAAATGTTTTTCCATTTCTTTAAATCTTTTTCGGACGCAGCAAAATGTAATTTAAATATTAGTTGCGCTGGTGATAACGAGCATCATAAAATAGAAGCTATTTTTAAAGCATTTGCAAAAGCGATTAAAATGGCCGTTAAGCGTGATCCATTCTCCAATCACTTGCCTTCTACAAAAGGGGTACTTTAGGTCAAGGCGTGATTTACATTTACTGTAAAATGCTCGTGTTGTTGATTTTGTCTAAAATTTTATGGGCTACTTCCATTGCTAAATAACCATCAATTTCACTTACAACCGTAGGTTTGTTGTTTACAATCGCATCAACAAATGATTCGAGTTCTAATTTAATAGCGTTAAGTGGTTCGATGCAAGGATTGGCTATAGCAATGGTCTTTTTGCCATTAGGGGTATCAATATCAAAAGAAAATACATCTTTATCTTCTGGTTGTTTTAACTTAATAATTTCTGTTTTCTTTTCTAATAAATCAATGCCAATGTAAGCGTCTTTTTGAAACAGTCTTACTTTGCGCATTTTTTTCATCGAAATTCTACTGCTCGTTAAGTTTGCAACACAACCATTGTTGAATTCAATTCTAACATTGGCAATATCCGGCGTGTCGGTCATTACGGCTACACCACTTGCTGATATTGATTTTACATCTGATTTTACCAGACTTAAAATAATATCAATATCATGTATCATTAAATCTAAAATCACACTTACCTCGGTACCTCTTGGATTGAATTGTGCCAATCTGTGCACTTCAATAAACATAGGATTAAGGTTGAGTTCCTTTAGTGCTAAATATGCAGGGTTAAAACGTTCTACATGTCCCACTTGCATTTTAACCCCAGCTTCTCTCACCATGTTTACTAAATCTTTACCTTCTTGTAGGGTGTGGGCCAAAGGCTTTTCAACAAATACATGCTTGCCTTTTCGGATCGCCATCATACAAACTTCGTAGTGTAGGTCGGTGGGTGTGATTACGTCAATGATATCACATGCTTCAATTAATTTTTCTTCATCAGAAAATCTTTTGAGGCCATGCGTGTTCATAACTTCATTGGCATTGTCATTATTTGGATCAAAAAAGCCAACAATTTTTACGCCTTCAATTTCTTTCCAATTGCTGATATGAAATTTTCCTAAATGACCAACGCCAAAAATCCCTACTTTAAGCATCTATGATAATTTGGCGTAAAGGTAGGCAAACGGGATCCTTTAACTGCCTAGGCATCGCTTATGTGGATATTTTACCTTTTTTTCTTAGCTGGAGCCTTTTTAGCTGGTGTTTTCTTCTTTGAAGCGACGGCCTTTTTTTTGGTTGATTTACTGCTTTTCTTGACCGGTTTTTTCTTTTTGCTACTTGATATTTTACCTTTTTTAGCCCTCTTAGATTTGCTAACTGTCTTTTTTTCTACAACATCATTTGGGGGCGAAGTAGTTGGATAAGTATTCGATTTCAAGTCATTTTTATCAAAAATGACGGTTTCAGATTTCAATTGTTGGGTTGATATATCAATTAAAAGTTGAGGGTCAATTGCAATGCCTTTATACCTGGTTTCAAAATGTAAATGAGGGCCCGTTGAATGTCCGGTAGAACCTCCTAAGCCAATTAATTCGCCACTTTTTACAAATTGATTTTCTGAAACTTTGATACTGTTTAAATGTCCATATAAAGTTTCTAATCCATTATTATGTCTTATGACAATACAATTGCCATAACCTCCTGAATTTGATTTTGCATAGCGAACAATACCATCAAATGCTGCTACAACTGTATCTCCAAAATTCAGGCTTAGGTCCAACCCTTGATGTTGTTTCCCCCATCTATAACCAAACACCGAATTCATTCTTCCATACCATGTTAATGTAAACTTTTCGTCATTTTTAACTAAGTTAAATACAATTTCATCAGTCGTGTCGGTCAGGGATTTTTGTGAAAATAAAATGGCGTTAGACCAATCGCTGGTATAAATAGGGTCATTGGAAAGTAAATAATCTGACAAATAAAATGAACTATCTTTTGGTATTCCTGGGTTTGCAGTCCATGTTTTTTTAGTTAAGTAAATAGATCTCTGAATAGGTCTTTTATATTTTGCTGTGGTTTTTTTTCTACTCTTTGAAGCACTTCTCTTTTTGACTTGAGTTTTACTTCTACTTTTACTAGTCCTCTTTTTTTGCTGCGAAAAACCGTTTTGCGTTGCAAGGCAAAGTGCAAAGCATAACGTTGCGGCAAGGATACTTTTATTTAAAATTGATATTAAACGCATTATTTAATTTATAATTAAATACAAAAGGCACAAGATACTGAAATCAACTAAAAAGTTAGTTAAGAAGGCTCTAAAATTACGGAGGCCGCTTACAGCGGCCTCCGTAGGGCAAAATTTCTCAAACTACTGCTATCTTATTGATACCTAATGAGGGTTACATTTCCTTGTCTTATTACTGGCTTGTTGTTGTAGTCAAACCCTTGAATAATCCAAGTATATGTTTCCATAGGTTGATTTACTCCATTTGAAGTTCCGTCCCAATATTTACTCATGTCAGATGTTGTAAATACCTCGTGACCAAACCTGTCATATATTTTAAAGTATTTAATAGCTGTAACACCTACATAAATTGGTTTGAAAATTGTATTATCTCTATTATTACTTGCAGGTGTAAATGCCCTTGGTAAGAAAATGTCTGTTCCTGGGAATCCCCAAATTTCTTGCCTATCATTAATTGTACATCCCGCCGAGTCTATAATTGTTATCTTATAGATTGTTTTTGGATGTTGCACATTTATAGTAACACATCTACTAATAATTGGATTAATGTCGGTGCTTGGAGACCATGTATATTTATCACCACCTGGAAGTGCGCACAAACTTTGTGCTACATTATACTGTAAGTATTTAATGGCGTATACAGAGTCTCTTCTTCTATCTATAATTTTAAGTGGCACCGTAATTGAATCTTGTAAGTAAGGACAAAGGTTGCCGCTTACGACTAATTGAACAGGGAACGTGCCTGTGCGTTTATATATGTGTACCGGATTTGTTGCACTGCTAAATGAGTTGTCTCCAAAATTCCATTTCCAAGATCCTAATCTATCCGCATAGCCAGCAACACTTGAATCTCTGAAGAAAATAGGGGTTTCAACACAATAGTTTTCGATACCAAATTTAGCTTTAGGATATCCAATAACAGTTACAGAATCTACAAATGTAGAAGTCATACAAGAGCTATCTGCTCTCACTGTTAGGCGAACCCCAAACTTGCCTGCAAATTTAAATCGGTGAGTTGGGTTGGCGGTATAGTTTAGCGGAATACCATCCCCAAAATCCCATGTGTAAGAGATAAATTTGGTACTACCATATCCAAGTGTTGATGTATTTACAAATGGTATGGAATCAGTTAAACAAATTTGTTTAGGCATTACAAATGCTGCTTTTGGTGAACCGTAAACAATTAATTGTTTAATTAATGGAAGCGATGTACAGCCTTCATTATTGGTAACAGTTAATGTTATAAAATATTTACCTGGTTTTCTAAATACATGTGTTGGACTTTGCAGTGTTGAACTATTTCCGTCTCCAAAATTCCAATTCCAATTTCTGATTGTTGTTGGAGCGTAGGTAGTAGATAGGTCAGTGAATTTAATTTGAATGGTATCCATACAACTTACAGTGTCACTCATGTTAAAGGATGCAATTGGGGCATCAATAAGAAGTGGATAGGTAACCGAATCTTTTAAGTTCGGGCAAGCAAGTCCGCTCACAAGTAATTTAACATTGTAGGTTCTTAAACTGCTAAATCTTTGCGTTGGACTTGGTTGGCTGCTAAAGCTTCCATTGTCAAAAGTCCATCTCCATGCACCTAGTGTGTCTGCAAAACCAACTATTGAAGTATCAATAAAGTTTACAGGGCTGTTCACGCAATTAAATTGATGTCTAAAACCTGCTTTAGGGAAACCTGCTACGGTTATCGTATCATAAATGGTAGAGGTCGTACAAGAGCTGTCTGCTTTTACTTTAAGCGATACAATAAAGATGCCTGGTTTTGTGAATACGTGACTAGGGTTAGCATTTGTATTTATACTTGAGCCATCACCAAAGTTCCATTCAGATGCAAAGTTTGTAGTTCCATGGCCTAAAACGGTATTATTTATAAATCTGATGGTATCAGTTTGACAAACTTTTTTAGGCATTGTAAATCTTGCTCTAGGGGAACCATATACGACCAATCTTTTTCTAGTTGGTAATGATGAACAGCCTTCGTTATTCGTTATCACTAACGATATCGTGTAAGTGCCTGGTTTATTATAAAAATGAGATGGGTTTTGGCTATTTGAAGTAATACCATCTCCAAAATCCCATGACCAACCAGTAATTGTTTCAGGTGTTCTAGGAATAGATTGATCTTTAAATTTAATGGTTACAGAATCGATGCAACTAGTTGTATCGCTCATACTAAACACTGCAGTTGGAAGTGCTTTTGCATCTAATTGAACTAAAGCAGAGTCTACACAACCGTTAACGGTTGTTGCTACTTGTTTAATATAATAACTCACTAAATTTCCGGTTATATTTGGTGGTACCAATACTTTAGGACTTGTTGCTGTTGCAGAAGGGAAGAACAAGAGTGGGTTACCAGTAGGGGTCGTATATGACCATACTTTGGCAGTAGGAACATTGCTTGTTTGATCCGTTAATTGCAATGTGATTTCACCGCATACAAGTGTATTGCTTATTGCAAACTTAACATTTGGCCTTCTGTACAATGAAATATTTGTTGTTGTGTCTGCCTTACAGCCATTGATGGACGTAGCTGTTAATTTGACTGCATATATGGTATCAATATTGCCAGGGTTATCACCAAATTGGAGCTGGAATCGTTTATTGGTACTTGTTGGCAATACTTGTAAACCAGATGGTTTATTGAGTGTCAAATTTGTAACAGCCCATGCAGTATTGTAAACATTATTTTTTGCTACGACACTCTCCGTTACAAAGTTTTTAAATCCAACTGGGTTGCCGCATATCTCTTTAGTTGTAACAGTAAAGTTTGCAGCAGGGGCCGGATAAATTGTTATCTTTTTAGTAACACTATCATTACAGCCAGTGCCAGTAAAGGTTGTAACGAGTTTCACATACAAGATGGAGTCTGATACATTTGAATTATTTCTAAATATGAATGTAGGACTATTCAAATTTGTGACTTTACTGTCATTGACATACCAATCGTAAATTAAGCCAGCCGTTTGATTGTTATTACCATAATAGCTTGTATTTGTAAATGCTAGTGGTAGGTTGGAGCAAATGGTAGAATCGGCTGTTACATTTGCTTTTACACTATTTGGCCTTGTAATTACTTGTCTTGAGAAAATGTCTTGTGTACAACCCCATTTGCTATAGGCAATAAGTTGAAGTGTTACTGTGTCACTTTCGTTTTGAATAACATAATCTGGCGCTAGTACTGAGCTGTCATAGTTGGCAAGTAAAAATCCAAACCTGTCATATATACGCCACTCGTATCTCCAAATATCATTGGCTTCAGGAAAATCTTGTACTTTAATATGGTCTCTAATTTTAAATGGCGCACATCCTAAAGTATCTGTATTAAAGAAGGCCCTTGCATTTGGATGAACTGTAATTTGCTGAATTGCCGTTGTGTCTAAACATCCTTGAGGATTGCTCACAAATAACCTAACTGTATACACACTATCTTTTACACCTGTATTTGTAAATGTGTAGGTTAAATTTTGGGCGCTTGTATTGAGTCTAACTATATTGTCTCTTCTTACTTCCCATCTTGATGTGATTGCATTTACACCCAATCCATTTTTAGGGTCAGAGGTGTTTCTAAATGTTTTGGTCCAAGGTCCACAACTATCAATTTTTCCTACAATAAATGAAGCAGTTGGTTTAGGATGAATGGTAATAAATCTATTTAAAGAGTCGATACAATCACCAAATCCTTTTACTGTAACCGTTTGTTTTACCTTGTAAGCAATTGAATTTGCTGTATTGTTTACTGGGAATATAACATACGGATTATTGGCATTTGCATTGAATAATGATAAACCACCTGTTGGTAATACTGTCCATTGTCTATTTAAAGAATCGTTCGGGAAGTTAATGGTGTTATCAGTTGGATTAACAATATAAATACCACAGCCTTCAACTGGTATGGTAAAGTCTATATTAGGTCTTCTACGAATTTTTATTGATTTTGAAAGTGTATCAATACAGCCGTTTACCGTGTAGATCATCATATTGATATTGTAGCTGGTATCTACTGTTCCTTTTGCATCTCTAAATTTAAAATTAGGCTTTGCAGCTATAAATGGAGCAGTGGTTGAATCAATTATGATTGCTCTTGCTGTGTCATATAGATTATTGTATGTCACCGACCATTTGTATTGAGGAACAGTTCCATTTTTAAATAAGGAGCTGTTGTTGATGCTAGAATTTACGCCATTAATAGTGGTACAAACCTCATCTGCTTTGTCAATGGTAAATATTGCTTTTGGTTTTGGATATACGATTAAATTACCAACACTGCTGCTGTCCTTACAGTTATTGATTGTTTCAGATACGACTAATTTAATGGTATAAATTGAATCTCTCGTATTGCTATTGTTGATTAAATTAAATGTTCCTGGAACTCCTGCATTACTGAGTAATGAGCCATTTGCATACCATGCGTAGCGCAGGGTACTTGTAGTTCTATTAGGCCCAATGTAACTCGTATTAACAGCCTGTGTACTTAGCATCGTACAACTGTTTTGTGGGGCCACAGTAAAGTTTACAATTGGGTTTTGATAGGTGTAAACAATTCTGTTTACAGAGTCTGGTCTACAACCATATAAGCTATTTACTTTTAGTGCAATGAGTAACGTGTCATCTGCATTTGTGATTGTATAATTTGGTGGTGTTGGACTTACTGTATTGGATAAAATGTTTCCACGCTTATCTCTAATAGTCCATTTATACGATGAAAATAAATTAATGGTTGGATCCGGAGAAGGGTCTGTTTTATTGACAACATTTAAGGAGTTAATCGCATTAAATGGAGCACAAGCAGCGGTCGTTCCTATTGTTAAATCTATTCTTGCATCTGGATGAACCGTAATGGTATCTCTGTAGGTATTTAAACAACCATTTGGTGATTTAGCGGTAAGTGTAATTGGATATAAGCTATCTCTGATACCTGTATTTGTGAAGGTATAATTTACCTGTGTGGTATAGTTGGTGTTAATTAAACTATACACTGGAACTGCACCACCATTTCTTAAAATATCAATTCCCCAGGTAAATGTACCATTGGTTAATGGATTACTATTTACAGATGAGTTATTGATAAGTCTTCTGGTTGTAGGTCCGCAATCGGCTCTGAGTCCGTCTATACTAAAATTAGCAATTGGTAATGGATCAATAGTTACAGAAATACTTTGTTGATTGGTGCAACCATTTGCTGTAAGGGTAAATAAATAATTTACAACAATCGGATTTGGTGAAGTATTGATAAGCGTTTCGCTGATCGCGCCAGTTCCAGTTGTCGCTGGGTTAGATATACCTGCAATGTTTGCTCTTGTCCAAGCATAGGTTGTTCCAGTAGTTGCACTGTTTGGATTATAGTAGAAAGGAGTTCCACTACACTGTGCAGGGTTAATGAGTAAACTAGTTAATTGTGGTGTTGGATTCACAATCACATTTACAGTTTGCGTATTAGGACAGCCATAGGTTGTGAGTGCAAATGAATATGGTACTGTAATTCGGTTAGGTGTCGTGTTGATGAGGGTTTCATTAATAACACCCGTTCCAGTACCTGCTGTATTGCTAATACCCGCTATTGTATTTCTTGTCCAAACCCAGCTTACCCCGTCTGTTGGACTAATAGGGTTGTAGCTAAAGTTGGTTGCATTACAAATTGCAGCTGGTGTAAGTGTAGAAGTTAAGATTGGCTTAGGACTTACCGTAATTTCTACATTAAATGGAGCCCCTACGCATCTTCCAGCTGTTCCAGCAGTTGGCGTTACGATATATGTTAAAAGCCCTTGCGAATTACTATTGTTAGTGAGTAGTTGTGAGATATTTGATACAGCACTTATCTGTGCTGTTCCACCAGAAATAGCACCTAGTGGATTACTTGTTGGAGCAGTATTCCAAGTATATGTTGTACTTGCTGGCACAATCAAATTACCACCATTTTCAGGCGTAATACTAAAAGTGGCGTTACTACAAATGGTTTGGGTTTGAGTAGCAATTACAGGTTTTGGATTAACCGTTACTGTAACTAAGAATGTTGCGCCAACACACTGGCCTATTGCGCCAGATTTTGGCGTAACGGTGTAGGTAATTTGTTGCGCAACGTTGGTGTTATTCGTAAGTGTTTGGCTAATGGATGTTTGATAAATATTTACATCAGATTGCCCTGTGATATTTGAATTGTTAGTGCTTACAAACCATTTATAAGTGGTATTAGCTGGAATAATAGTAGAGCCGCCATTGGTTAATGCAACATTAAAGGCGCTACCACTACAAATATCTCTTGTTTGATTTCCAATAACTGGTTTCGCATTTACAGAAACTACAACATTAAATGGATTTCCAATACAATTACCTGCTGCACCTGATTTTGGAAAAACATTATAGGTTAGTGTTGCGGCTGCATTGGTTGTATTGGTTAATTGCTGGCTAATAAGATTAGCAGCTGTTGTTTGTGTTGCCCATCCTGTTACTGCGCCAGGAGGATTACTTACAGGAATATTCCAGGTGTAGGTTGTATTGTTTGGCACAATACCATCAACACTATTTACGGGAGTAACTGTAAATGTCTCCTCACTACAAATGGTTCTTGCTTGCGCAGTAATATCAGGTTTTGGATTGACTGTTATAACTGCTGTAAAGTTTGCACCTGTGCAGCTACCAGCGATAGGCGTTACTGTATAAGAAATTGTAGCTGGTACATTGGTAATATTATTTAGTGATTGACCTACCGAAGTTGTTGCTACCAATTGTGCGCTTTGTCCAGTAATGGATCCTACCGGATTGTCAACTGGATTAGCCCATGTATACCTTGTTGTTGTAGGCACAATCCCATCGATAAGATTTGCAGGAGCGATATTAAATGGAGTGCCACTACATACAGTTTGTGCTTGTGCTGCTGTAATTGACGGTTGTGGATTCACAAGCACAGATACTGTGAATGTAGCACCAGGACAAGCCCCTGCTTCACCAGATACTGGCGAAACTCTATAAGATACTGTTTGTGGTATGTTGGATGTATTAACTAGTGTTTGGCTAATATTATTTCTACTTGTTAGTACATCTGATTCGCCAGTGACATTTGGATTATCAATAACAGTCCAAGTGTATGTTGTATTTGCTGGAACAATTCCGTTTGTACCATTAGCAGGAGTAAGTGTAAATGTTTCGCTACTACAAATGGTAGCAGACATGGCCGTTATAGCCGGTTTAGGATTTACATTGACAATTAACTGATAACTTGAACCCGGACAACCATTTGCAGAAGGTGTAACTGCATAAGTTAGGGTTGCTGGTGCATTGGTATTGTTAGTAAGTAGTTGTTCTACCCGAGTTTGAGGAGATGTTTGTGCAGAGCCCCCTGAAACCGCACCAATTGGATTGCTAGTTGGAGTAGTATTCCAAGTGAAAGTTGTTCCTGTTGGAATAATATTGCCGTTACCATTGGTTGGTAAATTGGTAAAATTATTGCCACTACATATTGATTCTGTTTGTGGTGTTACAGATGGTTTTGGTTTTACGGTAACATTCACAGTAAAAGGTAGTCCAACACAATTACCCTCTATGCCTGAAATTGGTGTAACTGTATATGTAACAATTTGATCTGTGTGGGTAATGTTAGTAAGTGTTTGCGTAATTGGAGAAGTTGCAACGGTTACATTTGATGCACCTGTTACGTTACTGTTTTGTGCAACAGTCCAAGTGTATGTTGTAGCATTTGGTAAAATATTTCCGCCTCCATTTGAAAACGGAACGCTAAATGCTGATCCACTACAGCTTGAAACATTTTGTGTATTTATAAATGGTTTAGCATAAATGGTTGCTGTTGCAGAAAATGGTGTACTAGAGCATCCATCTGAATTTGCGGTTACATTATAAGTTGCTGTTTGAGAAGAATTAGATGGATTTGATAGTGTTCCACCAACAGCAGCTTGAGCGCTGCCTATTGCGCCACCCGTTAAACCACCTGTTACTGTTGGTGGATTTGACCAAGTGTAGGTTGTTCCTGTTGGAATTACATCTGTTCCAACACCATCTGTTAATGTAAATGTGAATGCATCATTACTACAAACTGCTGTTGTTTTAGCAGCAATAGCTGCTTTTGGTTTAATGGTTGCCACTACCGTAAATTCTTGTCCTGTGCAACTTGTGCTTCCAGGTACTATTGGTCTTACAGTATAGGTTGCTGTTTGATTAACACTTGTTGGGTTGGTTAAATTACCAGAAACACTTGTTGCAGCGTTTCCTGCAGTAGCACCTGTCATATTTCCTGTAACAATTGGGCTGGACCATGTGTATGTAATTCCATTTGGTACAATATCACTATTAACGCTATTTGTAATTAAAGTTGTAAATAATTCATTACTACAAGCGGTTACGGTTTTTGCACTAATTGATGGTTTAGGATTGATCGTGACAGTAATTGTAAATCGTGCACCTTGGCAATTTCCAACGTCTCCAGAAACGGGTGTAACATCGTATATTACAGTTTGAACTAAATGACTATTATTGGTTAATGTTTGGCTAATGGTATTGCCACTCGTATTTCCATTTGATTCGCCTAAAATATTCGGGTTGTCTTGAACTTTCCAACTATAGGTTGTGTTTGCAGGAACAATATCTGATCCTGTATTTTCAGGTCTTATACTAAATGCAGTTCCACTACAAATTGTTTGTGATTTATTTGCTATGACAGGTCTAGCATTTACGTTAACAACAATGGTGAAATTATTTCCATTACAAGGGCCTACTGGTGAAGTAGGTGTTACTGTATAGGTTGCTGTTTTTTGGGTATTGTTAGGATTTGTTAAGTTGCCAATAAATTTAGTTTGTGAATTAGCAGAAGCGCCTCCAGTAATGCCACCTGTCACTAATGGAGCTGACCAGGCGTAGGTAGTGTTGGTAGGAATAATATTGCCGTTAGTACCATGCACAGGTTGAAATTCAAATGGGCTTCCACTACAAGCATTTAAATCAGCAACTGTGATACTTGCTCTTGGGTTAATTGTAACGGTATAAGTAAATGTTGCACCATCGCAAGTTCCTGTTCTTGGCGTAACAGTGTAGGTTGCTGTTTGTGGAACATTGGTAGGATTTACAAGTGTTCCATTTAAAGTTGTTTCAGCAGATCCAGGGGCGCCACCAGTGATACCTCCAGTTACACTTGGCGCATTCCAGCTAAATGTTGTATTTGCTGGAACAGTAATCGATCCGCTTGTTGTAAGTGTTCTGGAAAATGTAGTACTACTACAATAGGTATCTACCTGGTCATTTATAATTGCAACAGGATTTATTGTAACAGCTCCAGAAGCAGTACTAGCCTTTAAACATCCATTTGAATTGGTCACTATAACATAATAATAAAGTGTACCTACTGAAGTGGATGCAGGGGTATATGAATTTGTAGTTGAAGATGTTGTATTGGTTGCAACAGTTGTCCAAACCGGTGTACCACTCAAGCTATTTGTTCGGTACCAAGTGTAATTACTTATGCTTCCACTACCTGGACTTGCACTCACTGTTAAGTTTGTTGTTGCAGTATTTAAACAAGCTGTTTGATTACTGTTTGAAGGTTGTACACTAATGCTTGGCAAATCATTTACTGTAAATGGTGCAGAAATAGCACTTGTAATTTGACATCCATTTGTATTGTATACAATTACATAGTAGTATAAAACGTCCGCGCTTGATGATGATGGTGTATAGCTATTTGTTAACGCGTTTGAGTTATTTGTTGCAACAAGTGTACCACCTGTTGTGCTATTTGTTGTATTGCTATACCATTCATATTTTGAAATGGATCCACTTCCTGCTGTTGCAGTTACAGATAAGGCAGTAAATGTTTCATTTAAACATTTTGTTTGTATGTTTTGTGATGGCTGACTTGAAATTGTAGGTAATGGGTTAACGTTTATTGCACCAGATACAATTGTTGTAGTTGTACAATTAAATGAATTGGTGATTACAGCGAAATAGTATTTGTTTCCAGCTATATTCGTAGGTGGGGTATACGTGTTGGTGTTAGCAGCTGCAATAATCGATGCACCTGATGTACTATTTGTTGTGTTGCTATACCACTGATAACCTGTTGCAGAAATTGTTCCAGTAGCAGTTGATGCTGTGACACTTAAATTACTTGGGGTAGCGTTTAAACAAAGTGTTTGTGTTCCAAGGGCGAACGCATTGATAACTGGCAAATCATTTACAACTATTGCGACAGCATTTGACGATAGTAAGCTGCATCCTGCTGCACCTCCGCCATTATTGATAACTACATAATAATAGGTTGTACCAACTGTTGAAGTTGAAGGCGTATAAGTAGCACTTGTGGCGCCTGTTAAAAGTGTGCCACCGGAATTGCTATTTGTGGTATTGCTATACCACTGATAGGTTGGTGTACCTAATCCTCCAGCAGTAGCAGAAATACTTAAAGCAGTTGCACTTATATTTTGACAATAAGTGGCGCCTGTGGGTTGAGCTGTTATAACTGGTGCTGCATATACATTTATAGCTCCAGAGATTGCAGTTCTTGTAGAACAACCCCAGCTGTTTGTGATTTCACAGAAATAATAGGAGGTTCCTGTTGTTGTAGTAGGAGGTGTAAAAGTTGCATTTGTTTCATTTGCAATTTGTGTGGCACCTGTGTAATTATTTGTGCTGTTTTTATACCATTGATACGTTGCGATAGTTCCTGTAGTTGTTGTTGCAGAAGCAGTCATGCTTGTAGCAGTGCTACTAATACACAGGCTTTCTGTTGCAAAAGTTGATGTTGAAACTGGCAATGGATGTATTGTAATCGTTGCAGCATTTGAAGGTGTTGTGTTACATGCTGTTGCTCCACCTGTAGCGCCATTTCTTACTTCAACATAATAATGTTTTGTGCCCACAGTACTTGTAGAAGGTGTATAAGTTGCACTATTCGCCCCATTAATCATTGTGCCGTTTGAAGTGCTGGCAGTTGTATTTTCATACCACTGATACGATAAAGTGCCTAAGCCGCCTGTTGTTGCACCGCCAACCGTTAATGCCGTAACAGTATTGTCTTTACAGTATGTTGCACTCACAGGATGTGCATTAATTGTAGGTGGAGCAAATATATTTATAGTTGCAATGCCAGATGTAATTGTATTACACGTGCTTGTTGGTCCACCATTTGTTACAACAACATAATAATGTTTTGTGCCTACAGTACTTGTAGAAGGTGTATAAGTTGCACTATTGGCTCCATTAATCATTGTGCCGTTTGAAGTGCTAGCAGTTGTATTTTCATACCACTGATACGTGAGTGTGCCAACACCACCATTGCTAGCCGTAATACTCAAGGCGTTTGCAGGTGCGTCTTTACAATAATTTGATGAAACAATTTGGCTAATTGTTGGGGTGCTAAATACGTTAATTAAAGTTGCATTTGATGTAGTCGTTGCACATCCAACAGGTCCGCCGCCATTACCAACTTCTACATAATAATAAGTGGCTCCTGCAGCAGTGATTGCAGGTCTATACGATGCACTTGTTGCGCTACCAATTAGAGTACCACCACTGTTTGAATTAGTTGTATTACTAAACCATCTATAGGTGAGAGAGCCTGGCGCATTTGTTGCTGCCGTTACGCTAAGTTGAGTTGCTTGAGCACTAGGGCTTACACAATAATCTGCAGCTACAGGTTGAGTACTTATTGTTGGAGCAGAAAAAACTTTTATTGCGCCAGATACCGCAGTTGTAGCTTTACATCCCCAGCTATTGGTTACTTCACAATAATAATAGGTTGTACCTGTTGCGTTTGTTGGTGGTGTAAAAGTTGCATTTGTTGCTCCGGTAATTATTGTACCTCCAGTGTTATTTGGATTTGCGTTACTGTACCATTGATAACTTGCAATAGTTCCTGTAGCTGTGGTTGCAGAAGCTGTCATGCTTGTTGCGGTGCTGCTAATACATAAACTTTCTGTAGCAAAAGTACCAGATGTAATAACTGGTAATGGATGTACAGTAATGGTTGCGATGGCAGAATTTAAATTATTACATGAAGCTGCACCGCCTGTTCCACCGTTGCTTACATTGACAAAATAATAGGTAGTGCCTGCTGTAGTAATGGTGGGTGTGAATGTAGCTGCTGATCCAATTAATGTTCCACCAGTTGTTGATGCGGTGGTATTAGAATACCATTGATAAGTTGTAGATCCATATCCGCCATTTGTTGCATCAGGAACTGTTAAAGCTACAGGGGTGGCGCCAGCGCAATAAGTTGCAGAAACTGGATCAGTTGGAATGGTTGGTCTTGCATATACTTTTATTTCTGCAATTGTTGATGTTTTTGTATTGCAATTTGATGCAGAACTTGGTCCTCCATTTGTAGCAATTACATAGTAGTATTTAACACCAGCTACAGTTGTTGTAGGGGTATAAGTTGCGCTCGTCTCGTTCGGTATAGCTTGTGCACCTATTGTAGATGCCGTAGTATTGCTGTACCACTGATAACTTAGCGTACCATAGCCACCGTTTGTAATTGTAGGCGTTAGTGCAGAAGCTGCTGCATTGATACAATAGCTTGTTGTTGTAGGAAGTGAACTTATTGTTGGTTGACCATATACTTTGATGCTACCTGATACATTACTTGTTGCAACACAACCGTTGTTATTTGTAACGGTAAGGTAATAAAATAGTTCACCAGCATTTGTATTTGGTGGGGGGAATGTGCTAGTAGTAGCTACTTCTGTTCCACCTGTGTTTGAAGCGGTAGTATTACTAAACCACCTATAGGTACTGATTGTTGTTGTAGTTGTTGGTGTAATTACTGAGCCACTAGGACTTCCATTGCTTTTGCACAATGATTGGTTTGTGTTTGGAATACTAACCGTCGGTAATGGATTTATGGTAACAGTTGCAGTTATTATACATCCATTGCTATTTGTATAAGTTATGACAGATGTTCCTGCGCTAACTCCGGTAACAAGTCCAGTATTACTAATTGTTGCAACTCCTGTTGATGCAGATGACCATGGTGTTGTTGCGTCTGCCGTTGCTGAGCCTGTTAATTGTGTGGTGCTACTAACACAAGCACTTAGTGTACCTGTAATTGTTGGTAATGGATTGATTGTTATGACTGCGGAGCCTGTTCTATCTCCACTAGCAGCTGTACAATTTGCATCTGTTAAGGATGAAACAGTATATGTTTTTGTAGATGTATTTGAAACAGAAAATGTATAGGTAGAAGAGCTCGTAGTAATTGTTGATGAAGTTGTAGTCCCATCAGAATAAGTGAAGTTCCATGGGGCTGTTCCTGTAAGTGCAATTGAAATTGTAGCAGGCGAATTTGCACATACAGTAGTAGATCCGGTAATTACACTTGTAGGCCTTGGATTAACAGTTAAAGTAACTTCAGATGATGTCCCAGCAGGAGTACAAGTGCCACTAACAATTAGTTGGTATTTGTAACCATTCATACTAACGGTTGCACCAGTAATTGTTAATGATGCTGTTGTTGCACCAGTATATACACCAGTGTTTGTTACGTCTGTATAGGTGCCGCTTGGAATTTTTACCTGCCACTTGTATGTTATGTTGGATCCAGTTGCTGCTGCAGTAAAACTTGTGTTTTGTCCATCGCAGATTGTTTTATTGGTAGGTTGTGTTGTTATCTCAGGTGCAGTTAACACAGTTATTGAGTGGCTTTTTGAGCTACTTCCACAACTATTCGTAGTAGTAAGTGTTAATGTGTATACTCCGGGGTCAACTCTTACGGGAAAAGTAAAGTTTAAGGTAGTTTGACTGCTAATTGTAACATTACTGCTATTTTTTAAAACCCAAGCATATGTAGCGTTCGTACATGGAACACTGTCGGCCATCACATTAGATCTGTTAGGAATTGTAAAAGCGGCATTGTTAAAACAAAACGAAGTGTCGCCGCTAACTGTTGTGAAACCAGTCCCTGAAGTTGTGTTATATCCAAAACGTGCAATTGGAGCTTTTTCTATACATATTGTTTTATTTTGTACTTGAGCTTCATTACAAAATCTATTTTTAATTTGAAGTGAGACTGTATGTAAACCAATCGTATTAAATGCATAACTATAATTATGCGATGCATTACTTTTCAAACCGTAATAATAATAATCAATTGATGTATTTGGGGTAACAGGTGCTTTATCTATATACCATCTGCTTTCAAATTGAGGATTTGTGTTACATGAAGTAACTACACCATTATTAATTACAGGAACTGTCCCAGGTTCCGAAGTATTAGTAAATGTTACTGTAGAATTTTGACAAGCAAAAGGAACTATTGTGAAATCAGATCTTTCAGGAAGCCCGATAACTGCTGAACTAGTTACTGGACTAGTAGTCGAACTACAGTATAATGGATTAGATGAACTAGAGCCAGTTGGCTCTGTGAACAGTGACTGTAATGTCGTTACAGTAATAGTAAATTTTCTATCTGTGGTATTACAAGATGTTATGGAATAATTGTGTTTAAAATCTCCATTTGCTGTCATTACTTCGCACCAAGATTTTAATTCAGTAGTTCCGTCACCCCAATTAATCTGATATCTACTACCCGGATCATTTGTTTCTATTCCTCCACCAGTTGTAGGGATATTTATTGAGAGTTCTTCTGGTGCGCAACCTGTCAAACTACCAATTGTTATTCCTGTTGCTGTTTTCAAATTCGAAATAATATATCCCCTTGTACTTATATCTCCATTTACTCCTGTAGCAGTAACGATAAAACTCCATCTATTCGGTCCAGAATAAATATTTGTAAATGCATTAGTTGTTAGGTTAATATTGTTAGTAATCGTTCCAGCTTTTTCGTTTTTCAGGTATCCAATAAGAGTGTTTGCATTGGAGCCTGAAGCCTTTGATAAGCTAACTAAAATTTCATTATTGAAATTTGATTGACACAGTCCAAATATGGTATCTTGCAACAAGACGTTTTCTGGTTCTGTTGTAATTAATGCAGAGGGGGCAGTATTTGAAGAAACTGAAAATTTAACAGGGCAGATCCATTCTGCAACTGGACTTGTCGATTTAACCTTAAGCTGATAAACTTGACCGGCTTGTGGACTAAACCCAGCTGTGTTGGGAATTAAACCATTAATGAAATTTATATAGGTTGCTTTGTATTGGCCAATTAATTCGCCTGGATCTGTTGAAAAATTTGAAGGTGATAAATAAAGCTCGAATTTATTATCTGATTTGAAACAGCCAGTTACACTTATTGGTAGTGAAATCGACGATCCTTTTGCGTATGTCCCCGAGATTAATGCTTCAGCCGCTGGGCCAATTTGAGCAAAAGACGCAACTGGAAGCAACAGTAAAAGGGCAATAACAATTTTATTTTTAATAAAATTTTTCATTCAGCACTATATTAATTTCTTAAATAATTATTTTGTTGTGTGGTCAATTACCACAGGATAAAGCGGCACTTTAATTTCCTCAATTGATCATTGTTTGGATCGTCAAACAACATCATTTTTAAATTTAATTCTAACGAACCTGCACCTGCTCTAGCAAGTCTTAACTCCGACGTGGTAATGTCATAGTTTAAGCCCACTGATAAGTTACCTTTTTTATATCCAACGTAAGGAGCAAAAGAGTCTTTGAAACGCATAAAAGCGCCAATTTGAAATTCGTCTCCATCTTCATCTATGTAGCCATTAATGTTTCGGCCATAGACGATGCCAAGTGTTGTAAAGTTGGTTGCTTCAGATCTCGTATGAGCAAATGAGCCATACAAACGGTTTTCATTTTTGTCACTTAATGAAATGCCCCCATGAGCAGTAAGGCCTGGAGGTATGCTGAATGAAAGATTGTTGTTGCTACTTGTAGGTCTATTTAAGTGAGAACCTGCAATGCCAATGTAATAACTAAAATCTTGTTCTAAGTAAGATAAGAGAAGGCCAGCACTGTAGTCAAATATGTTGGATGAAAAACCAAATCCTTCGCCACTTGGTATGCTGCTATTATATCCAATGTATGGGGCAAATTGAGATTGGAAAGTTAATTTAGTGTAATCTAGCAAGTAAGAACGGTAACTCATTTGACCGCCAAATCCAATACGTAAACTTCCGGATTGATCAATGGCTTTATGAAATGCAAAGTTTCCACCTATTTGTGTTTGCTTGAATCCTCCATCATTTGACTTATCATATACAGCCAGTATTCCAACGGCAGCTATATCGTTTGCGCCAATAAAATTATCTAGTATTCTTACTTCTCCGTTAAAAACCCCCGTAACGTATGGGTAGGCCACATTGCCCCACTGACTTTTAAAATTGGACTGCATACTTGCTCGACCATTGAACAAACCATTGGTTGCTGGATTGACCATTAATGGTGCCGAATAATTCTGTGTAAACGGAATCATTTGTGCACTGGCTAGCTTAAAACTCACCAAAAAAAATGCAAAGCAATACTGCTTCAAGTGAGATAACTTGATACGTCTATTCATACTTACTTTTTTTTGTATTGGGTTGCCCATCCACAGGCATCGCCCAAACAAATATTTGAAACTGTACCGGCTGGAGGGGATAGATAGCCAGCAGTTCAACTTATAGACGTTAAAAATAGCCGATTTAAGTCTAATTTAAGTATAAATACGCTAGAAAAAATTCGAATTTAACGCATGAATTAGGTAAAAATTGCATGTATTAGGCCTATTTAACCAAAAAGTTGCAAAATATTAGCTTTAGGCAAACATTTATAGAAGTCTTTTGTTTAACATCTTTAAAGCATCGAAATATGAAAATTGCACAAAAAATAGCCTTTTTTGTACTTGTATTCGGCCCTCTTTTTGTTTCAGGGCAAACCACTGGAAAATTGAGTGGAACTATTTACAGTAAAAAAACACAGCAAATTGTGCCTGGCTTAACGGTTCAGGTAATTCCTGGAAATACTAAAACGGTTTCTGATAGTCTTGGCAATTTTAGATTTTCACAGTTAAAACCCGGTGCCTATACAATTGAAGTTTCTGGAGTTGGATTTAAAACCAAACAGCTTAATAATATTCCTGTTACCACCGGTAATGAAAATAATATTCAAATAGAAATAGAGGAGCTTGTTAATCAGTTGTCAAATGTAACTGTAACGAGCCGACGAAGTTCTGCTAAAGCGGCTACGCTAGAAAGCCCACTTAGTATTCAGCGTTTAACTACAGAAGATATTAAAAACAATCCGGGTGGCTTTTTTGACATTAGTAGAGTGATACAATCGCTACCTGGTGTAGGAGGGGGTGCGGCTGGTGGAACATTCAGAAATGATATTATTATCAGAGGTGGAGCTCCAAGTGAAAACGTTTTTTATTTAGACGGAATAGAAATTCCAATTATCAATCACTTTGGAACGCAGGGAAGTGGTGGCGGACCGGCAGGAATTTTAAATGTTCTTTTAATTGAGGATGTAAGATTAAGTACTTCTGCCTTTGATGCTAAATATGATAACGCGCTCAGTAGCGTATTTCAGTTCAAGCAAAAAAATGGTAATCCAAATAAATTTCAAGGAAACATAAGATTGAGTTTAACAGAGAGTGTACTTACACTTGATGGCCCTATGTCTAAAAAAACAACTTTTGTAGCGTCTGCTCGTAAAAGTAGTTTAGGGATACTTGCAGGACTACTTAATTGGTCTTTTTTGCCTAACTATTCCGATTTTCAGTTTAAAACCACCACGCGAATCAACGATAAAACAACATTAACATTTATTGGTGTTGGTGCTATTGACAGGTTTAAGTTTATTACCCCCGATAGTTTAACTGCCGAAAATCAATATGTGCTTGGAAATAGCCCAACCATCGATCAAAATAGTTATACAATCGGTGCTACTATTAAAAAAATTATTC
>JACCDH011087441.1_pt1 | contig 20310 bp, 9 predicted proteins | sample 7442481 | NCBI WGS metagenome assembly JACCDH01 (sample SAMN15323433, study PRJNA562643) | freshwater metagenome | isolation source: river surface water | place: USA:Blue River Watershed | collected 2017-08-15 | reverse complement strand
TGAAACACATGAAGCAACAAAAGATGCCTATAATGCAACTACTTCTGAAGCTAGTATCAATGATTTTGAATTTAAATCTGAGATCCTAAGAGTTGAGTTTTCAGACGGATCTGAATATGAATACTATTGTGTTCCAAAAGCGATCTATGTTAAATTAGTGAACGCAGATACACCTGACCGTTTTGCAAGACGTCATATATACAATACCTATTTGTACAGAAGCACAAGTAAGATAGTTGGGTAGTAATTGGTTCTTATATAAATAATTATATATTATAAAATAAATTTATTAATAAAATAGAGAACTTTATATTACATTCATATAATGATGCTAAGTACTGATATACAAGCCGTTATAAAATATTTGAATTTTTCTGCATTGTTAATAGGCTTATTTGCTTTTATTGATTTTATAATACGTTTTAAAAGGCCACTCAATTTTAAAATCTGTTTTTCAGCTTTATTATTTTCTCTTTTATTCTTAGATTTTCTGCTATGGATTGATTATCCATTTATAGATATCGTCAAATTTTCACCATTGATCAATTTTGGTATTTGGGGTGCTGGTTTATATACATTATCTATTTTAACGAATGGAAAAATTGAGAAATGGGTTTGGTGGAGTTCACTAGTCATATTTCTATTGAATTTATACAATTTTGGAGTTTTACTAACCAACACTAAATCCTTAGATAGTAATTATACAATCTTTACAATGCGTCTTAATAAACCGGATATTGTTATTCAAATAACTAGGTTTTTACAGCGTTTTATAATGATTGTATCGATTTTTAAATTGTATAAGAATATTAGAAAGAATAGAATAGAAAACAATGTATATCAAAATAAACTAATAAAATGGGTTAGTATTTTTATAAGCTTTGTCATTGTTTCCATGTTACTTAATATCTTATTTGTATACCAACTTACCTCTTCAAATAGTTATTACCTTTTTGCATTGTATAATATATTCATCATTGCTATTTCAATTAGCACCATCTATAGACCAGTCTTTTTAAACATGCAAAATTTCACAAAAATTGACTTTAAAAGATTGGTTATTGTTGAAGATTTAAAGTTGACTGATCAAAATTTTTTTATTCCTTTTTTTCAAAACTTCTATTTTTTAAATAAAGAGGCGACAATTGAAGATTTTTGTAAGCAAAACAATATTGAAGGGAGAGAATCTTTTAATGAGCAAATTATAAAATTATATAATATTAGTTTTAGTAATTTAATCAATAAAAATAGGGTAGAGTATTTTATTGAAATAGCTAAGAATCCAAATTTTGCCAATTTTTCAATTGAAGGTCTTGCAAAAGAATCTGGTTTTAGCTCTAGAACAGCCTTATATAAGCCGTTTAAAAAATTTTATGGAGGTACGCCAATTGATTATATCAACTCTTTAAATGCTTGATAATCAATAGTCTGAATTCTAGTGACAACATTTCGAGAGTTTTGACTTTCAAATTTTCAGGAATTAGATTTAGGGACATAATTTACCAACTTGTACAACAAGTGTAATCCTATGTTCTATCTAAAAAACTATTCAAAGCAATTTAAGCTTTCAATTGTCATATTATTTTTTTCCTTCATTCAATTACAGGTATTAGCGACTATTTATTATGTAAAGCCAACCGCTACAGGAACTGGAATTGGGTCAAGTTGGGCAAATGCTAGTTCTAATCTTCAGGCCATGATCAATGCTGCAAACCCTGGAGATCAAGTTTGGGTAGCAGGAGGCACCTATATTGCCCCTTATACTGTTAGTGGACCATCATTTTATTATTCATTTGTTTTGAAAAATGGAGTTGAGCTATATGGTGGCTTCTCAGGATCAGAAACAACCCTCAATCAAAGGAATTATCAAACAAATGAAACTATTTTAGCCGGAAATGGGTATACTGTTGTCAAAACCCTCGGGTCAATTACAAGAGCTACTATTTTAGACGGATTTAGTATAACTAATGGAACTGGAGGAAGTTTAAGTCCTACTGATTTTACTGGTGGATTTTTAATAACATCAAATTCATCTCCAATTATTCAACATTGTAAATTTTACAACAATACTTCTTCTAATAATACAGGTGGTGGTGCTATGTCGATAAGCAATTTTTCAGCCCCCTTAATTATGGATTGTATTTTCTATAATAATACAGCAATTAATGGTGGAGCGATATATGAAAATTATTATGTTGCAGCAGAAATCATAAATTGTAGTTTTTACAATAACACCGCATCAAGTGGTTCTGGAAATGCTGTTTTTATTGGCCCTAATACCAACAATTCAAAAACTACTAAAATTGCCAATTCCATACTATACGGGAATGGCAACAATGAAATATTTGAGAGTAGCACTGGTTATTTAACCGTTGATTTTTCCAATATTAAAGGGGGATATAGTACTGGTACTGGAAATATAAATACAGATCCACTTTTTGTTAATCCTAGTCTTGGTAATTTAAAACTTAACTACAATAGCCCAAGTGTACAAACTGGAGATAACAATACTTATAGTGCATATTTGAATCTAAATACAAGTTTAGATTTAGCTGGTAATACCAGATTAAGTGGTAATCTAACCGCTACGGGTTCAAATATAGATATGGGTGCTTACCAATATATTGTAACTGCACCTTCAAATTTAACGTATACATCACCTAACTTTTTATCGGTTAATGAAAGTATAGTGAATTTAACTCCTTCTGTTACCGGTACCCCTGCAAATTCTTATACCATTCAACCCAATTTGCCTAGTGGACTGAATTTAAACACAATAACTGGTGTGATAACAGGGACACCTTCACAAGTTAGCTCTCCAACAATTTATACTGTTACTTCAAGCAATATTGCTGGTACAACTTCCGGCACGATTCATTTAACTATCTATGAGAAAAAACCCAATTTGACCTATACCAGTCCGGTGGTATATACAATTGGTCAAACAATTTCACCAACATTGGTTCCAGTGAACACAGGAGGAGAGGTGACAGGAGGTTTGATTGCTGAACCTTTTATGCAAAGCTTAGGAATGACTGGGATGACCCAATTTGTATTTGATAATTTGGGTAATATGTTTATTTTAAAAGATGTTTCTGGTGAAATATATAAAAGAACACCAGATGGTACAATGAGCGTATATGCTTCAGGTGTGAATGCGCCAGAAGGTATTACAATTGATCCTATTGGAAATTTGTATGTAATAAGTTCATATCGAACATTATATAAAGTTGATTTTAACGGGCAAGTAACTATATTAAATCAAAACGCAGAAAATAATTTTATTTCTCCAAGAGGTATTCAATATTCAAATGACGGGAATGTATATATAGCTGATGCTGGTTCAGATAAAATAATTAAAGTGGATGTACAGACTGGTGTACAAACCCTTATTGCATCTAATGTTTCACCCTCTAATACAGTATATACAGGACCTAGTACTTTGGTGTTTGATGTAAATAATGATTTGATTGTATTTAATGCAGACAATACAATCAGCAAAGTCACTTTAGCTGGTGTAGTGACTCAAAATTATATCAATACTTCTGATGCATCTTTAAATTATAGTTATCCTAATAATGTAACTAAAGATGCTGATGGAAATATATATTTTAATTCAACTGGTAATACATCAAGGATTTATAAAATGAACTCGATTGGAGATATTTCCAGTTTCTCAACTTTAAATCTTGGGGCCCATTTATTAAAAGGAATAAAATTCAACAATGCTGGTGAATTGTTTGTAGGTTATAGAAATTTTAGTACAAATTTTTCACGACTATACAAATACATTCCAGGAAAATATATCATTAATCCATCGCTTCCAGCTGGTTTGAGTTTTGATAACAATACTGGTAGTATCTCTGGGACACCAACTGTCATTTCACCAGCTACAGATTATACGATTTCAGCAACCAATACTGGTGGTACATTTTCAACTACTGTTAATTTGGAAGTTAAAGGTACGATCCTATATACTAGTCCGAATGTCTATACAAAGGGAACAGCTATTATTAGTATAACCCCAAATACAAATGGTGTTTCGGCAAATACATTCAGTATTTCACCTGCTTTACCTACAGGCTTGTCTATAGATCAAACTACGGGAAATATTACTGGTACACCAACTTCGATACTTACTGAAGCAGAATTTACAGTTTCGGCGATTGCAACAGGGGGTAATTTAATGGGTAAATTAAAAATAACAGTAAAAGATATTCCCCCGTCAAATTTGTCCTATACTACACCTAATGTTTATACAAAAGGAGTCATAATAAGTTCATTAACGCCAACAGTTCAAGGAGGCACTGTTGTAAGTTATTCTATAACACCAGATTTGCCATCAGGTTTGAGCATCAATAATTCAACTGGATCAATAACTGGTACACCTACAACAATAAGTGCAAGTGCTAATTATACTGTAACAGCAATTAATTCTGGTGGTTCGGTCACTGCGAATATTCAAATTACAGTATATGATGTAGCGCCAAATAATTTAAGTTACACATCACCCAATATTTATACAAAAGGAACAACAATTGTGATGTTGAGTCCAACTATAGCTGGTGGGGATGTGGTAAGTTATTCAGTAAACCCATCTTTGCCCGCTGGCATGACAATCAATGCGCTCAATGGACAAATCACAGGTAAACCAACTACCGTTGTTTCAAGTTCAATTTATACAGTGACAGCAACCAATTCAGGCGGATCTTCAAGTTTTGGCATTCAAATTACTGTAAATGATATTCCTCCTTCTGGAATTAGTTACACTACACCTAATACACTTTTCAAAGATAAGCCTACAAGTGGTTTAACACCCACTCAATCTGGAGGTGGTATTGTTACAAATTATGCAATTGCTCCTGCACTGCCTACAGGATTGTCTATAGATGCTATTACAGGTGTCATTACAGGCACTTCTAGTGTTTTATCTGATCCAACAGATTATACTGTTACTGCAACTAATTCTGGTGGTTCCACAACTGCAGTACTTAATATTAAAGTCATCTTATTTTTATTTGCAAAAGATTCAATTTTACAACAAAACAATTGTATCAATGATTCTATAGGACAAATACTTGTTAAGGCAGAGGGTGGATATGCACCCTATACTTATGCTATAAATGATGGTGCTTATCAATCCACAGGATTATTTAAAAAATTACCTTCTGGGATCTATGAATTTTCATTAAAAGACTCAACTGGTGCAGTTGTCAAAATAAAGGATACAATTAGAACTTTGAGTAATGTGCCTATTAAGATATCTCTAAGTCATATTAATAATACCTGTTTTAATGATTCTTTAGGTAAAATTATTATTGATTCAGTAACTGGTGGAGTTACACCATATAGTTACACCTGGAGTGGAGGTACAGTAGTTCCCAATGGTCTGATTAAATTACCAAAAGGGAACTATAGTTTAAATGTAACAGATTTTTATGGATGTCAAGATAGTGTAAGTATCAATATTACTGAGCCCAATAAATTGGTTTCAACTATCAATGTGACACAGCCTTCTTGTTACAATCAGTGTAATGGAATATTGACTACCACAACTACTGGTGGAACGGGAGCTTATACTTATTTATGGAGTAATGGTGCAGTTACTAGTACAATTAATCAATTATGTTCTGGTGTATATTCTTTAACTGTCAAAGATTCTTTGGGTTGTAAGAGTTCAAATACGGTTAACTTAATCAATCCTTTACCGTTTTATGTTACATTAGATTCCTTAGTGACTATTTGTGCCAATCAAGTGTATAAAAAAGACTTTAAAAATAAGAATTATCCAACTGCTAATTTTAGTTGGTCAAGCGATAATGGTTATGTATCAAGTAGTTCAATTTTATCAGTCAATAAAGCTGGAGCTTATTACGTGAAGGCAACAAATCCTAATGGATGTATCGCTTCAGACACAATTGTGTTAAAAATGCAACAGAATAATATTCAGTCAGTATTTGCATTGGCAACCAATGTTTTTAAAAATGATACAATTCATATTGTTAATATAAGTATGCCAAGACCTGATAAGTCTATATGGACCTATCCAATAGATACTTCTGTGCATATGATTTATAAAAATGAAGATTCATTAAGATTGAAGTTTACTAATGAAGGTGCTTATACAATTCAATTAAATACATTGATTGGTGCATGTGTAGATTCAAGTATTCAAACTATACATATCATGAACTCTAGTGGAATTAATAGGTATACATTCGCTCCATTGGGTTTAAATAGTATTCAAAATCTAGTTATTTCTCCAAATCCCAATAGAGGTCAATTTAATGTTTCCTTAAAATTGCAAAATACGAGTTCGATTGCTATTAGAATATTGAATATAAGTAATGGTAAATTGGTTTATTCAAAACAATATCCTGCAGCAAACAATTTTACTATTCCTTTCAATCTTTTGTTGTCTGCTGATATATATGCATTCATTATTGAAACTGAATTTGGAGCAGTATCAGTAAGTAAATTATTGATTTTATAAATTTTCAATTGTATATGATAATAACATTTTTATATAAATATAAATCATCCATTTTGCAGCATATTAAGCATGCATTGTTGATTATATCGACTTTAGTATTATTACAAGCAAATGCACAACAATATCCAGTACAATTATCTGCACAATTAAACACACCCATTCCATTAAATTTAAGTTTATTTAATGCTGGTATTAGTCCGAAAATTAATTTAACCCTAACCAATAGAGATCTGCAAGGTGCTCCATTGAGGATTAAGTTAAAAATGATCATTAATGGACCTGGTATTCAATTAATTACTAGTAGTAATGCAATTTTATCACCTATAATTTTAGATAATGGTTTTCCTACAATTTTAACAAGTGTTGATTTGGAGCCTTATTTTAATTTAAATAACCTTGAATTTAATGGGTCATTAAATAAAAGTCAATATCAAAGTTCTGGTCAACTGCCAGAGGGAGCATATTCGTATTGCTTTGAAGTATGGGAATATAATACTAATAAATTATTGAGCATGCCATTTTGTGCCTATGCTTATTGTACTTTGTCAGAACCTCCATTATTAAATGAGCCATTCAATAAATCAACTATAATATTTGATGATCCTACTAATATTAGATTCAGTTGGACACCTAGACATAATGACAACCCTGATTTAGCAAGTATTGGTGCAAGTTATCGTTTTATTTTAAAGGAGCTTACTGATACTACTGGAGATGCACAAATAGCATTTAACTCTGGTAGAATTATATATACTGATAATGTTTCATTATCTTCTATCATGTATGGCGTTACATTGCCGGCATATGTCAATCTTTCTTCAAATAGAAAATATGCTTGGAATGTACAAGTTGTATCTAATGATGCATCTTATCAGCCATCGATAAGAAACAGGGGTAAATCTGAGATCTATTCATTTAATTATAAAAAAGATTGTACGCCACCTCAATTTAAGAATGCGGAGGCTATCGGAAGATTGGCAGATATTAGTTGGGAGCAGAATAGATATGTGAAAGATTATGAATTAATATATGCAGAAAAGAACTCAAATACATGGCAACACAAAACGACCACAAATGGTATAACTCAAACTATTTTAGATGACATTCAATTTGGTAAAGTATATAAATATAATGTAGGGACTGTATGTGATAATTCAACAGAATTTGGAGAGGAAGCCTATTTTACAATTTCCCCGCCTCCTTCAGCCACCAAATTGGGTACTGTTATATGGGGTGTTAAAAACGTGAATTTGCCAAGAGATGCATCTGGTTTGATTGGATCAGCTTATTCAAACAATTTGACTTTGCAATTAGAAACTCCAATAAATAGTGCATATGCTACACAAGAGGGTTTGCCACTTGAAAATATCAAAATAAGTATTCTAAAAAATGATGTTCCAATTTTAAGTACCTATACTGATGCTTTAGGAAAGTACACAATAGATATAGATACGGCACTTATTCTAAATGATAAAATTGCCAACTATTCATTTAAAATCAATGCTTTAGGGAATACAAGTATTTATAAAAATGCATCCATTGAAATTAATTTAAATGGTAAAAATAGTGGATATGAAATCTTGAATGAAATTCAAGAAAAATCAATCTTATTTATAAAAAGTATACTGTACAAACCACAAATCCATCCTGCTAGTAGACAAAATATCAGTTCTGGAACTATGGGGGGGAAATTGAATGTCTATTTGCCCTTAACTGTTTGGAGTGACTCTTATGGTAGGTTGAATCCTGACATTAAACCAAATATTGTTAATTATGAAGGCAATTCATTTGTTAAAATCGGCACAATTGATGACCAACATCGCTATATAAATATTGTTTGGTCACCAACAATGCATAATGTGATGGCCAATGTTGTAATTGCTAATCAAAATGAAATTACAAAAAACTTCAAGCCATTATTGGGCTCATATTGGTCAAATTCTGTATTGGCATCTGCTAATGTAAGTGAAAGCAATGAGGGTAAAATTTTTAATGTTCATGTGCAATTTGACCCTACTGTTACATTTTATGGTAAAATTTGGAGAGATCCAAATAAGAAAGAGGGTTTGCCTAATGGAAATATAGAGTTTAAAAATATATCCTATAATACCCTTGCTAGTGCTATTGCTGATAATAATGGTAATTATAGCTTAGAAATCATATCATCATTGATAGATCCATTTACTTTTTTATATGCAAGTAGAATGGATAACAGGATATTAAAATCTGCCAATTCTGTAAATTTTGAATATCCAGATACTTTGAAAAATAATAATTCAATCAACTATGATATGGTATTACCTCCATTATCTGGAAAAGTTAGATTTGTATATGGTAAAATATTAGACCCTAATGGATTGACTTTTACAACTTCAGGTAAGATATTGTATAATAATAAAGAGATTGGTGTCATAAGTAGGGGGTTTTATACCGTTAAAATAGAAGACGGGTTTAATATCGAAGATTCGTTAACTTTTAATGTTCCTGATTTTAATAAAAATCCAATTTTTGATTCGATCGTAAAATTACCTGCTACTGATTGGGTGCAGCAATTCAATCAAAGATTAGGTTTAAATTATACCAATCCGCCTTTATCATATGCACTCAATTCAGAAGAATTAATGGGTGTGACACATGCCAATGTCACATTAGCTTATGGTAATCAAGTTATTTTAGCTCCAGTCTTTAATAAGAATCCAGTTAATGTTAAACTTAAGATTAAAAATTCGACAACTAATGAAGAAAAGGTCATAACAAATAGAAATAATAAAAAATTATTTGTTTTTAAAGGAGCTCCTGGTAACTATCAATATGAAGTAATTGCAGATACAAATAGCCCTAATTTTTTACCATTTTCAGGAAGATTTACTGTAAATGGAGAGAGTCAAAATATAGAAATTAGATTAAATCCTGCAACAACAATTACTGGTAGGATTTTAGAGAAAAATGCTGTTAAGAAACTAGATTCAGCATATGTTGAATTTCTTGGAACAGAGTATAGTGTTATGACGGATACTAGTGGAAGGTATTCAATAAAAGTTCCATCTAGAGAAATGCGCGTGCATCTAAAACGTGCATTGTATGCAGGAAAGGATACAACATTAAAATTGGATTATACTACACCTTTTTTGACTATTAATTTTGAATTGCCTCGTCATGTGAATCAGCCCATTAGAAAAATTAGTGGTTATGATGTGCTAATTGATAAACAAAAGTCGCCCAATTACGACTCTAGTTATATTGTGTCAGGAACACTATATTTAAAATCTAATGATTTTTATACCCTGGATTCTGTAAGTAAAATACTTCATTTTAAAGATGCTAAGGTAATAGCAAATGATCAAGGATTGGCATTCCCAATTGAAGATAGTTTGGTTTTTGATGAATTAGTGATTAGGGCTAAGGCTTTTGGATTCGCTCCGGTTGAAATTCTTAAACCTAATTTAAGGCAATATGCAAATTTAAATACTAATTTAAGAAGATTCAGTGAGGGGATGATAGTTGGACGTGTCAATTTGAAATTGAATACAATAAAGTCAGCTTTCCCTAAATTTCCATTTGAATTAAAAGATGCGGGAATAAATTATACAGCATTGAATAATATCAATGTAATTCCAGCATTCTTGTCGCCTGGAATTGATTCGTCGAGGGTTTTTCCAACTACAAAAAATATTTTTATTCATTTAATAGATTCAATATCTACAGGAACTGGTTCGAATACCGTTAAATCTTTATTTACTGGGAATTATATTGAAAGGGATATCATTAAAGACTATAAAATTTATTTACAAAAAGACAGTTGTTTAATTAATACAGATGGTATTAGTTTAGCAGGTTATATAAAATTACCTAGTTTTATTTTCGATAGAGATAAAACTACAAATGAAACATTAAAAATTCAATTAAAAAATACAGCTACACTTAATAAGCAATTTGAATTTCAAGATTGGACCAGCGCATCAATTGCTAATGCTGAATCTGTAATTAAGTTAAAAAGATTATATTCCAAAATAACGAATGTAGTTATATCAGATGTTGGCACGGATAATGCAAAGGTTAATTTCAATGGTATCATGTCATTTTTTAGAAATGATTTAGATGTTGGGCTTAAATCATGGAAAATTAAAGAATTGTCAATAAAAAATCCGGGTAATGGATTAGTAGGAAGCCTTTCTGTTACTCCGCCAGTCAAAAAATTCTGGTTCAATGGCTTGACATTTGAGCAGAAATTAAAAAATGATGTAGCGTTCAATTTTCTTAAAAATGATTCAAGTTTTTCCTTTGTAATTAATGGTATATTAAGTTATGATTCTGCGGTATTTGCAAAGGCTTCAGGGGCATTGAGAAAAATTTTTCCATTAGAAATTGAAACATTCCAATACGGTTCAAAAAATGGAAGTATGTTGTTGGCGGCTAAGTCGAACACAGAATTCGAATTTGATGCTGTCAAAATTAATTTAAAGAAATTTGCAGTGAATGTCGGCTCCAATGTATCAATCAATGATATGCTAGCGCTTGTTTATGATACAGTTGCCGCAAATAAGGATTATAATTCTGTAATGAATGAAACTCCTAGTTCCAAATGGGCTATGGCATTTAATGGAGAAGCTATTTTCCCTAATATAAAAGGGTTTAAAACTACAACTGATGCAACATTGGCTTTTGGGGTCTTCAATAATCAATTTCAGTTTGCAGTGAATCAATTAGGCGTCAAATTAGAAGTACCCAACTTCACAGTTCAAGGAAGAGTAGGGTTAAAATTATATGGGGATACAATAGGTTTTAAAGGGGATTGTAGGATTGATGTATTAGATAAAACAACTTCTATAAGTGTTGCTTATTATAAAATCAATAGGAAAGATACCTATTTTGCTGGCTCTTATGCGATACCATTAACACCTATGTTTGTCACCCATCCAATTCAATGGTATCAGGCTGGCTTGGGTTTTGAGTATAGAAGTAAAGAGAGAGAGTTTTATGTAGGCTTTGTTGGTCAATTTGGACCTGTTGGAACGGTAAAGCAGGAAGGTTATGTAGACTCTGCCTATCTAGGTATTTTGTTTAAAAATAATTCTGATTGTGGAATTTATCAGCCAACTATCAAAGGAGGCGGAAATTTTATTATTAAAGATAAAAAGTGGGGTTATGCCACTGCGGAAATCGATTTTTGTAATCTATCTACTTTGTTGAATGTGCATTTAGATGTACCTAATATTGTACCAAAAGTTATGGCCAAAGTGGATGGTATTTTGTATGGTGTTGCGCCTAGGATTAATGATGTCAATGGAAGAGGGATGTTTTTCTTTAACGTTAATGCCAATATGAGTTATGATAGCTTGATCTATTATAATGCACAAATTGCAATAGGTATAAATTATAATAACAATTTGGATTTTGTCCCTCAGATTGTTAAAAATGCCTTTGCTACCATTAATGATTTAGTTAAATCAGACGTTGGAAGCGCAAGAAAAGTGGGTTTCAATGGACTTTTATTAGAAGACCATTTATCATTTGCTGAGCAATCTGGTGACTATTCATTAGGACCATTTAGTGCACAGTACAGAGTTCATGCTGCTGGCACAAGAAGACTTTGGTACAATTACAATGCACAGAATTTTGGAATTTATTTGGCGGCTGAAGGAAGTGCTGCTGGTTCAATTGGTGTTGAACATGTAGGTTCAATTTCATCAAGTGCAGATATTAATGCTTCCTTACAAGGTGGCTACAATGGTTCAAAATGGTATTTTGATGGCAAAATCAATACAAGCTTACAAATATACAATCGTGCTAGTGCAAGATGTAATTCAATTGATATTGCTTGGAAAAGAAGTTGTTCTACTTTTAGTGCTCCATGTGTTTGGGAAATTTGGAATTCATGCGATTATGAAGCTTGTATATCATATGTTGATGGTGTTGCATACAAAGGTTGTTTAAATCTAGGTGTTAATCTTCATTGGTTACAAGGTGAATCAGTTAGATTTAATATTGATTATTAATAATAAAACAGTTTTAAATAATGATTAATAAATTATTTGTTAAAATGAATTTAAGGTATTTAAATTTTATTGTAATTATTTTAATGCTAAATGTGTTTTCTAATAATTTGAGTGCACAATATGCAAATAAATTAATCAAGCAAAATAAATTTGAATTAAAATGGTTGCCATCTTTTTCTTCTCCAGACGGTATTTATGTATATATCAATGACCCGTTTTTGGATGATTCAATTAAAACATCAAAAACCTCGTTTTTTGCAATAGAAAGAATCAATATGACGGAGCATAATAAAGATTCTATAAAAAAGTTAAGCATTAATGCTAATGAATTTGTTCCAATAGGAAAGCTAGAAATAGTTCAATCCATTGAAGTTTTAAAAATGATTTTTACTGATGAAGGAATAGCCAGTTTTAAGCAGGACAAATTAATCAAAACGGATAAAGATTTAATTAAATATTTTAATACAAAAAGTCAATTTTTAGATTATGGAATGTGGTTTAATTTAATTGAAACTAGAAGAGCTTTAGGGCGTGTTTATTTAGACAATACAGTTAAAAATGGGAACAAATTTTTGTATTTTATTACTAGGGTATTTAAAGATGGCAGTTATGAATCTATGGGTTTATCTTATGCTATTCCCAATACAAATGGAAATTATTTACTTCCTCATTATAAGCCATTTGTTACTAAATCATTTGCACTTGATAGTTCATTAAATGTAAGTTGGAAAGTGCCTGTTGATAAGGATAAAATAAATCGTTTTTTAGAAAAAAAATCTAAAGAAGAGGATTATTTGCCAATTCCTTTTGGTGAGTATAATATTAGAGGAGCAGTTTATCTTCAAACAGAAATGGGTTGGGAAAAAACGAATATGATTTTACCAACGATTAACCCAACAAATGACACTTTGAATTTTAATTATGTTGCAAAAGCGACTCCCGAAAAATCATATAAATTATTTTTACAAGTTGAAGATGAAGTACATAATAAAGGAAATCAATCAGATACTGCTACATTATTTGTTGTAAGTAAAGAGAATTTACCTTTTGTTACAAAAGTTTTCGTTAAAGATACTATTAATGGTATTCATATTAAATGGAATGCCATACCCAATAAGCCTTATATAGAAAGCATAGAAATTTCAAAATCTGAATTGAATTCAAACCCGACTAAGTTATTTGTTAAGCCAACAGAATCAAACTATATTGATTATGATGTTAAAATTGGTAAAACATATGTGTATAGTGTAAAAACAATTTTTCATCCAAAAACAAATATACAACAACCGGTTGGGGCAGAAGGTGCTGGAAAATTAGTTGTTTTTACTAAACCGCTGCCGCCGACGAATTTAATCGCTAAAAATGAAGATAAGCATATACGTCTAAGTTGGGAAAATGATAGCATACCTGGCTTTTATGGATTCCATGTTTATAGAGGGACTCGTTATGATCAATTAGACTTAATTGCTGGACCAATATTTGAACATGAATTTCTTGATACTGCATCCTATTTAAGTGGAAAATCAATTTATTATTATGCGATACAAGCACAAAATTTAAGACAAGCCTTTAGTGATTATAGCAATCGTGTTGCTATAATGCCAAAGCGGCCTTATACTATCTATAAGCCAACTGATCTTGAATATTTTTATGCTAATAATACTTTACAACTAAAATGGAGTGATGTTTCTTTGCAAGATTCATATGTGAATGGTTACATTTTACAAAGAAAGATTACAACTGAAAAAGATTTTTCAACAATTGCTAAATTAGATCTAAATCAATTTGTTTATACAGACTCTACAGTTAAAAGGGGGACAACTGTAAGTTATCGTGTTGCTTGTACTACATTCAAAGGAGACACAAGTGAATTTACTGACCCACTTATTTTTACAGCGAAAAAGATCGATGTTGCTATTATATCTGATTTTACTGTCAGAAGCATTTCTGATGGGATTGAAATAGGCATTCCTAGCTTGGTATATGACAATAGAAAAGCGTACTATATTTACCGAAAAGAATTTGATTCAGCTGTGAATTATGAAAAAATTGCGACACTGAATGCAGATGATTTTATCTACGTTGATAAAAATGTTGTAATGGGAAAATCTTACCTCTATGCCATATCAGTTGTTGAAGTTGATGGTAGAGAAGGAAAATTGAGTGATGATAAAGCGGTAAAAAGAGATTAATGCGAATCAATTTATATATAATGAATCAATCCAGGAAGAAATTAAGTATTCGTACTTCAATATTTAAATTACAAATTGTTTTATTTGTTTTTCTTATTTCAAGTCAATCTTTTGGGCAAGCTGTCAATTTGAACGATTTGAGTCAGTTTAAAAAACAAATTCATAACGCACCTTTTTATACCATAAAAGGTAATGTTAGTTCTAGTTTAATATATACTGGAGGTGCGAATCTTGGAATAAATCAATCTGTTTTGTGGTCAGCCTCAGGTAATCTCGATTTAACCATATTAAATAAAATTAAAGTCCCTGTATTTTTAAATTTGTCAACTGCTGGAATAGGATATAAGCTTCCACAATCACCTAGTAGATTTAATTTTAAACCTAATTACAAATGGGTCAAAGCTCATATAGGATCAAGTAATATGACATTTTCACCATATACATTAAATGGTCACCTTTTTTCTGGATTTGGAATAGAATTAGAACCGCCTAAAAAGCATGTTAAAATTGCAGCTATGTATGGTAGGTTACAACGTGCTGTTGCTTATGATAGTAACAATGTAAATTATAGATCCGCCGCTTATGAGCGTTTTGGATATGGTGCTAAGGTTGAATATGAAAGAGATAAATACAATGTAGGCATGAGTGTATTTAGTGCAAAAGATAGATATGGCTCTTTATTCAATAAGCCCGATTCAATTGGTGTAATACCACAACAAAATTTTGTAGTAAGTTACTCTTTAGTGTTGAAGCCAAGTAAAGGGCTTTTGTTAAATAGTGAATTTGCTACTAGTTTGTTCACTAGTGATATTAGAACAGAGCTGATAGCACAAACAACTTTTAATAACATAAGACATTTTAATTATGCTTATCGATCAGCAACTAAAAAGAATAATGCATTTAAAATACAATTAGGCTACAATATTAAAAAAACGGTCATTGGATTCATGTTGGAGCGTATTGATCCGGGTTTTCAAAGTTTAGGGGCTTATTTTATTAATAATGATCTTGAGAATTTTGCATTCAATATGTCTCGAATATTTTTAAACAATAAACTTACAATTGCTGCTAATTTTGGAACACAACAAGACAATCTAAAACATACCAAGACTTCTACATCAAATAGGTTTTTAGGTGCTTTAAATATCATGTACAATCCGAATGAAAAGTTGTTTAATAGCTTTAATTATTCAAGTTTTAAATCATATATGTATGTGCAACCTCAGTTGCAAACATTATCTCAATTGGCATTGGCACAATATCAAAATTTAGATACTTTGAATTTTAAACAAGTCTCCGAAAATGCTGTGTACAATTTAAATTACAATATCAAATCATCTGAATTAATTTCTAAAACTTTGAATTTTAATGTAAATTATCAAAATGCAACTAATGTTCAAACTGGTAGTTTAACTCCTTCGTCTTACTTGGGAACTAAATATTATAATTCTGCAATTGCATATTTGTATGCTATTAAATCTTTGGGACTGAAATTCAATGTGGTGTATAATTTGAATCTAAGTACGCAAGGTGGAAAGTCAAATACCATCACCAATGGACCTACACTTGCCGCATTTTATAGTTTATTAAACAAAAAGATGAACTTTGGTGCTACTTTATCATACAATCACACAAGTCTTGTTCCTTCTAATAAGATTGTAAATACATTCATCAACAGGATTTCAGCTGATTATAAGTTAAAGAACAATACAATTAGGCTTGATCTAATGATCCAAAATAGAAAAGGTACTGGATTGTCAACAGTCAATACGATGGGTAATTTGAGTTATAATATGAGTTTTTAGAATTAGCGGCTTACTCAAAGCCTTCCGCAGGACTGCCGACTCACTTAGTTCGTCGTCTTCCTTATACTTCTACGAGGGGCTTACTCAAAGCCTTTCAGGACTGTCAGCTATCGCTGACTTCCTTCAGGATTGGGTTTACCCAAACCCTTTCGCAACTGCTTCGCAGCTGCTTGGGTTTTTTGCTTCTCATCTGTTTACAAAAGCAAGCTTTTGACACAGCCTCGAAACAAAAAACCCTGTCACTTTCGTGACAGGGTTTGTGCCCAGAACAGGAATCGAACCTGCACTACCTTGCGATAACCAGATTTTGAGTCTAGCGCGTCTACCAATTCCGCCATCTGGGCCTATTTGCACTTACGTGCTCGGCGGGGTGCAATATTACATTAATTATGGAAATCTTCCAAAATACGGTCAAGGTTTTTTTTCTTATAGTAATAAGATTTTATTTGCAGCATTGCTTCTTGTGCAATAGTATCGATCTGACCCATTTCCATATAGTCTTGAATAGGTGCATATATTTCTTTTTTTAGTGATTCCACCTGTTGAATGATAGTTTGTTTCGAGTTTTCATCGGCTGCATCCATCCAAGCCTCGTTTAAATCCATCATTTCCATTAAAAAGTCGGGTTCTAAGGCATATTTCTCGTCTGGGGTAATTATACCTAGTAATTCTAATACATAGGGTAGAATGCGCTCTTTTTGATTTAAAAGGGTAAATCCTTTATTGGCCAATGAGGATTGTTCTAAAGCAGCTTCCTGTTCCTCAGAGGTGCCTTGTGCAAATTTATCGGGATGAGAGGCTTTTTGGATCTCCATGAAAGCAGCCCTTAATTTCTGCGTATCTACTTGAAAACCAATGGGAAGGCCAAATAACTCAAAATAGTTCATGCTAAAGTTTCTTATATTGTGCAAAATAACCAATATGCCTGTATTAGGACTTATTAAAGAGGGAAAAGTTCCCAGTGATAATAGAGTTGCATTAACACCAAAGCAATGTAAATGGCTTAAGGAGCAACATCCAGATTGGGATATTATCGTTGAAGCATCACCTAATAGATGTTATCAAGACCAAGAATATAGTAGAGAAGGAATACAAATCGTTACAGATATCACCGAGGCAGACATTCTTTTAGGCATCAAAGAAGTGCCTAAAGAACAGTTAATTGCGGGTAAAACCTATTTATTTTTTTCTCATACTAAAAAAGCGCAGCCTTATAACCAAGCCTTGTTTCACAAGATGATGGATCTTGGGATCACCTTAATCGATTATGAGTGTTTGGAGCATGAAGATGGACAACGCTTGATTGGTTTTGGATTTTTTGCTGGTATCGTGGGTGCCCACAATGGTATTATGGCTTATGGAAATAGAACCAAGGCTTATCATTTAGGTAGGGTGAAAGATGTGAAAGATTATCGTGAATTAATCCATACCTATTTTGGTTTAAAATTGCCTCCTGTAAAGATTGTAGTTACTGGATCGGGAAGGGTGGCTCATGGCATTATAGAAATCATGAATTTAATGGATGTGCAGCAAGTGGAGCCCGATGAATTTGATCGTCATTATGCGTATCCAGTATATGTACATTTAAAAGGAAGAGATTTGTACACGCATAAAATTACAAAGGATTATGAGCGCAATGATTTTCATACAAATCCTTCTAACTATGACTGTTTGTTTAAGCAATATTTACCTCACGCGCAAATATTAATGAATGGCATCTATTGGGAACCGGGCATTCCTCCATTGTTCACACAAGCCGATTTGTTAAATGATGAATTTGCTTTAACAACGATTGCGGACATCACGGATGATGCGCATGGAAGCGTACCCTGCAATTTGGGCGATGCACCTTCTGAAGACCCTATATATGGTGTGAATATTAATACTTTTGAAAAAACAATCCCGTATTTGCTGGAAGGGATAGATATAATGGCAGTGGGAAATTTACCTAACGAATTACCACGTGATGCGAGTAGGTTCTTTGGCGAACAATTAATCAAATATATATTGCCAGATTTAGTGGCTGGTGGAAATGAAATTATTCAACGCGCTACCATGTTAAACAAAGGGGTATTGAATCCTCGCTATGACCATTTAGTGGACTATTCAAAACATTAATACATTTAATATACTTGCAAGAATACTTTAAAACGATTGCAAGCATCTATTAAAAACCATTGCAAGGATTATTTATAAATGTAAATAGTAATCCTTTAAAAGCGCAATAAATTCATTGGTGTAAGACTGGTCTGCGTTTTTGATAATAAGCTTAGTTCTTAAAATACTTGCTTCAGATTGCTTAACAAACTTCAACATCGCTCGGATTGGAAGGTGTTTTGCATCATTGTACATCAATACTTCTTCGGCCAATTGCATCCCATAATTGTTTGCTAATTTTTGCATCGTGTAGGCCCTTAATGTGGGCACTAATACATACCAAGCACCATGCACTTGTAATAATTCACCAGCAGCTTTTGCTAATTCCTCCCAAGTTAAAGCGTCACTATGGGACGCCAAGTTTTTAGAGGTATCTGGTGATTGTAAATCTCCTTCATAAAATGGTGGATTGGTGATGATGCAGTCATAGAGTTGCTGTTGAAAATTTGCAGCATAATCTTGAATAGGAGTATGTTCCACCAACAATCTATCGCACCAAGGACTGGCTTCAAAATTGGCTTTTGTTTGTTTGAATGCACCCGCTTCAATTTCAATAGCAGTAATAGTTGCAGTTGATTGTTGGGCCAACATCAAACTTAATAAGCCAGTACCAGATCCAATATCCAATATCTTTTGCGCATTTTGTATTTGTGGATCTTGAGCAACCCATGCACCAAACAAACATGCATCAGTACATACTTTCATTGCAGTATGTTCCTGATGCACGGTAAATTGTTTAAACTGAAAATAGGGGTTTGCCACTATTAGTCAGCAGTTATTCCAGCTACGATATACTCTTTGTTTAAACGAGCAATGTTCGCTATTGAAATTTCTTTAGGACAAGCAGCTTCACAAGCACCTGTATTGGTACATGATCCAAAGCCTTCCTTATCTAATTGTGCCACCATATTGGTTACACGTGTTTTTCTTTCTGGACCTCCTTGAGGTAATAAAGCTAAGTGAGATACTTTGGCACTTAAGAACAACATAGCAGAGCTGTTTTTACAAGCGGCTACACAAGCTCCACAACCAATACACATTGCAGCAGCAAATGCTTCATCTGCCTTTGCTTTCTCAATCGGTAAAGAGTTACCATCTACGGCATTACCAGTGTTTACGCTAACGTATCCACCTGCTTGAATGATTCTATCGAAAGCAGATCTGTCTACTGTTAAATCTTTAATTACAGGGAAAGCATTTGCTCTCCATGGTTCAATCACAATGGTATCATTGTCTTTGAATGCACGCATATGCAATTGACAAGTGGTATTTGCTTGCCAAGGACCATGTGGCTTACCATTGATATACATAGAACACATTCCGCAGATACCTTCTCTACAGTCGTGATCAAATGCTACCGGTTCACCGCCAGTGGTAATTAATTGTTCATTTAAAATATCCATCATTTCTAAGAAAGACATTTCATCAGAAATATTCTCCACTCTGTACATTTCAAATGCACCAGCAGTTTTCGTATTTTTTTGACGCCAAACTTTTAAATTCAAATTCATAGTAGTATGTGACATGGCAATATTATTTATAGTTTCTTTGAGATGGTTTAATAACATCATATTTCAATTCCTCTTTGTGTAAAGCCCACTCATGTTCAGCTTTTGCTTCCCATGCAGCAACATACATAAAGTTTTCATCGTCTCTTAATGCTTCAC
>JACCDH010671982.1_pt1 | contig 20315 bp, 20 predicted proteins | sample 7442481 | NCBI WGS metagenome assembly JACCDH01 (sample SAMN15323433, study PRJNA562643) | freshwater metagenome | isolation source: river surface water | place: USA:Blue River Watershed | collected 2017-08-15 | reverse complement strand
TTAAAAATATCGCAAATAAAAAGTCATTCCAGGCTGAGGTAAATTGCCAGATCAAGACCACAACAAATGCTGGGACTGAAAGTGGCAAAATGATTGAGCGATAGGTGCGAATCATTGATGCTTTATCAACTCGAGCAGCTTCAATTAACTCATTTGGAATTGCTTCATAGTAGTTTCGGAAAATTAGAGTACAAATAGGAATTCCATAAATAATATGAGCCAATACCAGCACGTAAATTGATTTATTTATTTCTAGAGTAGTTGCTATTCTTACCAATGGAATCATAATCGCCTGATATGGAATAAACATTCCGAACAAAAATAGGGTAAAAATAAAATTAGATCCTCTAAACTTCCATTTTGCAAATACATAGCCATTTATTGAACCAATAATTGCAGATATCAAGGCTGACTGAACTACGAAAAATAAGGTGCGAGTCATTGATTCAGAGATAGATTGTGGGAAGTAATCAGTTCCACTCCATGCTACTGACCAAGCTGAAAAATCTAGTCTTTCAGGCAACTTAAAGGCGTTTGTTAAATATACATTTTTAACTCCTTTAAGTGAGTTAATTACCATTACATAAATTGGCATTACCACCAAGAACCAGATAAAAATTAGAGATACGTATCGGAAGATTAACCAGAATTTTTCTTTTCCAGTTCGACGCCGCTTTGAATTACGGACATCAGACTTTGCAGTAACTAGGTCGACTAAATCTCTACTCATTAGCGGTACGCCTGTTGCTTGTTGTTATAGCGAAGATAAGGAACCACCACAATTGCAATCATTATCAAAAGTACTATTGCAATTGCAGTTCCTTTTGCATAATCGCGTTTATCAAAGGTTGCCTCCCACATATATACCGCAACCACCTGAGTTACATAAGATTTTCCATTAATACCAATAATTAAATCAAAGGCCTTCATAGATATATGACCTAAAATAATTAAGACTGTTAACAAAGTTGGGGTCAATTGTGGGAATAACACATGGCGATAAATTTGAGATTCACTTGCGCCATCTACTCGAGCAGCCTCGCGCAGATCATCTGGAATTCCTCTAAAGCCAGCTAGAAATAAAGCTAAAACATAGCCAGACATCTGCCAAATAGCAGGAAGTGCCATTGCATACATCGCACCACGCTCTGATACATACCAATCATTTTGAAGAAAACCTAAGCCGATTTTTTGCAAGGCAAGGTTTAATCCACCAGCCTCTTCATCTCGGGCTGAGTTAAGTAGCCAGTTAAAAACTGTACCCATTGCGATAAATGAGATCGCCATTGGGTATAAATAAAATGAACGAAAAAAGCCTTCGCCTTTAATTCCCTTTTCAAGGAGCAACGCCATGATAAAGCCAGTTACCAAGGCGCCCAAAATAAAAACTATTGTAAATTTAATAAGGTTTGATAGTGAATGAGTAAAACGCTCATCAGTAATTAAATCTGTGTAATTTTTTAAACCAACATACTCAAGCTCTTTTTTAGTTCCTGAGTTTTGATTTGTTAGCGAAACATTTACCGACCAAAGAATTAACCCGTATACGAAAATAATTACTGTAATTATCGAAGGTAGTACAAAAAATAAGCCACCTACACGAGCATTAAGTGAGCGTTTATTTCTAACAACTTTACTCACCTAGAGATTCCCCTCGTCTTTTAAAATTAGAAGTTAATCGTGACGCTTATATATTTAGAAAACTTCGGTGGGCAATTTCTTGCCCACCGAAGTTACTTACTTACTTTGATTGCTAATTAAGCCTTGCCTGCTTCATAAGCTGCAGCAAGATCTTTAGCAAGTCCGGCGTTATCTTTGAATCCGCCTGAGAAATACTTACCAACAGCAGCATTGTATGCAGCCATTAGCGCGTTATTTCCAGTTACACCGTGAACTGTTGAACCGACTAAGCGATCCTTCTTCCAGTCAGCAGCGGCTGATTTTAGATAATCATCGTATAGAGATAGATCTGAGTCTGTACGAGCTGAGATCGATCCCTTCTTTGGATTAAATGCATCCTGGCCTTCCTTAGATCCACAAACCTTCAACCATGCAATAGCAGCGTTGCGGTGTGGTGCACCAACTGGAAGTACGAATGAGTCAGATAGCCATTGGTAAACGCCAACAGTTCCTGGAGCTGCTGCATATGTGTAGTCAGTTCCAAGCTTCAAACCATCTGATTGCCATTGTGCTGAAGCCCAGTCACCCATGATGAAGAATCCAGCTTTGCCGTCAGTTACTAACTTTCCAGCATCTGGCCAATCAAGGTTTCCTGCTCCCTTATTTCCATAAGAAAGTGCTCTCTGGAAGTTCTTAATACCGGCAGCAACCTCTGGACCTGTCCATGAAGTTGATCCGTTGTATAGACCTTCAAACTTATCTGGACCCATTGATGCAAGAAGCATCCAGTCAAGAAGGTGAGCAATCGCCCAGTCTCCCTTTCCTGCAAGTGCCAAACCAGTTATTCCAGCCTTCTTGAACTTCTCAAGATCTGCAAAGAATTCATCTAATGTCTCTGGGGCTTTTGTAATTCCAGCCTTAGTTGCAGCAGCTGGATTCCACCATAGAACATTTGCTCTGTGAATGTTTACTGGAACTGAATAAATCTTTCCATCAACAGTAATTGAACGAATTAAGTCAGCTGGGAAAATCTCATCCCAACCCTCTGACTGATACAAAAATGATAGATCTTCTAATTGTCCACCGCGGACATAACCATCAAGCTCCATACCAGCATGTGCTTGGAATGAATCTGGTGGCTCATTAGCATCTAAGCGGCTTTGCAATACAGCCTTAGCATTTACACCAGCACCGCCGGCAACAGCAGCGTTAATAAACTCTGTGTCAGGATTTTGTGCAGTGTAAACATCAATCATTCCCTGTAGGCCAGCAGCTTCGCCACCAGATGCCCACCAGGTAAAGATTTCAAACTCTGTGTCTGTGTTTGCTGCATCATCACCTGATGATGAACAACCAGTTACCGCAAGGGCAATAGCTGCTGCAGCTGCAACAAGACGAAATGAACTTCTACGCATTCATTTCTCCATTTCTTCTCTATATAGAGTGGTACAACGCGGACCGTCGAACCTGTAGGCAATCCTTATACCCATCGGTAAGGTAGTCAACTAAACATGGCTAACAATTAGTTAATAAACACTCCTTTATCTAAATGTTATAAACCTTCGCATAGATCTCTAAAGTAAGGCTTTAGGGTCTACTTTTGATCCAAACTACCCCCTAATCTTTGGGGTGTGAGCGATAAAAAATATGATTTAAAAAAGTTATCCACCATTTTTACCGCAGCTCTAGCCTCTGATTGCTTAGATCATATGGATTTAAGAAATCAGGTGTTAAAACCTGATATCCAAATGATCTCAGGTGAGGGCGTAATGATGGGTTATGCCTTTCCAGTAAGAGTTGAAGCTGTCTTTAGCGCACCAGAGGTTCCCTATGTTGGTTTATTAAAAGCATTAGATGCAGTTGGTAAAGATCAAGTTTATGTAACACCTTCAAATAGAAATAATGGTGGTAATCATCCAGCTGCTTTTTGGGGTGAATTACTTTCGACAGCGTGTAAACATAAAGGAGTAGCAGGTGCGTTAACTGATGGACCAGTTAGAGATACCACCAGAATGCGCTCCCTTGGTTTTAAAGTTTTTGGAGTTGAGACCTCACCATTAGATATTAATTCCAGGTATGAGGTGGTTGAGCACAATGTGCCAGCTGAGATTGATGGCGTAACAATTAATCCAGGAGATTTAATTGTTGGTGATATTGATGGGGTAGTAATTGTTCCTAAAGATGCAATTGATGAGGTAATTGCTAGAGTTGAAGAGAAAAATTCTGGTGAAAATTTATTTAGAAATGCAGTTCGAGATGGCATGGCTCCAAGTGAGGCCTTTGCCAAGTATGGAGTTTTGTAAGTGAAGCCAATTGTGCAAGTCTCCTTGGATCTAACCGATATTAAAGAGGCAATGGAGATGGCGCATACTGCAATGCGTGCTGGTGTTGATTGGTTAGAGGCGGGAACACCATTTATTTTGGCTGAAGGTTTACATGGTGTGCGAGCGCTAAGAAAAGAGTTTCCAAATACACCAGTTGTTGCTGATTTAAAAACTATGGATGGTGGCTATTTAGAGGCGGAGATGATGGCAAAAGCAGGGGCTACTCATGTTGTAGTCATGGCTAGAGCACATCCTGAAACCATAAAGGTTGTGGTGCAAGCTGGAAAAGATTATGGCATCACAGTTATGGGAGATAACTTAGGTTGCGATGACATGGTTGAAGGTGCCAGAGTTCTTGAAGATCTTGGTTGCCAAATGGTTATTCACCATATTGGCTATGACGAACGTCGTGGAATTGCAAAAAGTGGCAAGGTTGCACCAAATCCACTTGATCAATTAAAACAGGTAGTTGATGCAGTCTCAGTTCCAGTTCAAGCAGTAGGTGGGCTCTCATTAGAACAAGCTATTGCCTGTCCCTCATATGGTGCTCCCCTAGTTGTAATTGGTGCCCCACTTGCAATTGATGCCGACTCTTTTTCAAAGGGTGCGGGAAATGTTGAAGAGGTGTTGCGAAAAATTTGTGAGAAAGTACATGCCTATGGCGATATTCCAATTACCCCAAGAAGCAGATAGGAAGAAGAGTTAAATGAAATCAGCAGGTGTTGTTAATTACTCATCTAAACCAGGCAGTGTTGAACTTCAAGAGGTTGAATACCCAACCTTTGGTGATGATGATGTAATTATGCAGGTTGAAGCGGTCAGTGTTTGTGGCAGTGATCTACATCAATGGCATGGCACAAACTCTTGGGCGGTTAATTATCCAGTTGTACTAGGACATGAGTTTTGTGGAGTAATTGTCGAACTTGGTAAAAATGTTAGTAAAGCTAATACCTGGAAAATTGGCGATAAAGTTGTAACTGAGACTGCTGCAGTAATTGATGTTAATTCACCATTATCTAGAGTAGGTAAGTACAACTTAGATCCGGCTCGTAAAGGATTTGGCTATGGGGTAAATGGCGGTATGACTAGGTATGCCAAGGTTGCATCCCGCCTACTACATAAAATTCCAGAGAGTATTTCATTTGATTTTGCAGCAATGACTGAGCCATGTGCGGTGGCATATAGCTCAACAATTGCACCAGGTTTTATAAAACCTGGTGATCGGATAGTGGTTTTAGGGCCTGGTCCAATCGGTGTATTAAGTGTTGCTATGGCAAAACTAGCTGGTGCTGAAGTAGCTTTAGTTGGATTAGAAAAAGATCGAAATAGATTAAATATTGCTAAAGCTTATGGGTGCGAAGTAGTAATTGGTGATGCCACTGAGTGGGCAAAAACTGTTGATGGCTTAGGTGCAGATGGTGTTGTTGATGCTGCTGGGGTAAGTGCATCCCTTAAACATGCATTAGAGGTAGTTAGACCAGATGGTTGGATATCAAAGGTTGGTTGGGGCCCACAACCATTAGATTTTTCATTAGATCCATTGGTTGCAAAAAATGTAACACTGCGTGGAACTTTTTCACATAACTGGCCAATGTGGGAGCGAGTTCTTAGATTACTGGGAACGGGCAAACTTGATTTAACACCAGTTCTAGGTGGAGTTTTTCCAATTACCAAATGGCAAGAGGCGTTTGAAAAAATGCAATCTGGTGAAATTTTAAAATCTGTGATTAAGCCTGAGTAAAAAAATGCGCTTAAAAGATAAAGTAATAATTATTACTGGTGCCACATCCGGAATTGGTAAAGCACTGACAATTAGAGCTGTTGCCGAAGGAGCAAAGGTATTAATTCATGGAATTTCTAAGGAGGATGGGCAAAAATTACTCGACCACTTAGGAAAAAGTGTTGCCCTCTGTATTGCAGATCTAGAAGATCATTCTTCGCCAAAGAAAATAGTTGATTGCGCACTAGATTCATTTGGAAAAATTGATGCGGTAGTAAATAACGCTGCCAGTATTGAAAGAAGTAATTTACAGCAGATAACACCAGAGGCATTTACTAAAACCATAACCATCAATTTGCAATCAGCTTTATTTTTAGTTCAAGCAGCCTTTGCCCACCTTAAAAAAACAGGCGGCAATGTTTTAAATATTGGATCTATCAATGCCTATACCGGTGAGTCATCTCTATTGGCATACAGCATAAGTAAAGCTGGATTGCAGACTATGACTCGAAATCTAGCAAACGCACATGGTGTTGATGGCGTTAGATTTAATCTAATCAACCCAGGTTGGATATTGACCGATCGAGAGTATGCAGATCAAATTAAAAAAGGTTTGCCGGAAAATTGGCCAACTAAATTAGGACCAGAAAATATTCCATTTGGAAAGATGAGTACACCAGAGCAGCTAGCTTCTGCCTGCATTTACTGGTTAAGTGATGAGTCAAAACCTTTTACTGGATCAGTTGTTGATCTTGAGCAGTTCTCAATTATTGGCAGAAATCCAGAGAAGTAATGCCAAAGTTAGCTGCTTTTCCAAAGGGATTTATTAAGCAATTAGTCTCTGGACAAATGAGTATCTATGAGTGGATTAAGTTAGCTGATGAGTTACGAGTTGATGGTTTAGAGTTTTACAACAACTTTGCCGATGTTAAGGATTCAAGTAATTGGTCCAAGGTTAGAGCTGCAGTAGAAGATACTGGAATGGTTATTCCCATGATGTGTGCCTCCCCGGATTTTACAATTCCAGATGCTGCATTAAGAAAAAAAGAGGTAGAAAAAGAGATTTATGCGATTGAGATGAGTGCAGCACTAGGAGCTAAGTATTGTCGAGTTCTCTCTGGTCAGCGAAGAAAAGATATTACCCGGCAAGAGGGAATGAATTATGTTGTCGAATCCATTAATGCCTGCATCCCAGCAGCTGAAAGTTTGGGCGTTACTTTAATTATTGAAAATCACTATAAAGATGATTTTTGGACAGAGCCTGAGTTTGCGCAAATGATGGAGGTTTTTGTGGACTTAGTAAGCAGAATTGATTCCAAATCTTTTGGCGTTAATTTTGATCCTTCTAATGCAATCGCAGCGGGAGAGGAGCCACTTGAACTACTTGAAAAGGTAAAGCATCGAGTGCTTACTATGCACGCATCTGATAGATATTTAGCTAATGGCACAATAGAGGATTTAAGAAGAACTGAGGGTGGAACTGCTGGCTACGTATCATTCTTTAAACACGGAGTGATCGGTAAAGGGTTAAATGATTACGATGCGATTTTTAAGACGTTAAAGGAAGTTGGATTTGATAGCTGGATTTCAATTGAAGATGGCGTAGATGGAATGGATCAAATGCATGAAAGTGCAGATTTTTTAAGAGAAAAAATAAAAAAGTATTGGCCTACTTACCAGCCACGATAACATTATTTAGCGACTTTCCCTCTGCTAAAAGTTGAAGTTGAGATTCAATTAATCTTCTAGCTCTCTTTTCAAAAGCTGAAGTGTTTCCGCCAACATGAGGTGAGATTAAAACACCCTTTGCTTTCCAAAGTGGATGATCACTTGGCAGTGGTTCAGGATCGGTTACATCTAAAGCTGCAGTTATTCGACCAGAGTTTAATTCTTTTACTAATGCATTTGTGTCAACAATTGGGCCCCTAGCCACATTTACCAATAAGGCACCATCCTTCATTAAAGCTAATCTTTGGGCATTAAACAGGTGCTTACTTTCTGCAGTCAATGGCAAAATCAAAATAACTACATCTAAAGTTGGAAGGTGCTTATCAAGATTTGAGATTGCAATTGTGTTATCTCTTCCACTTTGGGTAAAAGGAATTACCTCAACGGAGAATCCAGATAACATTTTGGCAATTGTTGATCCAATTGACCCAAAGCCAATAATTCCAACTCTCTTATCATTTATTGATTGATTTCTTACATGCACCCATGAAGATTTATCTTGGTTGCGAACAAAATCTGCAAAACCACGAAGTGATGCAATGGTAAGTCCAACTGCAAGCTCTGCTGTTGAGTCATCATGAATGCTTCGTCCATTGCATAGCGTCATTCCATCTCTTACAAACTCTAAAGCATCGTCATAACCTGCATTTGGCATCTGTAGTATTTTTAAGTTAGGCATCTTCTTTGTTAACTCTAAAGCGGGCCTGCCACCCATATAAGTAGGAACATAAAATGTTATTTCAGATAAATCCGCACTTTCAACAGGTGTATTTGCTGGCGATAAACGCTTGAACTTGCTCGGAACATTTAAATCATCCCATTGAGTCCAAACTACATGATCTGTCATTACTTTAGCCGTTCATTTATATCAAGAGGAATAGTCACAACTTTATTTACCAAACTTCCAATTTGGTCGACAGTAATAGTTACAACATCTCCACTTTGAAGTGATATATCTAGAGGTGGAACAATTCCAGTACCAGTTGATAGTAAAACACCGACTGGGAAATGTTGGCATCTAAATAAATATTCAATTAAATCATCAAAAGTTCTATTTAGTGCTTTTAATGAAGTCTCTGCTTGCCAAACAATTGATCTACTTCTTTCTATTTTTGCATAAATATCAAGTTTATTATGGTCAACAATTTCCCAAATAGGTCTAATCATTGGTCCTACTGAATTTGAACCATAGTAAATTTTTGCTTGAGAAAGATATAACGGATTTTCACCCTCAATATTTCTAGATGTCATATCATTACAAATGCTCATGCCAATTAACTCACCAAATTTATTTATGACAATTGCAACCTCTGGCTCTGGAACAGAAGCTGTGGCATCTTCTCTTATTCCAACCTCAGCCTCATGTCCAACAGTTCTTCTGGCTGTGGCTTTAAAAAATAATTCAGGCCGATCTGCTTCATAAACCAATTGGTAGACATCAGGAATACCACTCTCCTCTTTTCTGGCATCCCTTGATCTTTGATAAGTAACTCCTGCGCCCCAAACTTCTGAGTCTTCAGAGACTGGCGCTACTAATTTCCCCTTAATTTCTTTAGTACCGGAAGAGTCATATATTTTACGAAACTCCGCAAGATGTAACTTGAGGGCATCAGATAACGTTTTTATGCCGTCTATTTCAAAATAATGACCATTAACCTCTTTTACTAAATGATACCTTTCGATTTGGGTTTGAATAACTGCAAGATGGCTCATTTAGATTTCAATCCTATTAATCAATCCGGACTCTTCTAACGCATTCCAAGCGGCTTCTGGAATATTGCGATCAAAATCTTCAATATTTGAATTTAACTCAGCAACACTGCGTGAACCAGTAACAACACATGTAACTGCAGGATGGCGTAATGGAAATTGAATAGCAGCGGCGGTCAGTGGAATGTGAAAATCTGAAAGTAGCTTTTGGATTTGTTTAACTTTTTCTAAAATATCAGGTGTAACTGGTAAATAGTTATACGTCGATTTCGGTGTCGGATTTGCTAGTACTCCAGAGTTGTAAACGCCACCAACCATTACTCCAGTATTTTTTTTAAGGCACTCTTTAAATAGTTCCTCTTGTGCTGATTGATCAAGCAGGGAATATCTGCCTGCTATTAAAATTATGTCTAGATCCGTTTCCTTAACAGCTTTAGTTGCGTAAGAACAAATATTCATGCCCACACCAACACCTTTAATTACGCCTTGTGATCTAAGTTCATCCAAAACTGGATAGGAATATTTAATTGCTTCATCAATGCGATCATCGGCATCATGGATTAATGCAATATCTATTGAAGAAACATTCAAACGGGTCAAACTATCTTCGATTGAACGAAGTATTCCATCTCGAGAAAAATCAAAGACTGGAAATATTGTTGGATCAACACCAATAAATGCAGCCAACCCTTCAACTTTTCCAGCTATCTCCTCTGGGGAAAATTTTTGAAGTACCCGACCAACTTTTGTTGAAATTACATATGGCTTATTTGTTTTACTGAGTGCTGAACCAATCATTTTTTCAGCGTTACCATGTCCATAAAGGGGTGCAGTATCAATAAAATTAATTCCTGAATCCAGTGCAGCAAGAATAGTTTGCTGCCCCTCTGCATCTGAGACCGCTGTAAACAGACCACCTAGGGGTGCTGAACCCAAAGCCAGCTTGGATACATACCGGTCAATGCGCGGGATTTTTACTAACTCACTATGTCTGGCCATTAACGCAATAGTATAGGAAGGTGTTGAGTTAGTTAAGGGTGCTCAACTATTGAGATAAGCAGAAAGAGTTGCAATGACTAAAGAGTTTGAAGGTTTAGTAGCAATAGTTACTGGCGCAGGTTCAGGAATAGGCCTTGAGGTTGCAAAAGAATTGACTATCCGCGGGGCCAAAGTTTTTGGGTTTGATGTGAATCAAGGGGATATGGCACCACATGCTACTTTTATTAATTGCGACATTGGTGATGCAAATTCGGTTGCAAATGCCTTTCAAGAGTTTGGAAAGTCATCTAAAACTCTAGATATTTTGATTAATAATGCTGGAGTTGGTTCCCTGACAACTGTAGAGAAAGAAAGTGATGAGGTTTGGTTAAAAGTATTAAATATTAACGTGGTGGGAACGGCACGAGTTTCAAAATTGGCTATACCGCTACTAAGACAGAGTAAGAATGCTGCGATTGTAAATACCGCATCAGTAGCTGCGATTGACGGAATTCCAAATAGAGCAGCTTATAGTGCATCAAAAGGCGCAGTGCTTTCATTAACTCTTGCAATGGCTACTGATCATCTAGTTGATGGCATTAGAGTGAATGCAGTCAATCCTGGAACAACAGATACTCCTTGGGTTAAAAGATTATTGGACCAAGCAGCTGATGCTAAAGTCGCCAAGAATGCTTTGGAGGCACGACAGCCAATGGGTAGATTAGTTTCTCCAAGTGAAATAGCAAATGCAATTGTATTCTTGGCTAGTCCAAAACAAGCTGCAGTAACTGGCACTTCATTGAATATTGACGGCGGCTTACATTCACTAAGGATCCCCAAGTAATGAACCTATTGAATAACTATAGATTCGGCTCCTACGCATTACTTGCAATGGGATTAATAAATTTACGTTATCAGACTGGATCTGAGGGAAATCTTTCAACTAGTTCGGTATTGATAACTATTGGTGGTCTCGTTTTTGCTTTAACTTTTATACCTAAGGTGTCGGCTCTACTTTTAAAAGGTCCTGTTAAGAAGTTATCACTAGTTTTACTTGTAGCGCTAACTATTTATGGCATATTAATATAACTCTATGGAGCTTTCTCAAATAAAGCTTCAATGGAATGAAGTTTTAGATCTTCTCCTGGAAAAAGATCGAATTGCGTGGCTCGCGTTTTTTGATGCTCGCCTAGTTTCTTTTGAAAACAACCAATTAACCTTAGATTTTGCTGATAGCCAGAAGTTTGCAAACCCTCATGACTTTAAGAAAAGTCGTAATCCATCCCACACTCAACTTCTAATTGACGCAATTAAAACCGTTTTTGGTATTTCACCCACAATAATAGAGCGGTGAAAAGAGCTCCAATATTTCTAGCCCTTGTGGTGGCAACATCGATACTGACTCCCATGCAAAATGTGGCTGCGAGTAAAACTACTGTCTCATTAGATGTTCAAAGCACACCAAATGCTGGTGAATCTTTAGTAACTTTTTATGGCCAGGTTAAACCTGCCACCAAAGCAAGAATTGAGATTAGTTCATTTGATGGTATTGCTTGGAAGGTTACGCCGTTTAAAACTACTTCAAGTAGCAGTGGCGCTTGGCGCATCACTGCGGTTGCAACTGCGATTAAGGCAGAAGGACAGTATCGAGCCACAGCTTTTATTAAAAATAAGCGCACCATCTCTAAACCAGCAAATTTCAAGGTCGATAACTCAAAAACTTTCTCAGACCATAACGCTATGTTCATAACAGCAGAAACAAGTAAATTAACTGGTGGTCGAATTAAGGGTTCTGATGTAAGTAGATGGCAACACCCAAATGATCAACCAATTGATTTTAAAAAAATGTTTGATGCTGGGATGCGATTTGTAATTATTAAAGGATCTGATGCACAAGAAAAAGCTGATATTGAAACCATGCGATGGTTAGTGGGTGATCGAAATGCCGCTCAAGCTGCTGGTCTTTATACCGGCATGTATCACTTTGCATACCTACCAAATAGCACAGATAGAGATTATGTAATTAGAGATGCCAAAGCCCAAGCCCAAAAAGTTATTTGGCGACTTGCAAGTTTGGGTGGATATAACGAACGCGATCTACCTGTGGCGTTAGATCTAGAAAATAATTGTGTTAAGCGAAGCAGCACTGGCGGATGCGCCAAATTTTTACCAAGAAGTTTGGTTACCTTATGGGCAGAGACTTGGCTTGAGACTGTTGAAGAAAAAACTGGCAGAAAGCCAATTTTGTACTCCTATGCTCAGTTTCTAGAAAGTGCAATGACAAGAAGTGAAAAGCTAAGACAGTATCCATTATGGCTAGCTCATTACGGTATTAATCCAGCAGATCCTCTAACACAACCTGGTCAAAGGCCGGCAATTGGTTGCTTTGTTCACTCTTGGAGCACTGCAAATTGTTCATCCCAATGGCAAATTTGGCAGTACTCATCCTGTGGAATTGGTAAAAAGTATGGCGTACCGAGTTCTAGATTAGATTTAAATGTTTTTAGAGGAACACCAGATAGTTTCTTATCGCTAATTAAGGGTAGATGGCAGCCAGAACCGGCAGATATGATGCCAATTAATGAGCCAACTACGATTAATTTAATATCTGTTACATCCACTGACACCAATAAACCAGTTGAAGTAAATGTTGAAGTATTTAGAAGTATTGGCACGCCAGTTGTAACTGGAACAGTTGTATTTAGACCACTAGATGAAAAAATTAAAGTTAAGAAACAAACTGCAGTTAGATCTGCAAGTGGTAGATGGGAGCTAAAGCTTGAGGGATTACCTGCAGGCGTAACCGCTGGTACCTTAAATTATGTAGATATCTCAAAAACTCATGCCGATAATCAAGTGCCACTTTCAATAAATTTGATGCAAGGCCCAGAACTTCCAACACCTACTCCAACCCCTAAACCAACCCCAATTAAACGGCCAGTAGATAGTTGTGCTAAACAAATAAAACATTAATACCCTTCCACTAGAGTTAGCAGTATGAAGCAGCAGCTGCCAGGTGGGATTACTCGCCAAAACCTTAAACTCTCCGATGGTAGAGATATTTATTATTACGATAGTAAAGAAATTGTACGTAATGCTGTAGATAAAAGAGATGAGCAAGCACAGCCAGGAATCGGTCACTTACGCCTTGATCAATTAGTTAATGAGTGGGTTGTGGTGGCATCTCATAGACAGCATCGAGTCTTTTTGCCACCTAAGGAGTTATGCCCACTTTGTGCATCTACTAAGGAAAAGCAAACAGAAATTCCAGATAGTGATTATGAGGTAGCAGTATTTACTAATCGTGCTCCAGCATTAACATCACCAGAGGCTAATTGGAAATTACCGCAGATCAATGGATTAGATACTCCAAATCCAGATGCAGCGGGTGCATGTGAGGTGGTTTGTTATACATCAGATCATGGAACTACTTTTGCAGAATTACCACTTTCGCAAATTAGAGCAGTTCTTGAGGCATGGAAAAATCGTGATGATGAGCTTTCAAAGTTGCCCTATATTGAACATGTTTTTCCATTTGAAAATAGAGGTGAAGAGGTCGGAGTTACGATTTCACACCCTCATGGCCAAATTTATGCTTACTCATTTATTCCGCCAAGAGTTGAAAAGATGTTAAGTGCTGCTAGGGATTACTTAAAGAAAACTGGTCGAGTCTTACTTGATGATTTAGTTCAGCGTGAGATCAAGGATGAAAAGCGAATAATTGCCCAAAATAGTCAGTGGATTGCATACGTTCCATTTGCTGCTCGCTATCCATTTGAAATACATCTAGCACCCTTGCGAAGTGTGGCTCGAATGAGTCAATTAGATGAGAAGCAATCAGAGGCATTTCCAGCCATTGCAAAGGAAATTTTAACTCGCCTAGATGGTGTATTTGGAATTGAGATGGCTTACATTGCTTCTTGGTATCAATCCCCAGTTAAAGTAGGTAGTGATTGCATGCGACTTCATTGGCAAATTGTTTCAGTAAGACGTCAACCTGGAAAATTAAAGTACTTATCTGGATCTGAATCTGCAATGGGAGCTTTTATAATGGATTTGGAGCCAGAGCAATCGGCAGATCAACTAAGACAGGTAAAAATTTAATTACTCAACTGGGGTAATTGAGATTACCTCAACACCACCAATTGAGTTTAAAACATTAAGTAAATCCGTTGGATCACTGCCAGGAACTGCAATTGTAATGTCATCTACGCCTTTGCCATTTTCACTGCGAAGAACAACAAGACCACGAATATCTCCACCGGCAAAACCAATAGCCGATGCCACCGCACCAAGGGATCCTGGTCGGTCAGGTAGCGAGATTTGAACTCGAAATAGCGCCATGCTCCCTGACTTGGACTCGAACCAAGAACCTGCCGGTTAACAGCCGGCTGCTCTGCCAATTGAGCTATCAGGGAATACGTCAATCTTTTTACGGATTAGCGAGGGTAAATAGTATCGAATAAAACATTGTGCTCAAACCTTGCGCTAAATCTGGCTTAACTCTCCCCTAGCGCTAACTCTTTTTGCACCCGACGGGCTGCCTCCATGCCAACTAATTTTGCAAAAATCTCCTGATACTGCGCTTCATTTTCGACTGGATTTAATCTTTGAAGAGTTGATTTAATCTCGGCAATTAATCTACTTAATGCAACTTCGCGAAGGCGGGCAAAGATGCTAGTTATATATCGATCAGAAACTTCACCATCAGTTCTTATCGGCTCAACTGTTAACTCAGTAATTAAAGATTTAAGCTCATCAGAGTCAGATTTATCAATTAACTCTTGAATATTTAACGCACTTTGCTGATCAATTAAGCCTCTTAATTGATTGTAAAGCGGAAAAGAAAAAGCTGATTCCTCAAGATCTACCCAATTATGAGCCAAATCTGGCAGCTGCAATTTAACTTTTAAAACTTCTCGTTCCAAAACAAGTATTGGATCAGTTAGGTTAACTTTAACTGGCACCTGTGACTGAGTACTGCTACCAGTTTTCTTAACTGCAGTTGAGACCACATCCACCTCCATGCCTAGCCATCCTGCAAGAAGGCGCACATACTCTGGACGAAGGGAGGCATCTCTAATCTTTGCAATTAAAGGGGCAACTTGATTTAGCGCAGTCACTCGACCTTCTGCTGATTTAACATCGTAATTTGCTATTACTGATTTAATCGCAAATTCAAATAGGGGTACTCGGCGGGCAATTAAATTTCTAACGGCATCATCGCCATGGGCCTGTCTTAATTCACATGGATCCATACCATTTGGCTCAACTGCAACAAAAGTTTGGGCTACAAACTTCTGATCATCTTCAAATGCTCTTAGGGCTGCTTTTTGGCCAGCAGCATCGCCATCAAAGGTAAAAATTACCTCTCCCCTAAATGCATCTGCATCCATAAGTAATCTTCTAATGATGCGAATATGTTCATCACCAAATGCTGTACCACAGGTTGCAACAGCAGTTGTTACCCCAGCTAAATGAGCTGCCATTACATCTGTGTATCCCTCAACAATTACTACTTGGCGATTTTTAGAAATCTCTTTCTTTGCCATATCTAATCCGTAGAGAATTTGATTCTTTTTATAAATTGGCGTCTCTGGTGAGTTTAAATATTTAGGGCCTTGATCGACATCATCTGATGCTAACTTTCTAGCACCAAAGCCGACCACATCACCCGATATATCTTTTACAGGCCAAATCAATCTATTTCGGTATCTATCAATGGGACCCTTTGTGCCCTCTTTAATTAATCCAGCTAAAGTTAACTCTTCATCGCTAAAACCTTGACCTTTTAAGTGTTTATACAAGCCATCCCACTCATCTGGGGCATATCCAACATTAAAGTTTTTAGCAGCATCTCGATCAAAGCCACGCTTAGTTAAAAAATCTCTACCATGCTGAGCAGCCGGTAATTGAATCTGCTCTTGATAAAAAATAGAGGCAGCAGTATTTGCTGCAACTAATCTTGATCTATTTATAGATGGTCCAGAGCTACTTCCAGTAGTTTCATACTTAAGTGTGTAACCAATTCGATCAGCCAGCCGCTCTACAGTTTCTGTGAAAGTTAAATGCTCTAACTTCATAATAAATGCAATTACATCGCCACCGACTTGGCAGCCAAAACAGTGAAAAAAACCTTTACTTGGCGTTACATGAAAAGATGGCGACTTTTCATCATGAAATGGACATAATCCTTTTTTCTGGCCACCACCGGCATTTTTTAATTGAACATAATCTGCGACTACATCATCGATCGGAGAATGATCACGGACGTATGTAACATCCTCATCTTTGATTCTTCCGGCCATATTCCTATCCTAGTTTGCTCACTCGATCTTTGAATTACCTACTTGTTAGTTTTTGGCTACCAAGCGTTTATGAAGGGCTTTAGCACCTGGATCTGTCAGCGATGCTACTTGATCTATTACTACTCGAAGTCGCATCTGATCAGTATGTGCATTTTGCCAATCCTGTAAGAAGAAACTCTCCAGTGTATTTGGGGCACTTTCTAATATCGCCTCTACCAATTCAGTCAGTAATTTTTGTTGCTCTGCATATCTAATCTGAGAAGACTCAGCATTAATGACATAATGGCCAGCAATTGATTTAAGTAGGGCTACTTCTACTCGCTGCGCTCTAGGCACAATTAAATTTGCGTTATACCTTGTTAAATCACCATCGCCATACTTTTCTTGAGTTGCAACCTCAACTGATTGAGCAAATCTGCCGATTAGTTGGCTAGCTAAATCTTTTAATCTACCTAAGGAGCTATGTGAGCCATCATAATTTTTTGGCCAACAAGAAAGCTGTTGTAAGGATCTTAGTGCATTTTCAAGTTCGGCTTCAGTTAAATCTGATAGGTAATCTTCTTTAGCAACTTTAAACAATTTTGATATGTCAGAACTTAATTTGTCTAACTTTACTTGTCCGGTAACTAGAGAATCTTCTAAATCATGAACGCTATAGGCAACATCATCAGACCAATCCATTATTTGTGCCTCCATTGAGGTTACACCCGGCTTTGCTCCTTGGCGATACCAATTAAATATCTCTAAATCATCCTCATAAACTCCAAATTTTTGCGAATCCTTATCTCTGCTCCATGGATACTTAGTTGCTGCATCAAGTGATGCTCTAGTTAAATTTAAGCCTATTGATTTTCCATTTGGTAAAACTGTTTTCGCTTCAAGTCTTATTAATAACCTAATGCTCTGGGCATTTCCTTCAAATCCACCACAACTTTTTGCTACCTGATTTAAAGCCATCTCACCATTGTGACCAAATGGTGGATGTCCTAAATCATGCGCTAAACAAGCACCTTCCATTAAATCTGGATCTGCACCTAAAGCTGCACCTAACTCTCTACCAACTTGAGCACACTCAAGTGAATGCGAAAGTCTAGTTCTAGGAAAATCTGTAGCCCACGGAACTGCTACTTGAGTTTTAGCAGCGAGTCTGCGAAGTGCAAATGAGTGAATAATGCGAGCACGATCTCTGGCAAACTCTGTTCGCCCACCACGCTTTGCTGGTTCATCTAAGTATCTTGCTCGATCATCTACCGAATAACCAGGATGTTCAATTGCTTTTCGAATTACCATGACTTGATCCCAGCTATTTTAGTTCTTATATTTAAATTCAACTTAATTGCTACCTTTTTTATTGTTAAATTTAGGTAGGTGAAGGTCAAAGTAAATGGAGATAATTCGAGTTGCGATAACAACTAGAGCGCCAATTGCTGCAGCAATATTCTGAGAAACATCTAGTTGATTTAAGGCTACAAAAACTATTGCTCCCATTAATGATGAGGTACCGATGGTCTCGCGGTGAAGTAATACTGGTTCAACTTGGCATAAAACATCTCTTAATAGTCCACCAGTAACAGCTGTTATAACTCCTAAAATAATTGCGGTAACCCAAGTTGTATTTTGTTCAAAAGCTAAATGAACACCAGAGATTGTGGCAATTGCTAGACCAAAGGTATCCATAACCAATAAAGTTTTTCCAATGCGAGTTACTCTTCTAAATACCAAGGTGATTAAAACAGCAGATAGCACAGCAACTACAATCCAGTAATCAGTGATCCAAACTGGCTTTAGACCTAGAAAGACATTTCTTAAGGTTCCACCAGATACTGATGCAACTGCAGCAATAAATGCTATGCCGCCATAATCTAAACCCTTATCGGCTGCAATTCGGGCGCCAACTAATGCAAATACTAATGTTGAGAGTAGATCTAAAAATGGCAGAAGTTCCATGGCTTAAGAGTAGAGCGAACTTTGCATTAGGCGATCACTTAACTTAATACCCAATCTACCAACTGTTATATAGGCCAAATAAGCACCTGTTTCCCTGGTTAAATAGTTAATCCCTGAGTTTTCAAGTGATCCGGGACCATCAGTTACAGGTGAGCACCTAGCGATCAGATCTTTATCCTTTGCCATCTTCACCGCCCGAAAGCAATGGTATGGATCGGTCACAATGATTACTGAGGAAAGTTTTGATTTTTTCATTGCAGCTGCATACGCCTTTGTACTATCTAAAGTATCTCTACCTTGAGCAATTGCTAACACATCGCCTCTTTTAACGCCATTTTTAATTAGCCAGTTTTTACTTGCAGCAGCTTCAGTAGTGCGATCGCCAGGTGCTCCAGAGCCTACGGTGTAAATTTTTGGTGCAATATTTGATTTATAAATTGCATTTGCATGTTTAACCCGGGCTAGCAAAATATCACTTGGCCTGCCATCAAATTGCGCTGCACCCATAACTAAAATTACATCAGATTTTTCTGAAGTACTTTGTCTTGCGCTATACCAAACATTTCCTGCTACATAAAGTGGAATTACAATAATTAGTAAGAGAATAAATGAAATAACTCTTCGAATAAATCTAAAGATAAACAATTACTTAGCCGCCTGAAATCGCATCATCAATTGTTATATTTGCAAACTCATCTGGATCATCTAGCCAGCCATCTGGCAAGCTCACAGCCCGGCCATGGCTAGTTCTACCTCTTGGTGCATCCCCTACTGCTTGTGGATATGGCTGATCTTGTACCTGTGAAAGTAATTGCTCCATTTGCGTAAGTGAGTCGACCATGCCTAGGGAGGATCTAATCTCGCGTGGTACTGAAAAACCCTTTAAGTACCAAGCCATATGTTTTCTAATATCTCGCATCGCACGATCTTCATTTTCAAAGTATTCAACTAGTAATTGGCCATGACGCAACATCACAGCTCTTACCTCAAATAAGCTTGGATTTACTCGATTGTTTTCACCATTTAATGCACTAACTAAATCTGCAAATAACCAAGGTCGACCTAAACATCCTCGGCCAACTACTACACCACTACATCCAGTTTGATTGATCATATTTACTGCATCTGCCCCAGACCAGATATCGCCATTTCCTAAAACAGGAACTCCAGTTGGGGCTAGGTGCTCAACTAATTCGCTAATTTTATTCCAATCAGATCTACCTTCATATAGTTGAGCTGCAGTTCTAGCATGAAGTGCTACCCAGGTAACCCCTAAATCTGCCGCTGATTTTGCAGACTCTAAGAATGTTTGATGATCTGAATCAATTCCAACTCGCATCTTTACCGTAATTGGAATTCCATACTTTGCAGCACTCTTTACTGCAGATTCAACTATTGCTGAAAACAATTTACGTTTATATGGAAGTGCTGCTCCGCCACCTTTTCTAGTTACCTTTGGAACTGGGCAACCAAAATTCAAATCGATATGATCAGCTAAATTTTCACTACCTAATAAATCAACAGCCCTGCCAAGCACAATTGGGTCAACTGCATATAATTGAATTGATCTAGGACTTTCATCCACTCCTGGTTTAATTAATCGAAAAGTTTCCTCTCGCCTTTCAATCAAAGCTCGCGCAGTGACCATCTCAGAGACAAAAAGACCAGCACCTTGCTCTCTACACAATCTCCTAAACGCCGCATTTGTAATACCTGCCATTGGCGCAAGAACTACTGGAGTACTTAGAACTACCTCATTGTTTTCAAAATTGCCATTAGAAATTGGCAGCCGAAGGGGTGCTACTTGAGTTAACAATTAGCAACCTAATAATTTTTGCGCCAGGAAATTTTCCACCTGGTCAATTGCAATTCTAGATTGCGCCATTGAATCTCGCTCTCTAATTGTCACAGCTTGATCATCTAAGCTTTCAAAATCAATAGTGATGCAAAATGGCGTGCCAATTTCATCTTGGCGACGAT
>JACCDH010612175.1_pt1 | contig 20318 bp, 19 predicted proteins | sample 7442481 | NCBI WGS metagenome assembly JACCDH01 (sample SAMN15323433, study PRJNA562643) | freshwater metagenome | isolation source: river surface water | place: USA:Blue River Watershed | collected 2017-08-15 | reverse complement strand
TCCCGGCGCGGGCCGGGATCCAGTGTCTCTTGTCGTAAGCATCTTCAGGATTGCCCATGCCCGCCTTCCGCTACGAAGCCGTCAACGCCGCCGGTGCTACCAGCAAGGGCGTGCTGCAGGCCGACAGCCCGCGCGCGGCGCGCTCCGACCTGCGCGCGCGCGGTCTCGTGCCGCTCGCGCTCGATGCCATCGCTGCCGACACCGAAGGACAGCCGCGCCGCTCGTTCAGTTTCGGCGACAAGCTTTCCACCGTCGAGCTGGCGCTGTTCACGCGTCAGCTGGCGTCGCTGCTGGAATCGAACCTGCCGCTGGAGCAGGCCTTCGACGCGCTGATGGAGCAGGCCGAGCGCCCTTACCTGCGCGACCTGATCGCATCGATACGCGCCGAGGTGATGGGCGGATCGTCCTTGTCGGACGCGCTGGCGCGCCATCCGCGCGACTTTGCCGATATCTACCGCGCGCTGGTCGCTTCCGGAGAGCATATCGGCCAGCTCGCCGGTGTGCTGTCGCGGCTGGCCGACTATGTCGAGCGCCGTAATGCGCTGGTGCAGAAGGTCAGGCTCGCGTTCACCTATCCGGCCATCGTCACCATCGTCGCGTTCGCCATCGTGATCTTCCTGCTGACCTATGTGGTGCCGCAGATCGTTTCGGTGTTCGCGAACACCAAGCAGCAATTGCCCTTCCTGACCCGCGCGATGCTGGCGATCTCGGATTTCGTGCGCAACTGGGGCTGGCTGGTCGCGCTGGTCTTCATCGCCGCGTTCGCGTTGTGGCGGCGCAGCCTGCGCGACCCGGATGCGAAGATGCGCTGGCATCGCTGGCTGCTGAATGCGCCGATGGTCGGGCGCTTCCAGCGCAGCCTGAACACCTCGCGCTTTGCGAGCACGCTGGCCATCACGATCAGCTCCGGCGTGCCGATACTGCGCGCGCTGCAGACCAGCCGCGACACGCTGTCGAACGTCGCGATGCGCCAGCAAGTGGAGGAGGCGACGGCCAGCGTGCGCGAGGGCGTGAGCCTGGCGCGCGCGCTGTCGGGAGAGAAGAATTTCCCGCCGATGCTGGTGCACATGATCCGCGCCGGCGAAGTGACCGGCGAGTTGCCGGCGATGCTGAACCGCGCCTCGCAGATGCAGGAGCAGGACCTCGAGCGGCGCGCGCTGACCATCGCCGGCCTGCTCGAGCCGGTGCTGATCCTGGCCATGGGCGTGGTGGTGCTGCTGATCGTGCTGGCGGTGCTGATGCCCATCATTGAAATCAACCAGCTGGTACGTTGACATGCAGCGCGCGCCTACCCTGATCGCCTTCCTGCTGTTCCTTGCGCTGTGTGCGTCCATTGCGTACTGGCTGCTGCAATGGATGTCGCCGCCGCCGAGGCCGGTGGCCGCTCCGCCGCAGGCGGTACGCGCGCTGCCGCCGGTCGCCGCCGCCGCCAACCTGTTCGGCGGCCGCGGACAGGCCGCGGGCATGGCGAACGTGCAGCTCAGGGGCATCCTCCGCGCTGGCAGTCCGAAGGGCAGCATCGCGATCATCTCGGTCGAAGGCAAGCCTCCGCGGGCGCTGCGCACGGATGCCGAAGTGACGAGCGGGCTGACGGTGAAGGCGATCAATGCGCGCAGCGTGGTGCTGTCGGACCGCGGCACGGAAAGGGAGCTCACGCTGCCGGCCTTCGCCGCGCAGGAAGGCGCGATGTCCAGCATGCCCGGACGCTCGCCCGAGCCGCCGCAGGCACAGCAGGCGCAGCCGGCGCAGCAACCCGCGCCGCCGCCGCAGCTGCCACCGCAGCTGCCACCGCCGCAGCAGGCGGCCGGCCCGAGCGGTGGCGGCACGACCGCGTCCGGCGGCCCGGCCGCGCCGAATGCCCAGGCGCAGATGTACGGCCAGCGTCCGCCGGCGATCATCCAGCCGCCGCCGCAGCGCTGATCAGTCTTCCCTGGCGTGCTGCAACAGCAGCCGGACGAGCTCGCGCTTCTTCGCCTGGCGTTTCGCTGAAACGGATTGGGTGTGCGGGCCCGCCGCGCGCTGCTTTGCCGGCACGGCGACCGGATTGCGCGGCTTGAGCGCGCGTTGCGACGGCTCGACCCTGAACACGGTCTTCTGCCGGTTGCCGCGGGCCTTGTTCGCCATGAGGGTGTGCAGCGGCCTAGGAGACGGCGGGCTGTTCGTCGGCGTCGCCGGCAGCCGCTTCGGGCGGCGGCATGTCCTCGACCTCGGCCAGCGCTATGCCGGCGGTGGGATCGGATTCGGCGACGGAGCGGAGGTTCTCGCCAGCGGCCGCCTCCGCCGTAACGGCGGCAGCTGCACCGGCAGCACCGGAGGCGATCGTGCCGGCGGAGGGCGCAGCGTCAGCGGCGGGGTTGGACGCGTCGGTGTCCACCGACTCGCCGGCTGCCACCTCGTTTTCAGCAGCTTCCTGCTGCCGCTGTATGAACTCGCGCATCAGGCTGCGCAGCACCTGCGCCGGCGGCCGGCCGCTGGCCTCGGCCGCCGCCATGAAGGCGTCGCGCAGCTCCGGCGCCAGCACGATGGAATATACGCTTGCCTTGGCCATCAGGGATCTTCCTCCGCAGGTTCGTACTGCAAAGTATAAATGCCGCCGGCGGCCGGCCGGCGCTTAAAGCACGTAACGCGACAAGTCCTCGTTGACCGCCAGCTCGCCCAGCGTCGCGTCGACGTAGGCGGCGTCGATCTTCACGCTGCCGCTTGCCTGCTCGCCGGCCGAGAACGACACTTCCTCGAGCAGCTTCTCCATCACCGTGTACAGCCGGCGCGCGCCGATGTTCTCGGTCTTTTCGTTGACCGAGTACGCGATCTCGGCCAGCCGGCGGATGCCGTCGGCGACGAATTCGACGTGCACGTCCTCGGTCGCCAGCAGCGCCTCGTACTGCCGCGTAAGGCAGGCGTCGGTCGAGGTCAGGATGCGTTCGAAGTCGGCGATGGCCAGCGATTCGAGCTCGACGCGGATAGGGAAGCGGCCTTGCAGCTCCGGTATCAGGTCGGACGGCTTGGCGAGGTGGAATGCGCCGGATGCGATGAACAGGATGTGGTCAGTCTTCACCATGCCGTACTTCGTGTTCACCGTGGTGCCCTCGACCAGCGGCAGCAGGTCGCGCTGCACGCCGGCGCGCGACACGTCGGCGCCCTGCGTGTTCGCGCGCGACGCGATCTTGTCGATCTCGTCGAGGAACACGATGCCGTTCTGCTCGACATTGGCGATCGCGCGCTGCTTCAGCTCGTCCTCGTTGACCATGCGCGAGGCTTCCTCGTCGACCAGCAGCTTCATCGCCTCGGCGATCTTCAGCTTGCGCGACTTGGTGCGCCCGCTGCCCAGGCCGGAGAACATGGACTTGATCTGCTCGGTCATCTCTTCCATGCCGGGCGGCGCCATGATCTCCATTTGCGCGCGCGGCTCGGCGAGCTCGATCTCGATCTCCTTGTCGTCGAGCGCGCCTTCGCGCAGGCGCTTGCGGAAGGTCTGGCGGGTCGCGTTGTCGGGCTTGTCGTCGGACTGCCCGAAGCCGAAGTCGCGCGCCGGCGGCAGCAGCACGTCGAGGATGCGCTCTTCGGCCGCATCCTGCGCCTGCGCGCGCACCTTGCGCATTTCCTGCTCGCGGCCCTGCTTGATGCCGATCTCGGTCAGGTCGCGGATGATGCTGTCGACGTCGCGGCCGACATAGCCGACCTCGGTGAACTTGGTCGCCTCGATCTTGATGAAGGGCGCATCGGCCAGCTTCGCAAGACGGCGCGCGATCTCGGTCTTGCCGACGCCGGTCGGGCCGATCATCAGGATGTTCTTCGGCGTGATTTCATGGCGCAGCGGATCCGGCACCTGCTGCCGGCGCCAGCGGTTGCGCAGCGCGATCGCGACCGCGCGCTTGGCCTTCCCCTGCCCGACCACGTGCTTGTCGAGCTCGGCGACGATTTGTTGCGGTGTGAGGTTCATGTTGCTTCAGTCCAGTGTCTCTATCGTCAGCGACAGGTTGGTATAGATGCAGAGTTCGCCCGCGATGTTCAGCGATTTCTTCACGATGTCGGCCGGCGCCAGTTCGGTGTTTTCATACAGCGCCAGCGCGGCGGCCTGCGCGTAGCTGCCGCCGGAGCCGATCGCGCCGACGCCCTTCTCGGGTTCGAGCACGTCACCGTTGCCGGTGATGATCAGCGTCGCCTCGCGGTCCGCGACCAGCAGCATCGCTTCGAGCCGGCGCAGCATGCGGTCGGTGCGCCAGTCTTTGGCCAGTTCGACGGATGCGCGCAGCAGGTTGCCCTGATGCGCTTCCAGCTTGGATTCGAAACGCTCGATCAGCGTGAACGCGTCGGCGGTGCCGCCGGCGAAGCCGGCCAGCACCTTGCCGTGGAAGAGCTTGCGCACCTTGCGCGCGGAGCCCTTCATCACGACATTGCCGAGCGTGACTTGTCCATCGCCGCCGAGCGCGACCTGCGCGCCGCGGCGAACCGAGAGTATGGTGGTGCCGTGAAATTGTTCCATGCGAATGCTTCCGGGACGACCGATGGCCCGGAGTATTCGCTCAGGGCTGGCGGTTGATGAGTCTAAATTTTCCGTCACCGCCGACCAGTTGCAGCAGCGTCGATACGAGGTACGGAACGTCTCGCCATTCTACCGTCTTGCCTTTCGCGAGTCCTGCGATGCCATCGAGCAAAGCGGCAGCCGCGTTGAATTCGATCCACCTCAGTTGATGGCAATCAAGGATGAGGGCATCCATTCCGTCGGACGCGGCGCGCAGCGAATCGAGCAGCGTATCGACCGGCGCGACGACGTCGGCCGGCAGGCGGAGATCCGGCGCGCAGTGCGCGTTCGCCGTGCGCAAGCCAAGTGCCGGCGGCGGCGACACTTCGAAGGCGATGCTGTAATCGACGCAGGCATCTTCGTACGCGCGAGCGTCGCCGCTGGTCCTCAGCAACTCGATCAGCAGCAGCCAGATACCGTCCTCGCTGTCCTCGCTGTCGACGGGCGCGGCGCTGCGCAGCAGCGCCAGCAAGGATGGCGAGCTTGCAACCGACACTTGTTTGCCCTGCGCATCCCAGCGCCGGAACAGTGCAAGCAGCGCGCTGCATCCCGCGCTGTCGATATCGGTGACCCCGCGCAGGTCGAGCATGAACTTCGAGGGTCCCTGCGCCATCTGTTCGACTTGCGCCAGCGCCGGCCCGGAGCTCGCCAGCAGCTTGCCGCGAAAGGCCAGCGCCGGCAGCGGCGGCGGTGCCGCCGGTGCCAGCCGCATCCGCCACTGCGGCGGCGAGGTCTCGAAGCGCTCCGCGTAGCGCAGCGACAGTTCTTCGAAGCGGCGTCTGTCATTGTCGAAGGCGGCCAGTTCCAGCAGCATCATCCACGCGATGGTTTCGCGCCGGGTGCCGCCAGGCTGCGCCACGGCTTCGAGCAGCAAGGCCTCGGCCGCCTTGCCCTGCCGGCTCGCATACAGGATGCTCGCCTCCGCGATGTGCTGCTCGAGCAATTGTTCAGGGTCGCTGTGCTCGACGCTGTGCGTCTGCGCCTCGAGCTCGGCCGTGATCTCGGATTCGATTGCATCGATCTTGCGCGCGGTAGCTTGTCGATCATCGAATGCTTGCGCAGCAGGCGAGCGCACGTTCTTCACGTGGCGGTGAGAGGGTTTGCCGAACAGGTCGAGGAATTTCACTGGCGCATCGGCTGGCAGGGGAATGCGCAAGAGCGTAATCCTTGCCGCACGCGTGCGCCGCAAAGCGGATCAAGTTTTGGTTGGCATTGACTGGCCGTGACCGGAATCCCTCGCATCTGTCGCAGCTACCCAACAATCCGGCCCATGCTCGCTGCCCGCCTCAAAAGCGCGCACGCACGCCCACCATCAGATTGCGGCCGGGTTGCGGCACATAGTCTTTCAGCAGCGAGGTCGAGAGCCGGATTTCCTCATTCAACAGGTTGCGCGCGATCAGGAACCAGGTCACCTCGACCGTGCCGGCGCGCTGCAGGTAGGACAGGCTGGCATCGACCCGCGTATAGCCCCGGGTCGCGGTCTCGTCCGATATCGCGGGACTGGCGATGCGATTCTGGGCACTGACATTGAGCACCGACAGCGAAGAGCGCCAGCGCTCATCCTGGTAGCCGAGCGTCAGGCCGAGCCGGCTGGCCGGTTGCAATGGCAGGTTGCCGAGCTGGTCCAGCGTGCCGCGCGAGCTGTCGGCAAACGCGCGACCGAACCATCCGTTCTCGTGCAGGTTATAGCTGACGTCGATCTCGGCGCCGCGCAGCGTGGCGTCGGCCTGCCGGAAGCTGCGTTCCTTGACGGTGGCGCAGCCGCCGGAGGGTGCCGAGCCATCGGTCTCGCAGACGTCGTCGCCAATGCTCCCGTAGACGAAGTTGCTGACCTTGTTCTGGAACAGGTTGGCGCGCCAGCGCAGGCGGTTCTCGGTTTTCTGCAGCGACAGGTCGATGTTTTTCGACGTCTCGCTGCGCAAAGACGCATCGCCCTTGTCGAAGGTCTCGGTCGGATGATGAACGCCGCCCGAGTACAGTTCTTCGGCCGTCGGCGCGCGCTGCGCGAGCGATGCGGTGAGTCCGGCCGCATAGCCGGGCGTGAAGGTCCACAGCGCGCCTGCCGAGGCCGACGCGAGCGTGAAGTCGCGGCCGGTACCGCTGGCCGGCCGGCGGCTGACCTGTTCGACGCGTGCGCCGGCATTCACGCGCACGCGGCCGATGTCGGTCTCTTCGACGAGGAAGGCGGCCGCAGACGACGAGCGCGTGCGGGGCACCGTCGGGCTGACGGATGGATCCTCGACATTCAGCGCCTGCACGGTCGACAGGTCGGTTTGCACGCCGAGCTTGCCGCGCCAGCCGGCCAGCGGCTGGTGGCTCAGTTCCCAGCGCGACTCCATCGAGCGATTGGAAAACTTCACGGCAGGATCGGTGCCCCCGTCGAGCTCGGTGTGCTGGTAATTGTTCTGACCGAGCTTGATCCTCAGCGCGTCGAAGCCGGGCAAGGGTGCACGGACCAGGCTGTCGACGTCGACGCGCGTCTGCGCCATGTCGATGCGCGAATTTTCGTCGCGCCCGTGAATGCCGTACAGCTTGTCCGTCTGCGACACCGAAGCGCCGACATAGCCCCAGGTCTGGAACAGCGATGCGCCGACGCCGAGGTTGTCGTCGCGGTTGCCGGAGAACGACAGCCGGCCGCGGTCGCCGCTGCCGTCGACGGCGCTGTTGCCGGGTATGCGGTAGTCGCCGGCGCTCAGGCTGCTGCCGTCGACGTGCAGGCCGATGTTGCCGGCGGCGCGGTCGGCGCTGAATGCCAGCGCATGGCTGTTGTCGACGCTGCCGGCGCGCAGTTCTGCTTCGCCGGTCGCCTGGCGCTCGAGCTGCGTCGGGATGCGGCCGTTGACGATGTTGATGGCGCCTCCAATCGCGCCCGAACCGAACAGCAGCGTCGCCGGTCCGCGCAGGATCTCGACCTGCTGCGCGCTGAGCAGGCTGGTGCTGACCGCATGGTCATTCGAAATGGCCGACAAGTCGCCGCTGCCCATGCCGTTCTGCAGGATCTTCACGCGCGGCCCTTCGAGTCCCCGGATCACCGGTCGTGACGCGCCCGCGCTGAAGCCGGACGCATTGACGCCCGGCTCGCGCGACAGCGTGTCGCCGAGCGAGCCGCCGAGCTTGTCGCGCAGTTCGTCACCGGAAAGCACGCGCGCCGGCGCGATGATGCTGTTGCTTTCCTGCGAACCGAAAGGATCGGCGGTCACGACCACCGGGGCGAGGGTTCCGCCGGCCTGCTGCGCGTGAGCGGCAGGCCCGGCAAGGCATAGCGCGCACAACGCGGCGCGCGCGGGTGCGGACTTGGAAAAATCCATGACAATCTCCACCTGGGATGAACGCATTCGCGGCTGCCGGTTCGCAGCCGTCTTCCTGTGACCAAGCTCAGGCGTTCAGTGGCGGAGCGCGGGAACTGAAGTGGGCGGTGAAAAGTCTGTGCCAGCCGTTGCGCAGCGGCTGCGGCACCGGCGCGTCCGCCATGGCCGGCGGCAGCGGCGGCAGGCCCGTCGATTGAAGGCCTGCACCGAGCGCGATCGCATCGAGCGCCGCGCAGGCGCTCGCTGATTTCGCATGGTCGAACGGATCACCCTTGGCAGCCTGCGCAGCGGCGAATTCCGCCGGCACGCCTGCGTGCGCGATCGCGTGCGCGTAGCCCAGCCACTGCGTCAACAGCAGGCTGATCGCGAGCAGTACGCCGAGGGCGGCACTGCGACGTGGTTGGCGCGCCGGGTGAGGGATCATTCGCGACGGGTATCCATCGATGGCTGGGTTGGGCAGAGGATGGTAGCCCAAAAAGCAAAGCCCCGCCAACGGGCGGGGCTGCGGTGCCACTGCATCGGCGGGTCAGTCGCCGTACAGCTTCTGCTTCAGCTCGCGGCGCTGCTGTGCCTCGAGCGACAGCGTTGCGGTCGGACGCGCGAGCAGGCGCGGTATGCCGATCGGCTCGCCCGTCTCTTCGCACCAGCCGTAGTCGCCGGAATCGATGGACTGCAGCGACTGCTGCACCTTCTTCAGCAGTTTGCGCTCGCGGTCGCGCGTGCGCAATTCAAGTGCGTGCTCTTCCTCGATCGTCGCGCGGTCCGCGGGGTCGGGCACCAGCACGGTCTCGCGCAGGTGCTCGGTGGTCTCGCCGGCATTCTTCAGCAGGTCCCGCTCGAGCTGCTGCAGGCGTGCCTTGAAGAACGCGAGCTGCGCGGAATTCATGTAGTCCTTCTCATCCATCTTGAGGATTTGCTCCTCGGTGAGCAGGGCGCCGTCGGTCGGCTTAGAAGTCTTGGAATTGGTTGCCACGTCGCTTGCTTTCGTAACTACGAATCGGTGAATTCTACCCGCGGGGCTCGCACCGTCATTGCTGACGCGCAGCCCTTGAGGGCCGTGGTTCCGGTCCGAACCTGTCTCGTCAGGCCGCTGCCGGCGTTGGCACTACCTTGCCGTACGTCTGTGCTGTCTGCGCCGCCGCCTTGCTGCCGGCCTGACGAGACAAGCTCTTTGGGGAGGGCCGGCTGAAACCGGCGGCTATTGTAATCGCATTGTCCCCTTGCACGACAAGGTTTGCATCATTTTTAATTTGTTTCGCAACAGGAAGCCGTTCTGGTCGCGAAAAGGTTTTCAAACTTGTACCAGTGTTCAGGCGAGGCACTGCTCAAGTCCCTCGATGAAAACGTTTTTCGGCAAGTTTTGCCCGATGAACACGATCTTGCTGCCGCGCGCCTCAGCTTCGCCCCAAGGGGCGCCGAGATCGCTGCCCATCGTCTGGTGCACGCCCTGGAAGATCACCTTGCGCGTGGCGCCCTTGAGCCACAGCACGCCCTTGTAGCGCAGCATCCGCGGCCCGAAGGCCTGCACCAGTCCGGCGATGAATTCCTCCAGCCGTGCAGGATCGAACGGGCGTTCGCTGCGGAACACGAATGCGGCGATGTCGTCCGTATGCCCGCCATGCGCATGGCCATGATCGTGATGATGATGGTCGTGGTCATGGCCGCAGTGCTCGCCGCATTCATCCCCATGGTGGTGATGCTCTTCTTCCTTCAGGAAGTCGGGATCGATGTCGAGCTTCTCGTTGAGGTTGAAGCCGCGGATATCGAGGATCTCGGCGATCGGCGCCTTGCCGAAGTCGGCGCGCATCATGGGCGCGCGCGGGTTGATGCGCTTGAGCCTTGTCTCCAGCGCCGTCACTTGCTCGGACGCCACCAGGTCCGTCTTGGACAGCAGCATGCGATCGGCGAAGCCAACCTGCCGCTGCGCCTCCTCGAAGCGATCCAGCTGCTGCATCGCGTTGCTCGCATCGACGACCGTGATCACGCCATCCAGCAGGTACGAGGTGCCGATGTCCTCGTCCATGAAGAAAGTCTGCGCTACCGGCCCGGGGTTCGCGAGTCCGGTGGTCTCGATGACGACGCGGTCGAACTGCAGCGTGCCGTCGCGCCGCTTCTGCGCCAGCTGGCCGAGCGCCGCGATCAGGTCGCCCCGCACCGTGCAGCAGATGCAGCCATTGCTCATCTCGATGATCTGCTCGTTGCTGTCCTGGACCAGGATCTCGTTGTCGATGTTCTCCTCGCCGAATTCGTTTTCGATGACGGCGATCTTCATGCCGTGCTGCTCGCGCAGGATGCGGTTGAGCAGCGTGGTCTTGCCGGCGCCGAGGAAGCCGGTGAGGATGGTGGCGGGGATCAGTGCCATGATGAGCAGTAAAGGTCCGGGTGAGGGTTCGTCATTGCGGACGGGCCGGGTTCAGCCGCCGCCCTGTTTCTTTGCGCGCGGGTGCGCGGCATCGTACACCTGCGCAAGCCGCTGGAAGTCGAGCGAAGTATAGACCTGTGTCGACGAAATCGATGCATGGCCCAACATTTCCTGGACTGCGCGCAAGTCGCCGGACGACTGCAGCACGTGCGATGCGAACGAGTGGCGCAGTACATGCGGATGCACGTCGGCCGGGATGCCGAGTGCCTGCGCATGCGCCTTGATGCGCTTTTGCACTTCGCGCGCCGAGATGCGGCGGCCGCGTGCGGACAGGAACAGCGCGTTCGCATCTTCCGGCGGCTCGGCGCGTGCAAGGCTGCCGCGCACGGCCAGCCATTCGCGCAGCGCCTGCACGGCTGCCGTGCCGACCGGCACGCTGCGGCGCTTGCTGCCCTTGCCGGTCACCGTGAGTTCTGCCGCGTCCATGTCGAGCCAGCCCTGCGACAGGTAGGCGCCCTGCTGCTGATGGCGCACATCGAGGCTGGTGAGCTCCGACACCCGCAGGCCGCTGGAATACAGCAGTTCGAACATGGCTTTGCTGCACAGCTTGTGCGCCGGCTTGTCATTGTCGGCAGCAACAGGGGAAGAGACCAGTTTCACCGCGTCGTCGACGCCGAGCGCCTTCGGCAAGGTTTTCGCACGCTTCGGTGCCTTCACACCATCGACCGGATTGGCACTCAGGGGCTGCTGCAGCGCCAGCCAGCCGAAGAAGCCGCGCCACGCAGACAGCTTGCGCGCGATCGAACTCGGTGACATGCCGCGTGCGTGCAACTGGCTGGCAAAGCGGCGGATGTCGAACTGGGTAAGCTGCGCCATTGGTTCGTGGCCTGGCTTTTCCGAGGCCAGGGCGGCAAGCTGGGCAAGGTCGCGCCGGTAGTTGTCCAGCGTATGGACGGAAAGCTTGCGCTGCGTCTGCAGGTACTGCAGGTAGCCGGCGAAGTCATTCTGCGCGCCGGTCATGGATCCGGTCTCAGGCAATCAACTGCTGCAGCCGCGCGCTGGCGGTTTCGCCAATTCGCGACAGGAAGTCGGTAGCCAGCTCGGCGGCGAAGCGCTGCGGATCCGGCGAGCCGAGCACCATCAGGCCGAAGCTCCGTTCGCTGCCGGGTTTGCGCAACGCCACCAGCGCGGCCGATTGCATGGACGCTGCATCATCCAGCCATAGTACGCCTGGCTTTCCGGCAGCAGGTCCGCAAGCCGGACCGTTCAGCCCATCGGCAAACGCGCGAGTCTCGGCGTCATCCACGGCGAACCATTGATCGGCATAGTCTGCCTTCACGTCCCACAGCCGCAGTGTTGCGGCCGGCACGCCAAAGCTTTCCCTCATTGCGGTCAGCAGGGACTCGGGCAAGTCTTCATTCGCCATGTCGGACAGCAGACGCAATATCCACTGATGGAAATTGCTCATGATCACATCGTTACTGCCGGCATTGCGCGTCAGTGACGCGAGCTTCAACTCCAGTTGCCGGATTTTTTCGCGCAGCACCTCAACCTGCCGCTCCTGTAGCGAGACAGTGCGGCCGCCGAGTGCGGTGGTCAGTCTGAGTTCCGCGATCAGGTCCGGGTTGTGTTCGAAAAAGTCCGGATACTCTTGCAGGAAAAGTGCAACCGCGTTTGCGTCGGGCAGTTGGGTCATAGGTGAGATCCAATGGCGGGTCGAGGGGACCCGGAGAGATAAATTGAGTTGAGCGCGATTTTAACCGCTAGTCAGCGGCTTCCGGAAAATTCGGCGGCGCAAAAAAAGCGGCACCCGAAGGTGCCGAAAAGAGAGGAGATTAAATTCGCAGAAGACTCTGCAGGCTGGAACCAGCCCATCCGGCGCTTGCTCGTGTTGCATGGGCAAGCACCGAATCCTTGCCGAGCACAGAGGCTCGTGATCGATCAGAACAGGTGGCGCACGCCGAGGTTGAACGCCTTGTTGCTGGAGCCGTTCTCGGAGTTGTTGCCGACCATATAGGTGGCAGCGCCGTCATTGCTGATGTGGCCATAGGCGGCGTACAGGTTGGTGCGCTTGGACAGCGCATAGGTGTAGCCGAGTCCCCACTGATCCGCGTCGTTGGCTGCAAGCGTGCCGCGCGAATCCTTTTTGATGTAGGAGGCGATGAAGGTGTGCGGACCGAACGGCACGGTGGCGCCGATCAGGAAATCCCGGTTCTTTCCAATGGCAGCCCAGTCATTATCAGCATAGGCTGCGAACACTTTCGCGACCTCGAAATCCCAGTTGGCGGCCAGAATCGTGCTGGAGATGCTGTCAGTGTTTGTGGCGTTGTTCTTGCGGTAGTGCGCAAGGCGGATACTGACTGGCTTGGCGTCATAACCGATTGAGCCGGTGATCACGCGATTGCGGGAATTGCCCGTCGCCACTTCGCCAAAGCCGTAGGCGAGTTCGCCGCTGAATCCTGCAAACTTCGGCGAAGCGTACTTGATCGCGTTATTCATGCGAATCGCACGATCCGCTTCGTATCCGGCAGTAGTGGGGTCGGTAGCGAAACCGGCCGGCACGGCAAGCGGCAGCATCAGGTTTTGTGCATTGCCTGCGAGGCCCGAAGCGAACGGGTCGGCCACCTGGTTCAAGGTAAGGAAATACGAGGTGTATTGGCGACCGAGTGTCAAGGTGCCGAAATCGCTTTGCAGACCGACGAAAGCCTGACGTGCGAAAGCCGTGTTGCCTTGGTTGAATCCGCCGCGATCGACGGCGATGCCGGTTTCAAGGACGAACAGGCCTTTCAGCCCATCGCCGAGGTTTTCGGTGCCTTTGAAGCCGAGACGCGAGCCCGATTGTGCGCCGCTGGTCAGCTTGTTGCCACCGGCGACTGAGGTGCCGACATCGCCTGATTCCCTCACAAAACCCATGTCCACAACGCCGTAAATCTCGACCGCTGACTGCGCGTGGGCGGTACCGGCCAGAGCGCCGGCCAATGCCAGCGCGACATGCAACTTCTTCATCGTTATCCCCAATTGAAAGTTTTTGAGCGATCCGCACGAGTCGGATGTGCCGAACATTAATTGCTGAAATGAAAACGACTTGAAGATCGGCTTTTGAGAACACAGGCACTTGGTTCCTGCGTTGCGGTTTTGCACACGCTGTTGTTTTATTTGCACCCCGCCGCGTTGACGCAAGACAGGTCAGGCCGCAGAGTTCGCATGTTTTCGTTTTGATAATTTTGCGAACTCGCACGCAGCCTGATGGCCAACCGGGAAGAACTGCTGATCATTCGTGCTGCGCGTACCGGCAACGCGCCGGCGCAGCTCGCGCTCGGAAAACGCTATCTGTTTGGCAGCGCCAGCCTGCCGCAGAGTCACACGACCGCGCTGCACTGGCTGGAAAAGGCGGCCGAGCAGAACCAGCAGGAAGCATGGATGCTGATCGGCGAGCACATATCATTCGAGGTCGCATCCCAGGTCGGGGATCCGTTGCAGATGGCGTTCTGGTACGAGCGCGCTTTCGAGAGCGGGTCGGCGCGCGCCGGCCTCGTCTTCGCCATGCTCATGTTTTCCTGCTGGCCGCGAGCTGACCAGTCCTTGCGCCAGAAGGCGGTACGCGCGCTGCAGGCAGCTGCCGAAGCCGGCATCCCCGAGGCCCAATGGCTGTATTCGCAGCAGCTCGGCATGCATGAATTGCTGGGGGCCGAAAAGTCGCAGCAACTGTTGCCGCAGGTAGGAGGCCGCCGGGAGCAGATCCTCGACTGGGCCGCGAAAGCCGCCAAGGGAGGCGTCGTCGACGCGCAGCGTGCGCTGGCCGACTACGCATGGTTGCAGCGCGATTACATGAAATTCATGTTCTGGGCCCTGCCGATGGCGCAGGAATTCGACCGTCGCAACAATGCGCCGGCCGCTCACCGCAGGCCGTTGGGTAAACAGCAACTGATGCTGTTCACACGCTGTGCGAAGGCGATGATGGCCTTGTCGGATCCGAACCTGCGCCTGATCGAGCGCTACCTGAAGATTGCCGCCGAGGGGGGCAATGCCGATGCCCAGCTCGCGCTCGGCCTTTGGATAGCGCGCATGGACGAGACCGGGGAGCGAGTGAAATACATCCCTGGCGTCGCGCATTACAAGAAGGCCATACGCTGGCTGTCGCAGGCGGCCGAGCAGGGATCGCCTGCGGCATGGTTCGCAATTTCCCGCATCTACCTGAAGCCCGAGTTCTCGCGCAGGAGCATCAACGAATCCCGTCGCTTTCTCGAACAGGCGGCGGCCGCCGGACACCAGCGCGCGCAGGTCGAGCTCGGACTGGTGGCATGGCGGGCGCGGCGGCTGGAGCCGCGCGCCGATGTTCGTGCCGTGTACTGGCTGCAAAAGGCCGCCGGACAGGGCGACCCCGAGGCGAAGGCCTTGCTCGACAAGATCGCGCCCCCGGTGCGCAAGCCGGATTGGGCGGCCACGGCCCGGCAGTCATTCAATCGCGAAGTCTGCAGCCAGTATCCCTTCCTCGCAGCCCGCGTCGAGCTCGCCTACTGGTTCGGGCTGACGCGGGCGGAAGCCTTGCTGATCGACGTCGAATCGGCCGACCATGGCCACTGTCTCGAAGTCGATATCCGCAACGTGCACCCCCGCAGCCGCAGGCGCCTCGTTCAGGTGCAGACCGGCGAACAGCGGCAGGCGCTTGAACGCGCTTCACGCATGTTCGATGTCGCCGACGTTCAGGGCGAGCTCGGGCCGGAGGGGAACTATCGTCAGCGCCTTTACCGCTTCAGGAGCCTGATCGCGCAACGGCGTGCGCAGCACGCACGCCGGGCCTGAGCTCGCGTGCCGCTCGCCGATCAGATCTCGACGGTGCCTTCGAACACGCTGACAGCCGGGCCGGTCAGCATCACTGGCGAGTCCCCGCCCTGCCACGCGATCGACAGTTCGCCGCCGCGCGTCGTCACCGATACTGGCGAGTCGAGCAGCCCGAGCGAAATGCCGGCCACGACCGCTGCGCACGCGCCCGTGCCGCAGGCCAGCGTCTCGCCGGCGCCGCGCTCGAACACGCGAAGCTTCACCTGATGGCGGTCGACCACCTGCATGAAGCCGGCGTTAACGCGGCGCGGAAAGCGCGGATGGTTCTCGATCGCCGGCCCTTGTTCGTGCACCGGTGCCGCATCGACGTCGTCCACCAGTTGCACCGCGTGCGGGTTGCCCATCGAGAGCACCGCGAAGTCTATCGTTCGGCCCTGTATGTCCAGAGGCCATAGCGTGGTGGAGCCGACAGCGCGGCCTTGCAGGTCTGCGCTATCGAATGGCACGCGAGGCGGCTCGAAAACCGGCGCGCCCATGTTCACCGTGATGCGACCATCGTCTTCCAGGCGCGGTGCGATCACGCCGGACATCGTCTCGACCCGGATCTCGCGCTGGTCGGTCAGGCCCTTGTCGATGACGAACTTCACGAACGCGCGCGCGCCATTGCCGCACTGTTCGACTTCGCCGCCGTCGGCATTGAAGATGCGGTAGCGGAAATCCACGCCCGCCTGCGTCGGCCGCTCGACCACCAGGATCTGGTCGGCGCCAATACCGAAGCGACGGTCTGCGATGCTGCGCCATTGCCCGGCCGAGAGATTGACCGACTGGTTGATGGCGTCGATCACGACGAAGTCGTTGCCGGCGCCGTGCATCTTGGTGAACTTCAGTTTCATGGATCAGTCTCGAGTGGATCAGTGCTTATCGTACACGGACGGCATGCCCGGCGGCCGGGTCTTGAACCGCTTGTGCGACCAGAAGTACTCTGCCGGCGCTTCGCGGATACGGTCCTCGATGAAGGCGTTCATGCGGCGGGTCGCGGCGTCAATGTCGTCGCCCGGATAGTCTTCCCAGGCCGGATAAAAGCTCACCTTCCAGCCCTTGTAGCCGTTGCGGAAGGTCGTGATCACCGGTATCACCTGCCCGCCGGTGGCGGCGACGATGCGTGCAGGCGCGGTCAGCGTGGCGGCCGGCACGCCAAAGAAGGGCACAAAAACCGATTCCCTGCGCCCGAAGTCCATGTCCGGCAGCATCAGGAAAGGACGCCCGCCGCGCATCGCGCGGATGATGGGCTTGACTCCGTCATTGCGCGACAGCAGGAAGCGGTCCGCTTCGTCCCTGGTTGCGAAACGCACGCGGCCCTTGCGCAGCGCCGCGTCGAAGGCCTTGTTGCGCTGCTGTGAATAGATGGAGCACAAGGGTCCTTCCATCGTGATGGCGACGCCCGCCACTTCGAGGCATACGAAATGCGGGCACAGGAAGATGGTCGGCTTGGCGGCAGCGAGCTTCGTCGGCACGGCGGGATCGACCTCGATCAGGCGTCGCAGCCTCGATGGCGACGCCCACCACAGCACGCCGCGCTCGAGCACGCTGCGCGCATACGCCCGGAAATGCGCGCGCGCGATCTTGCGGCGCTCGTGTTCAGGGGTGTCGTTCAGGCACAGCGCGAGGTTGGTCAGCGTGATGTGCCGGCGCTCTTTCATCATCACGAACAGCAGGTCGCCCAGTGCTTCGCCGATGCGCCCCAGTACAGGCAGCGGCAGCCAGTGCAGCAGCCACATCAGGCCCAGCATCAACCGCATGCGCAGCCCCCAATCACGACAACAGCGGATGACAACGGCACTGGCAAAAATTGAAACGGGAGGAGCGGCATCAGGAAGGATTGGGGAAGGTTTTGCTGAAACGAGGCAAGTTGCGTAAAATAGCATCAAACACCGCCGAGTTAATAGACAACTTGCGAGGCGGTCTACAAATTTCGCTAAAGCGTCGCAGGCTCACCGGGTTGACCGCGACACTGTGTCAACCTTTTTCCCCAGGGAGCTTGCATGTCAAACGAATACCTCTTTACTTCCGAGTCGGTGTCCGAAGGTCATCCGGACAAAGTCGCCGACCAGATCTCCGACGCCATCCTCGACGCCATCCTCGCGCAGGATCCGCGCGCCCGCGTCGCTGCCGAGACCCTCTGCAACACCGGCCTCGTGGTGCTGGCCGGCGAGATCACGACCACCGCGAACGTCGATTACATCAAGGTCGCGCGCGACACGCTGAAGGAAATCGGCTACGACAACACCGACTACGGCATCGACTACAAAGGCTGTGCGGTGCTGGTCGCGTACGACAAGCAGTCGCCCGACATCGCGCAGGGCGTCGATGAAGGCAAGGGCCTAGACCTCGACCAGGGCGCGGGCGACCAGGGCCTGATGTTCGGCTACGCATGCAACGAGACGCCGGACCTGATGCCGGCCGCGATCTACTACGCCCACCGCATCGTCGAGCGCCAGTCGCAGCTGCGCAAGGACGGCCGCCTGCCCTGGCTGCGTCCGGACGCGAAGTCGCAGGTCACGCTGAAATACGTCGACGGCAAGCCTGTCGCGATCGACACCATCGTTCTGTCGACGCAGCACGCGCCGGAGATGGAGCACAAGCAGATCGAGGAAGCGGCGATCGAGCAGATCATCAAGCCGGTCGTGCCGGCCGAGTGGATCAAGGACACCCGTTACCTGATCAACCCGACCGGTCGCTTCGTGATCGGCGGTCCGCAGGGCGACTGCGGCCTGACCGGCCGCAAGATCATCGTCGACACCTACGGCGGCGCTGCGCCGCATGGCGGCGGCGCGTTCTCCGGCAAGGATCCGTCCAAGGTCGACCGTTCGGCGGCCTATGCAGGCCGTTACGTTGCGAAGAACATCGTCGCCGCCGGCCTGGCCGAGCGATGCCAGATCCAGATCTCGTACGCGATCGGTATCGCGCAACCGACGTCGGTGATGGTCACCACCTTCGGCACCGGCAAGATCAGCGATGCGAAGATCTCCGAACTCGTGCGCGAGCATTTCGACCTGCGCCCGAAAGGCATCGTGCAGATGCTGGACCTGCTGCGCCCGATCTACCGCAAGTCGGCCGCCTACGGCCACTTCGGCCGCGACGAGCCGGAATTCAGCTGGGAGCGCACCGACAAGGCGGCCGCGCTGAGGGCGGCAGCCGGCCTGTAAGCTTCACCGGTCATTCAGCAAAACGGGCAAGCATCGCTTGCCCGTTTTTCTTTGTACAAGCCATTTTTTCAACGTGCCCGCAGTACGAGAAACTGGCCTCCCTTTCCCTGTCAATACCGCAGGAAAAATGAATTTCCCCGCTGCTACAGTGACGTGCGTCAACACTGCAGCCTTCGGGGAACCTCATGTGCATCACCAACACGCGGCACACCGTCATTCGACGGCCTGTCGCGATGCTTGCGACGACGGCGACGCTTTTCGCCGCATGCGCCGTCAACGCGCACGACGCGCCACGCAAGGCGGGCTTGCGGCAGAACTTCACGATTCAAGAAACGCAGGCAAGGCAGCCGCTGGTCGAGCGCCTGATCATCACTCCGCATCCGACGCGCGGCGGCAAGCTCGATGGCCAGCTCGAGCGGAAGAACGCCGACCGACTGAACTCCGTATCGAGCGTGCCCCTGTCGGTCGAGCGCAAGCTCGGCGACGGCTCGCACCTGCTGAAGCTCGAGCGCCCGATGACGATCGGCGAGGCGCGGGCGCTGGCAGCGCGGCTGCAGCAGAGCGGCGAGGTGCAGGCGGCCGAGCCTGACTTGCTGATGCAGCCGCAAAGCATTGATCCGAACGATCCCGGCTATGCCAGCTGGCCCGGCCAGTGGGATTTGCTCGCGCCATCCGGCAGCAACCGCGGCGGCACCAATGCGGCCGCCGCGTGGAACGTCACGCTGGGCAGCGGCAACGTCAATGTCGCCGTGATCGACACCGGCTATCGTCCGCACATCGACATGCAGCAAATGCTGCCCGGTTACGACTTCATCAGCAGCACGTCGGTGGCCAATGATGGCGGAACGCGCGACGCCGACGCCGCCGATCCCGGCGACTACGCGCCGGCCGGCGCCTGCGGCAGCGGCAGCGCGGCAAGCAATTCCAGCTGGCACGGCACGCACGTGATGGGCACCATCGCCGCCTTGATGAACAACGGCCTGTACGGCACCGGCATCGCGCCGAATGTGCGCATCCTGCCGCTGCGCGCGCTCGGGCGCTGCGGCGGTTATACCTCTGACATCGTCGACGCGATGCGCTGGGCAGCCGGTATCGACGTCGCCGGCGTGCCGCACAACACGAATCCTGCGCGCGTGATCAACCTGTCGCTCGGCAGCAGCGGCGCCTGCTCTGCAGCGTTCCAGAGCGCGATCAACGACGTGAACGCGAAAGGCGCGATGGTCGTCGTCGCGACCGGCAATGGCGGATCGAGCAGCGTGAACCAGCCCGCCAACTGCAGCGGCGTGATCGCGGTCACTGCGCATGCGATCGATGGCGACAGCGCCGACTACGCGAACATCGGCGCGCAGACCACGATCAGCGCGCCCGGTGGCGGCTGCGGCACGCAATCCTACAGTTGCGTTCCGGGCTACTCGGCAGACGGTCCGGCGGTCTACTCGCTCGGCAACAGCGGCACCTCGATGCCTGTCGCCGACAGTTCGGCGCTGAAGTACGGCACCAGCATGGCCGTGCCGCATGTGGCCGGCACGATTGCGCTGATGCTGTCGATGAACCCGGTGCTGACACGGACCGAGATCATCTCAATGCTGCGCAGTTCCGCGCGCCCTTTCCCGAGCGGCAGCGCATGCATGCTGAGCGCGAACACGGGTCTTTGCGGTGCGGGCTTGCTCGATACCCGCGCGGCGCTCGCCGCAGTGCCGGATGCGCGCCTCAACAGCGTGCCCGTGCTGGTGCCGGTGCCGGACCAGCAGGTGAGCTTCGGCGGCACGCTGCGCGTGCAGTTGCAGGCGCTGGACGCCGACGGCGACGCGATCAGCTTCCAGGCGTCCAATTTGCCCAGCGGCGCAAGCCTGTCCGCGGGTGGCCTGCTGACCTGGGCCAATGCTTCGCCGGTCGGCAGCCGCAACATCAGCTGGACGGCAAAAGACACTTACGGCAGCAGCCTGCCCGGACAGTTCAACGTCAACGTGACCGATAGCGGCAGCACTGCGGCAGCGCCGGTCAGCGGTGGCAGTGGCGGCGGCGGCAGCATGGGCGGCGACCTGATGCTGGCCGCCGGCGGCGTCGCTGCGCTGGTCCGCCGCTGGCGCCGGCGGTGAAGTGCTCGCCGCGCTGGCAGGCCGGCATCGCGCTGGCGG
>JACCDH010781977.1_pt1 | contig 20319 bp, 17 predicted proteins | sample 7442481 | NCBI WGS metagenome assembly JACCDH01 (sample SAMN15323433, study PRJNA562643) | freshwater metagenome | isolation source: river surface water | place: USA:Blue River Watershed | collected 2017-08-15 | reverse complement strand
TGACATGTGCTTCGTCCAAAAATGTTAATCAGAACCGTGGTGCGAGGAGGGGGACTCGAACCCCCACACCATTGCTGGCGTCAGGACCTAAACCTGGTGCGTCTACCAATTTCGCCATCCTCGCGGCAACCGGACCAGTTCACCGACAGGCTGGCTTGTCCGACACAGTTTCAACAAAAGCAAAGGGCGACCCAGCGTCAAGAGCGGTCGCCCTGCGTTGCCATTGTGGTGGCTGTGACTCTAACCCTAAATTTTACTGGAAAATCATGTAAGTTGCTCCGGTTTTCCGCGACTCAGACCGCGTAAGCTGAAGGAATTCCGCGCATTTTCCCTCACCGCGAGCCGGGCAGCGCCGGACGCTTCACCCTGAACCAGGCGGCATACAGTGCCGGCAGGAACAGCAGGGTCAGCAACGTGGCGACGATCAGGCCACCCATGATGGCCACCGCCATCGGCCCCCAGAACACCGAACGCGACAGCGGAATCATCGCCAGCACCGCTGTGGCTGCGGTCAGCATGATTGGACGGCAACGCCGCACCGCAGAGCCGACGATCGCATCCCACGCCGGGATACCGGCAGCGATGTCCTGCTCGATCTGATCGACCAGAATCACCGAGTTGCGGATGATCATGCCGAACAAGGCAATCACGCCCAGCTGGGCGACGAAGCCGAATGGCCGCTGCAGTATCAGCAGCGCCATCGCCGCGCCGGCCACGCCCAGCGGCCCGGTCAGGAACACCAGCACCGAGCGCGAGAAGCTGTGCAGCTGCAGCATCAGCAAGGTGAACACGATGAAAATCACCAGCGGCACATTCGCCGCAATCGATTCCTGTGCCTTGCCGCTGTCGGCAATCACGCCCTCCAGACTGATCTGGTAGCCCGGCGGCAGCTTGGCGCGCAGATCGTTCAGCTGAGGATCGATCTGCATCGAGACCGTCGGGCCCTGAATGCCATCGGCCACATCCGATTGCACAGTGATTGCCCATTCGCGGCCATAGCGCCAGATGACGCCCGGCTCCCAGACGAAGCGCGGCGTGGCCAGCTGCGACAAAGGCACGCCACGGCCGCTGGCCGTCGGTATGCTCGCGTTGCTGAGCGCAGTGATGGTGTTTCGCTCATCCACCGGCTGCCGCATCACGATATCGATCAGCTTGTCGCCGGTGCGGAACTGGCCGATGGTCGAGCCGCTCAGTATCGTGTTCGCGGCTCTCATCACCGCCAGCGAGCTGATGCCCATCGCCCGCAGCTTGTCCTGATCAAGATCGATGCGCAGCACCTTGACCGACTCGTTCCAGTTGTCATTCACGCCGACCGCATTCGGGTTCTTGCGCATGATGACCTTCACTTCGTCGGCGATCATTCTCACCTTGTCCACTTCCGTGCCGGTGACGCGGAACTGCACCGGATAGGGAATGGGCGGCCCGTTCGGCAGCAGTTTGACCCTGCCGCGCACTTCCGGAAAGTCTTTCTTGAAGGCGTCAATGATTGTCAGGCGCAAGCGCTCGCGCGACGCCGCATCGGTGGGCAGCACCACGACTTGCGACACATTCGTCTGCGGGAAGATCTGGTCCAGCGGCAGGTAAAAACGGGGGCTGCCGGTGCCCACATAGGTCGTGACGCTCTCCACGCCCGGCTGGCGGGCGATGAACTGCTCGAATTTCTTTGCCTGCGTCTCGGTGGCCTGAAAGGAAGATCCCTCGGGCAGCCACAGCTCGACCATCAGCTCCAGCCGGCTGGAGTCCGGAAAGAACTGCTGCTCGATGAATTTGAAACCGAAGACGCCCAGGAAAAAACCGGCCAGCGTCAGCATGATCGTGGTCTTGCGCCATTCGACGCACCAGTTCACCACCCTGCGCAAACGGGTATAGAAGGGCGTGTCGAACAGCTCATGATGGCCGTCCGCATTTGTCGCCGGCTTCACGCGCAGCAGCACATAGCCGATATATGGGGTGAACAGCACCGCAGCGAGCCAGGAGATCAGCAGCGCGATCGCATTCACCGAGAACATCGAGAACGTGTATTCGCCCGCGGCCGATTTGGCGAAACCGATCGGCAAAAACCCCGCCGCCGTGATCAGCGTGCCGGTCAGCATCGGCATCGCGGTGGACGTGTAGATCACGGTGGCCGCCGCAACATGAAAAAAACCCTCTTCCATTTTGCGCACCATCATCTCGACCGCGATGATCGCATCATCGACCAGCAGTCCGAGCGCGATGATCAGCGCGCCCAGCGAAATCTTGTGCAGATCGATGGCAAAGATGCGCATGGCCAGAAAGGTCGCCGCCAGCACCAGCGGAATGGTCAGCGCGACCACCAGACCCGGACGCACGTCAACGCGCAAAGGCCGGGTGTGCAGGCCGAGTGACACAAAACTGACGGCCAGCACAATGAACACCGCCTCGGACAGCACGACCAGAAATTCGTTGACCGAGGAACTGACTGCGCGCGGCTGGTCCGCCACACGTTCCAGCGTGATCCCCACCGGCAGCTTTGCGCGTATCTGCGCGGCGGCCTGATCCAGATTGCGCCCGAGTTCGATGATATCGCCGCCCTTTTCCATCGACACGCCCAGCCCGATCACTTCCTTACCGTTGTAGCGCAGCTTGTCGCGCGGCGGGTCCGCATAGCCGCGGGTGATGGTCGCAAAATCGCCGAGCCGGAAGCTGTTGCCGTTCGCGCGCAGCGGCAGATTGGCCAGATCCTTTTCGGTCATCAGCGCGCCGGTCACGCGGACTTGCAGGTTGTCGGTCGGTGTCACCAGCACGCCGCTGCCCTCGACCGCGTTCTGCGCATTGATCTGGGCGATCACGCTCTCGATTGGAATGCCAAGTTGAGCGAATTTCTTCGTCGAGAAATCGATGTACAGCTTTTCATCCTGCACACCGTAGAGTTCCACTTTCGAGACAGCGCGAACGGACAGCAGCTGCTGCCGCACAAAGTCAGCATAGTCTTTGACTTCGGCGTAATTGAAGCCGTCTCCCGAGAGCGCAAAGATCGAGCCGTAGGTGTCGCCGAACTCGTCATTGAAGTAAGGGCCCTGCACGCCGGGGGGCAGCGTGCCGCGAATGTCGCCGATCTTCTTGCGCACCTGATACCAGACCTGCGACACCTCTTTGGGCGGCGTCGATTCGCGCAGCTCGATGATGATCAGCGTCTCGCCCGGCTTGGAGTAGCTGCGCAGCTTTTCAATGTACGGCGTTTCCTGCAGCTTTTTCTCCAGCTTGTCCGTCACCTGCTCGGCCATCTGCACCGAGCTGCTGCCCGGCCAGTTTGCGCGTATGACCATCGCGCGGAAAGTGAACGGCGGATCTTCATCCTGTCCCAGCTTGCTGTAGCTCATGACACCGCCCAGCAGCAGCACCACGATCAGATAGCGAATGAACGGTATGTGTTCAAGTGCCCAGCGCGAGAGATTAAGCCGGCCTTTCATTTTCCGGCTCCGGCTCCGGCGACCGGCTTGCCGGACTCGGCAGCCGCAGACTTCGCGGACAATTCCTCACCCAGCAGACTGACCTTCTGCCCGGCCTGCAGCTGGTTCACGCCGGCGGTCACCACGATCTGACCGGGGTTCAGACCGGAGGCGACCAGCAGCTCATTGCCGGAGGTGCCGGCGACCTGCACTGCAGCCAGCGCCACCTTGCCATTCTCGACGACCCACACAGCGGTGCCCTCCTTCTGCCTGAACAGCGCCGACAGCGGCAAGCGGATCGCCGCTGGCGCGGGAACGCCAAACTGAACCGTGGCGGTCATGCCCAGCCGTACTTCCGGCCCTGCTTTCGGGAGCGAGATTTTCGCTGTGTAAGTGCGCGTCGCCGGATCGGCCACCGGCGACAGCTCACGCAGCCTGCCTTCCAGTGCGGCTTGCGAATTTGCCCAGGTACGCACCTTCAGATCGCTCACCTGACGCAAGACCTCGACCTGATCTTCAGGGATGCTGACCCGGACTTCTTTTTCGCCGCTGCGAGCGAGTCTCACTACGGGCATGCCGGCCGCCACGACCTGACCGACTTCCGCATCGATGCCGGTGATGACGCCATCCGCATCCGCATAAAGATTGTTGTAGCCGCTCTGGTTGATCTGGATTTTCAGTGCAGCGCTTGCCTGCTCATGACCGGCGAGCGCGGATTTGTAGGCCGCCTCTTTCGCATCCAGCAGCGCCTGACTGACGAAATTCTTTTGCCGCAGTTCGCGATAACGCTCTGCGTCTGAGCGCGCGAGCGCCAGCGTGCTGTCGGCTGCGCTGACTGCCGCCCTGGCCTGTGATTGCGCGAGCTGAAGATCCTGCGGATCCAGCTGCATCAGCAGCTGGCCCCGCTTCACGGTGCTGCCGACCTCGACATGACGCCCGGTCAGTTTGCCGCCTACGCGGAAACCCAGACGCGACTCATAGCGCGGCTGTATCTCGCCCGAGAGCTCCACCAGCGCCCGGTTCTCGGCGGGCCCGACCGCAACGGCACGTACGGGGCGCACGATCTCGACCCGCTCGACGGGCTTGGAGCAGGCGCAAAGTAGCAGCGCCAGCGAGGCGGCGCAGAAAGCGGAGGTCGGTGACAGGGTGCGGGAAGCGAAGCGGACCACGGTTTTTCCTTTACTATTCGGCCTGCGGGCTGAGCCTGGATTCATTACTGACGTCGTTACTGACTTGACGGTTAGTAATTATAGCGAAAGCATATTCCTTTGCATTAACAAAAACACGCCCGCTCGCGCCCGCCTTCATGCCCAACCAGCACTATGAAAATTTCCCGGTGGCCTCGCCGCTGCTGCCGCCCGCGATGCGCGGGCCGATCAGGGTGCTGTACGCGTTCGCGCGCAGCGCCGATGACCTGGCCGACGAAGGAGATGCCAGCCCGGCAGAGCGCATCGCCGCACTGGATGCCTATGAGCGTGAGCTTGATCTGATCGATGCCGGAGAGGTGCCATCGACCGCACTGTTTCGGCAACTGGCCGATACGCTGCGCGAGCAGCGTATCGGCACCCCGCTGCTGCGCGATCTGCTGTCCGCCTTCAGACAGGACGTGCGGCAGGCACGCTACCCGAGCTTCGCTGCGCTGCTCGACTACTGCGCGCGCTCTGCGAACCCGGTCGGACGCCTGATGCTGGCGCTGGCTGGCGAGCATCGCGAGAACTTGCTGCGGATGAGCGATTCGATCTGCAGCGCGCTGCAGATCATCAATTTTCTGCAGGATGTGGCCATCGACTGGCAAAAATCCCGCGTCTACCTGCCGCAGGAAGATCTGTCGCGCTTCGGCGTCACCGAGCAGCAGATCGCTGACGCAGTCACTGACGAGCGCTGGCACCGGCTGATGCAGTTCGAAATCGGCCGTGCGCGGCAGATGATGCATGAGGGCGCGCCGCTCGCGCTGGCGCTGGGCGGACGCCTCGGATGGGAGCTGCGTCTCGTGGTGCAGGGCGGACTGCGCATCCTCGAAAAAATCGAGGCCGCAGATCATGATGTATTTCGCCGGCGTCCGGTGCTGCGCACTGCCGACTGGCTGCTGATGCTCTGGCGCGCCGCGACCGGCCCGCTGCCCGCGCGGCAACAAGCCTCCGCTCAATGACTGTTCTGGACTTCATGCTCCGACGATGACTCCCGACGACTACTGCCAGCAAAAAGCCGCACAAAGCGGTTCCAGCTTTTACTACAGCTTTCTGTTCCTGCCGCCCGAACGCCGCAAGGCCATCACTGCGCTGTACGCATTCTGCCGCGAAGTCGATGATGTGGTGGACGAAACCAGCGACCCCTCGATTGCGAGCACGACGCTCGACTGGTGGCGGCGCGAGGTGCAGAAACTGCTGTCGGGCTCGCCAGAGCATCCGGTCACCCGCGCGCTGCAACCGCACCTGAACACCTTCGGACTGCGCGGCGAGCATTTGCTCGCCGTGATCGATGGCATGGAAATGGACCTGACGCAGACACGCTATCTCGATTACCCGGCGCTGCAGCGCTACTGCTGGCACGTGGCCAGCGTGGTCGGCATCATGTCGGCCAGCATCTTCGGCTACCGCGACGAGCGCACGCTGACCTATGCAGAAAAACTGGGCCTTGCATTCCAGCTGACGAACATCATCCGTGACGTCGGCGAAGATGCGCGGCGAGGCCGCATCTATCTTCCGATCAGCGAGCTGCAGCAATTTCAGGTGACCGCCGCAGAGATTCTGAACGCAAAGCACAGCGAACGCTTCGAGGCGCTGATGCAGTTCCAGACGCAGCGCGCGCAGGCGCTGTATGACGAAGCCTTTGCCGCGCTGCCGGCGGCCGACCGTCGCGCGCAGCGGCCCGGCCTGATCATGGCGGCAATCTACCGCACCCTGTTGAACGAAATTCAGCGCGATGGCTTCCATGTGCTTCAGCACAAGGTGTCGCTCACCCCGCTGCGCAAGCTGTGGCTGGCCTGGAAAACCTGGGTGAGGCCCTGAGCAAGGTAAGCCGATGAAAAGCACGCAGATCGCTGTGATTGGCGCCGGCTGGGCCGGTTGCACGGCGGCGGCTGAGCTGGCGCGGCGTGGCGCTCGTGTCACCCTGTTCGAAGCAGCCCGCATTGCCGGCGGCCGCGCCCGGCGCATCGAGCATGACGGCCGCACACTGGATAACGGGCAGCACATCCTGCTGGGCGCGTATCGCGACACATTGCACATGATGCGGCTGGTAGGCATCGACCCGGCGCGCGCGATGCTCCGGCTGCCGCTGCAGATGTGCTATCCGCCGGGGTCCGGCGGCATGGATTTTATTGCGCCCCGGCTGCCTTCACCCTTTCATCTGCTGCTGGCGATGATTCGCGCCAAAGGGCTCGGCGCCGCTGACAAGCTCTCGCTCGCGCGTTTTTCAACGGCCGCACGCTGGATGGACTGGCAGCTGGAGGTCGATGCCAGCGTCACTGAACTGCTGGATCGCTTCGATCAGACTGAACGGCTGGTGCAACTGATGTGGCGGCCCCTGTGCATCGCCGCGCTGAACACACCGCCGGAGCGCGCATCGGCGCGGGTTTTTCTTCGCGTGCTAGGAGACTCGCTGGGCGCTTCGCGCAACGCATCCGACATGCTGCTGCCGACCGAGGATTTGTCAGCGCTTTTCCCGGAGGCGGCCATCGCTTACCTGGAAAAGCACCATGGTCATTATCTGGCGGGGACTCGCGTGCGTTCGCTCACGACCAACGGCCAGCAATGGCGGATAACTGCCGATGCGTCCGGCGCCGCGCCGCAATCTGCTTTTGACCGGATCATCCTCGCGGCCTCAGCGCCCGTCGCACACACCCTGCTGTCGCCGCTCGACACCGCACTGGCCGCCCGGCTGCAGTTCGACCATGAACCTATCACGACCTGTTATTTGCAGTACGACCCGGGTGTCCGCCTGCGCCAGCCTTTTTTCGCACTGGCAGACGATGCTGCCAACCAGCACTGGGGACAGTTCGTGTTTGACCGCGGCTGGCTCGATGACTCACAGGCCGGCTTGCTGGCCGTCGTGATCAGTGCATCGTCGGACGCCGCCACGCTGCCCCACGATGCGCTGATCAGCGCCATCGCACAGCAGCTGGCCGTATCGTTCAGCAAGCCCTCGCTGGCATCGCCGCAGTGGACTCAGCTGATCACGGAAAAACGCGCAACTTTTGCCTGCACGCCGGACCTGCGGCGTCCGGCAAACCAGACCTCGTTGCAAAATCTGTGGCTGGCCGGAGATTACACCGAGGGCCCTTATCCGGCGACCATCGAAGGCGCGGTGCGCAGCGGGCTGCGCGCGGCAGAGCTGGCGCTGGAATCGATACGCTGAACCGGAAGCTGAGCTACTGCAGCTCGCGCACGCGGTTCATCGCTTCATCGATGCGCTCGACGCCAACGACCTGCAGTCCTTCGATGTTTTGCTTGGGCAGATTCGCCCTGGGCACGAGTGCGACAGAAAACCCCAGCTTCGCCGCTTCCTTCAGCCGTTCCTGACCGCGCGGCGCGGGACGGATCTCTCCCGCCAGGCCCACTTCGCCGAAGGCGACCAGTCCGCGCGGCAGGGGCTTGTTGCGCATTGATGACTGTATCGCCAGCAGCACCGCCAGATCGGCCGCGGGCTCGGTGATTTTCACGCCACCAACGGCGTTGATGAAGACATCCTGATCATAGGCGGCGACGCCCGCATGCCGGTGCAGCACGGCGAGCAGCATGGCCAGCCGGTTCTGTTCCAGCCCGACCGACAGCCGTCGCGCATTCGGCACATGCGATGCATCGACCAGCGCCTGAATTTCCACCAGCAGAGGACGCGTGCCTTCTTGCGTGACCATCACGCAAGAGCCCGGCACCGTGCTGTCATGCTGCGACAGGAACAGCGCCGAGGGGTTGGACACCCCTTTCAGCCCCTTGTCGGTCATCGCGAACACGCCCAGTTCATTCACCGCGCCAAAGCGGTTCTTGAATGCGCGCACCAGACGGAAACTCGAATGCGTGTCACCCTCGAAATACAGCACGGTATCGACGATATGCTCCAGCACGCGCGGGCCGGCCAGCGCGCCCTCTTTGGTGACATGGCCGACGAGAATAATGGTGATGCCTGATTGCTTGGCCACGCGCGTCAGCTGCGCAGCGCACTCGCGCACCTGCGCGACCGAGCCGGGCGCAGACGTCAGCGCATCCGAATACAGCGTCTGGATCGAATCGATGACTGCGACTTCCGGCTTCTGCTCGGCCAGCGTGTTGAGAATTTTTTCCAGTTGTATCTCGGCCTGCAGCTGCAGCGTGTCAGCGTCAATCGCCAAACGGCGCGCGCGCAGCGCCACCTGCGAACCGGATTCTTCTCCGCTCACGTAGAGCGCGCGCTTGACGCGCGACAGATTGGCCAGCGCCTGCAACAGCAGCGTGGACTTGCCTATGCCGGGATCGCCGCCGATCAGCACCACGCCGCCTGCCACCAGTCCGCCGCCGAGCACGCGGTCGAACTCATCGATGCCCGTGCCAGAGCGGGGCACGTCGCTGGCTTCGATATCCGCCAGACGCACCACCGGCGCGCCCTGCACCAGACCTTTTTGTGAAGAGAAGCGATTGCCGCCGGACGGTTCCGCGAGGCTCTCGACCATCGTGTTCCAGCTTTGGCAGGACGGGCACTGCCCGGCCCATTTGTTGCTGACGCCGCCGCACTCGGTGCAGCTGTACTGGATTTTTGGCTTGGCCATGGCAGCAATCAGCCTACCGTGGCGCGCTGAACGCGTGGCGTGATCGAGCACATCAGCTCATAGCCTATGGTACCCGCCGCCCGCGCGACTTCGTCAACCGGCAGCGCGGCGCCCCACAGCATGACCTCGCTGCCCACTCTCGCATCAGGAATGCCGGACAGGTCGACATTGAGCATATCCATCGACACCCGTCCCAGAAGCTGCGAGCGCTGTCCATTGACCAGCACCGGTGTGCCGGTCGGCGCATGGCGCGGATAACCGTCGGCATAACCGCAGGCGACGATGCCGATGCGCATATCGCGATCCGCGCGAAACAGGCTGCCATAACCGACCGGGTCGCCCGCCTTCAGCGACTGCACCGCGATCAGACGGCTCGTCAGGCTCATCGCCGGCGTCAGGCCGAAGGATTGCGCGCTGCCGCCGCCAGGCGAACCGCCGTACAGCATCACGCCCGGACGGATCCAGTCGCAGCGCAATTCCGGATGCAGCAGGACGGCCGGTGAGTTCGATACGCTGACCTCGCCCTGCAAGCCCTCGGTGGCCGCGCGAAAGCGGCGCATCTGTTCATCGACATCCGGGTCCGCGATCTTCAGGTCGGCATTCGCAAAATGCGTGATCATCGATATCTTGCCCACCGAGGGCATCGCCGACAGCCGCTGCCATACGTCGCGCGCCTGCCCGACCGGAAAGCCCAGACGGTTCATGCCGGTATTGATCTTCAGGTGCACGTTCACCGGTGTCGCGGGCCTGAATGACGCCAGCATGGCCAGCTGCTCATCGTTGTGAATCACCGGCTGCAGATCATGTTCGCTGGTCAGTTGCAAGTCGCTGGTGTCGAACATGCCTTGCATCATCATGATCGGCCGTGACCAGCCCAGCTCGCGCAATCTGGCCGCACGATCGAACTCGATCAGCGACAATCCATCGGCCTCTGCAAAGCCCTTCAGCCCGTTTTCCAGACCGTGACCGTAGGCATCCGCCTTGACCACCGCCCACACCTTTGCAGAGGGTGCAGAGGCACGCGCGCGGGAGAGGTTGGCACGCATGGCAGCAAGATCAGTGGTCGCAACGATCGGTCGGGGCATCGATAACAGTCAATTGAAATACGGTGACAAACCCTGAATTCTACCGGACGCCGACAGGCTGCCTCCGGAGATTCCGCGAGATTTCATGGTATAAAGCCGGGGTTTACCATCGGTCTTATTAATTGGCAGCGATAGCACAAGCGCAGATCCATCGCAGACAGCCAGTCTTTCCATGAATCCCGGCTTTTACACCATCATGGCGGCGCAGTTTTTTTCGTCGCTCGCCGACAATGCGCTGCTGATTGTCGCCATCTCCGTGCTGGCCTCCACCGAGTCGCCGGCGTGGATGACGCCGATGCTCAAGCTGTTCTTTGTCACCTCCTATGTGGTGCTTGCCCCGTTTGTCGGCGCTTTCGCCGATGCCTTGCCCAAAGGCCGGGTGATGTTCATCACCAACCTCGTGAAGATTGCCGGATGCCTGATGATGTTCTTCAGCATCCACCCCTTGCTGGCCTATGCCGTTGTCGGGTTTGGCGCGGCCGCCTATTCACCGGCGAAATACGGGATCCTGACCGAGCTGCTGCCGGCCGAAAAACTGGTGGCGGCCAATGGCTGGATCGAGGGGCTGACCGTGCTCTCCATCATTCTTGGCACCGTGCTTGGCGGCGCGCTGGTCAGCGAGAAGTTCGCCGCGGCCATCACCGCCCTGCTGCCGGTGAATCCGCTGGAACTGAGCCTGTCGCTGGAGGTCGCGCTGGCCGTCGTGATGGTCGCCTATGTACTGGCGGCCTTGTTCAACCTGAAAATCCCCGCGACCGGTGCGCACTATCCGGCGCAGGAACACCATCCGGTGCGTCTGGTGATTGATTTTTCGCGCTGCTTTGTCGCGCTCTGGAAAGACCGGCTCGGGCAGATCTCGCTCGCGGTAACCTCGCTGTTCTGGGGCGCCGGCGCGACCCTGCAATTCATCGTGCTCAAATGGGCCGAGAAGGCGCTGAACATGCCGCTGGCGCAGGGCGCGATCCTGCAGGGGGTCGTCGCATTTGGCGTGGCCTTCGGCGCGATGGCAGCGGCCCGCCGCGTGCCGCTCAAAAAATCTCTGAGCGTGATGCCGCTGGGTTTTGCGATGGGCATCATCGTGATCGTGATGGTCATGGTCACGAATGTGTCGTTCGCCTATCCGCTGCTGGTGCTGATCGGCGCGCTGTCCGGCTATTTCGTCGTGCCCATGAATGCCTTGCTACAGCATCGCGGCCATGTGCTGCTGCGCGCAGGACATTCGATCGCCGTGCAGAACTTCAGCGAGAACCTGTCGATACTGATGATGCTCGGCCTGTATGCGCTGCTGATCAAGCTGGACCTGAGCGTGAATATCGTGATCGTGCTGTTCGGCCTGTTCGTCGCCGGCGTGATGTGGCTGGTAATGAAACGGCATGCCGCCAACCAGCGCGAATATGACTCGCTGCACCTGATCGGCGAGCAGAAGCATGTCGGCACCTGAACAGAGCACCCTTCTCAGGCCACTGCGCGCGCGCTTTGCTGCGCGCGGGCTTCCCAGTCCGAAGGCACCACAAAACCGCGATCGGTTTCCGTCCACGCGCCATGACTCCGCGCAAGATTGGCGACCATGACCGGCATGTCATTGGTAGCCAGCAATGCATGCAGCCGGGCGCTGGCCTCCTCGAAGGTACGGAACTCCGGCTGCTCGCTGCGTGCCGGTGCCAGCCATGACAGACGGGGCAGAATCATCGATGCCCCGGTCAGCGAGTGATCAAGTTCGTCAATCCTGCACCACCAGCCCCGGCAGTGCGGTGCTGAAACGCCAAATGCCGTGTCGTTGATCGGATCATCATTGCGGTAGAACAGCCAGCCCTTGATCAGCGCCTTCGCGGCGGCCAGTGGCTCACCCAACAGGTCTTTCGCCGCCGGCCGCTCGCCCAGCGCAAGCTGGCGGCCAAAGATTTTTTGCATCTTCGCGCCCAGCGTGTCAGCGAGATTCGGGCCGATGAAATAATCCGGACGATCCTCACGCTGATCAGGCACCGCTCCCGCCACTGGCTGCGGACGCAGCAAATAAAATTTGGTCGCCAGCTCCCAGTGCTCCAGTCCCTCGGGCAAACGAAGCAGAAAATCGAATTCCCCCAGTGTTCCCTCCGAAGGATCACGTACCTGCAGGCCATGCGCATGCAACAGTCCCTTCTGCGCAAAGTACCAGGCGAGCAGCTTTTCTGCATACCGCCCCAGACGCACCACAGGCTGTTCGTTCAGGAATTCATGGAGTGCGATCGGTTGCTGATCGAGACTATGCAGCCACTCGCTATCGGAATGATCGCCAAGGCTGGCGAGTTTCCCGTGCCAGCGCGGCGAGTTCGTGTCCAGCAGATCAGGCGCATCCAGCAGCCACGCCAGCGCGCGCACATGCGGATCGCGCAGCGTGCCCCAGTGGCGATGAAACTCCGTTTGAAACGCGCAAAAGTCAGTGGCCATCGCGGCCATCTTGCAGCCGCTGCGCGAGGCAGAGGTCTTGCCAGCTCCTGGCCTTGTCGGCAGGCTTGCGCAGCAAATACGCAGGGTGATAAGTGACGACCAGCGGTATGCCGGCATACGCATGCGGCTTGCCGCGCAGGCCCGACAGCGCGGTATCTTCGGCAAGGCCCAGCAGCGATACTGCGGCGGTCTTGCCCAGAGCGATGATCACATCCGGTTTGATCAGCGCGATCTGACGCTCCAGATACGGCATGCACGCCGCGGCTTCTTGCGCCACAGGAGGACGGTCGCGTCCGTCGTCGCCGACCGGACGGCATTTGACGATATTGGCGATATAGGTGCGCGTGCCGCGTGCCAGACCGAGCGCACGCATCATGTTGTCGAGCAGCTTGCCGGCGGGGCCGACAAACGGCTCGCCCTGCAAATCCTCGGTGCGGCCTGGCCCCTCGCCCACGAACAGCCAGCGCGCCTGCCGGTCACCAACGCCGGGGACGGCATGCGTGCGGCCCTTGCACAGGCCGCAGCGGGTGCACTCGCGTATCGTCGCTTCCAGCGTTTCCCAATCCATCGACGCAATCGAATCGTTGTCCGGCGTCGTGCGTGCCAAGACAGGCGACACCGGATCGGTGAGCGCATCAGCGGTGAGCGCATCGTGGATGAGCGCCGCAGCGGCATTGATCGGTGTCGTCTGTGCCGGTTCGCGCAAGCGCCAGACGGGACCCAGCCCCATCTGTTCCAGCCGCTTCACTCGGATCAGGTCAATCGCCATGGCCATCCAGCATCAATCGCATCACGATCGCATCTTCACGCGACGACCCGCCTGCAGGGTAATAACTTTTCCGGACACCGATTTGCGAAAAACCGCAGTGTCGATACACCGCCAGCGCATGCTCATTGGATGGACGCACTTCCAGCAGCACCGAATGCATGTTCGCGTCGCGCGTCAGCTGAATCACTTTGTCCAGCAAGCGTCGCCCGAATCCTCGTCCGTGCAAATCGGGCCGCACCGTGATGTTCAGCAGATGGGTTTCATCGACCGCATGCATGAGCAGAAAATAGCCAGCCAGACGGTAATCAGGCTCGCGCAATATCCATGCGTCGTAGTGGCTGGCGAGCGAATCAAGGAAATTCCCGCGCGTCCAGGGAAAAGGATAGGCATCGTTCTCGACTGCGATGACTTCTTCCACATCCTGCGCGCGCATCGTGGCAAAAGTGAGTGCCGGCTCGGTACGGGTCGCCGACGCGCTGTTCATGCCGCCGCTCCGGCCATACGTTCACGCGTCGTCAGCGCGACCTTGTTGCGCAGATAGAATGGCTGGGCTTCTCTCGCAGGCACCGCCTTGCCCGCCTTCAGGGCCCGCTGTGCCAGCGCCAGAATATCGGTCGCATGCGGCATCACCTCAGGCAACGTACGCGTGACCTCCAGATACGACAGGTCTTTCTGGTAAGCGATCAGTCCATTACCGCAGGCGGCAGGCGAGCCGCTGGCCGTCAGCTGCGAGGCCGGTGACAAGGCGGGCGCCGTGATCGTATTCCACTGCCCGTCGAACTGATACTGCGCCCAGTACACTTCACCCATGCGCGCATCGAGCACCGACAGCACGTTATTCTCGCCAGCGGCGAGAGCACGCTCTGCCATCGCCAGCAAAGTAATCACCGGGATCACCGGAAGATTCGCGCCAAAGGCCAGGCCCTGCGCCAGACCGCAAGCAGTTCGCACGCCGGTGAATGAACCCGGACCGGCGCCGAAGGCTATTGCGGCGCAATCGGACAGACGAATGCCGGCCTCTTTGAGAACTGACTGGATCATGCCCGGCACGGTGGCCGAATGCGTCTGCGCGCCGGGCGATTCACGAGTGAATCGTTGCCCCCGGTGCAGCAACGTGACGGAGGCCAGTTCAGTCGAGGTTTCCAGTGCGATCAGGGTGGACAAATCAGGTGACATGGCGACTATTTTACCGCGCAGCTCTGCAGCCGCAGGCGGGCATCGGCGGAGAATGCCTTGCGGTAAAATCCGTTGGATGAGCACTCTGTTTCTCGTTCCGGAAAATTTTCCGCAGCTGCACGCCGCACTGGCCTCAGGTCGCTGGGTCATCGCCTGCCTGTGCGCAGGCTGGTGCGATGTGTGCAAACAATACCGGCCGGGATTCGATGCGCTGGCTGAACAGTATTCTCAGCACCAGTTCGTCTGGATCGATATCGAAGATCAGGCGGATCTGGTCGGCGATCTGGATGTGGAAAATTTTCCGACCCTGCTGATCCAGAAAAACGACATCGTTGCTTTCTACGGCACGATGATGCCCGAGCCTCGCCTGATCGCCCGCATGATGGAAGCGCAACTTAGCCGCTCGGAAGAAGAGCTCAGACGCGAGGCCGCCGGCACACCGGAGCGACAGAAATGGCAAGCAGAGTGCAACCTGATGGCGCGGCTGAACGAAGTGAGCTGACGAGTTGAACTCAAAGGTTGAACTGACAGGCTGAACTGACAAGGTGATCTGGCGCGCACCTGTGATGACGATGTGACTTCCAAACGCAGCCCGGTCACCGCAGCCGCAGCGGCAAACTGCGCAAGCGTCTCCCCGTCAGTCTGAACACCGCATTGGCCACCGCCGGCGCGATCGGCGGCGTGGCCGCCTCACCGACACCGCCGGGACTGGCCTCGCTGTCGATGATGATCACCTCCACGTCCGGCATCTCGTCGATGCGCAGCATCGGCGTGTCATGGAAATTGGTCTGCCTGACGCGGCCATTCGCTATTTTCAGCTCGCCGTGCAGCGCTGCGGACAAGCCGAACGCGATCCCGGACTCCATCTGCTGGCGCACGATATCGGGATTGACCACCATGCCGCAATCGATCGCGCATACGACCTTGTGCACGCGCACGCGTCCGTCCTCAATGCCGACCTCGGCCACCTGCGCAACGATGCTGCCGTAGCAGTCATGCAGCGCCACACCCTGCGCGCGCGATCCGCGGGCTTTGCCGGCGCGCGACACCGCGGCATTCAGCACCGCGAGATGACGGGGATGTGCGGCCAGCAGAGCGCGCCTGAACTCCACCGGATCGGCCTTCGCCGCATGCGCCATTTCATCGATAAAGCTCTCTTTGAAGAAGGCGTGATGCGAATGACCCACCGAGCGCCACGGCCCGACAGGCACGGGCACATCCACCTGTACGTGCTCGATCTGCTGGTTGGGTATCTCGTAGGGATGATCGAACAATCCCTCGGCAGCCGTCTTGTCCGGTCCGGCGGCGGGCAGACCGAACGCCCGCTGCAGCAGCTGTTGCACGGGTGCCGCCGATGCCGACCTGATCTGCCATGATTTGATCCGGTGTTCTGTGCCGAGCACGGCCGTCAGCCGGGCGACCGACGCCGGACGATAGAAGTCGTGAGCGATGTCATCTTCCCGCCGCCAGACCAGTTGCACCGGCACACCCGGCATCTGCATGGCCAGCGCAACGGCTTGCGCGACCATGTCGGTTTCCAGCCGGCGTCCGAAGCCACTGCCCACCAGGGTCGGATGCAGATCCACCTGATCTTCGCCCAGGCCGGCCACGCGCGCGGCCGTGCTCACCGCGATCGACGGCGCCTGCGTCGGCAGCCACAGACGGAGGCGGCCATCGATCAGCTGCGCGGTGCAGTTCAGCGGCTCCATCGCGAGATGCGGCAGATAGGGCGCGCTGTACTCGGCATGCACGGCCAGCGGAATGTCTTCGTCATCAATGCCATCACCGACGCTGTGAAACGTGTGGCCGGCCTCCTGCGCGACACTGCGCGAAAGCTGTTCCATCAGCGATTCGGTGCTCAGTGCAGCGTTGTCGCCCTCATCCCATACCGGCGCGAGCAAGGCCAGCGCGCTCTGCGCGGTCCACCAGCTGCCGGCGATCACGGCCACGGCATCCGGCGCGCCGGAGCGATCTTGTCTCAGCATCACCACCTTCAGCACACCGGGCTGCGCGGCTGCCTGCGCGGCATCCACGCTGACCAGCCTGCCGCCGAATACCGGGCACATCAGCAGAGCCGCGTACACCAGTCCCTTCGGACGGATGTCCATGCCAAATCGCGCGCTGCCATCCGACTTGGCCGGTACATCCAGCCGGGGCAGGTCTTTGCCAATCAGCCGGAAGCCGGCGGCGGGCTTGAGCTGAAAACCCGGCGCAGCGATCGCTGCCGCATCAGCGGCCAGATCGCCATAGGTGGCGACCATGCCGCGCGTATGCCTGACCTTGCCGCCGCCCGTTTCGCATTCCGATGCCGGCACGCCCCAGCGATGAGCGGCTGCCGCGATCAGTCGCGCGCGCGCCTCGGCGCCCGCCTCGCGCATCGGCAGCCAGCTGTCGCGCACGCTGGACGAGCCACCGGTGGCGATCACGCCGACCTCTCTGGCCAGCTTGCGCGACAGCCAGTGCCCGAGATGGCGCATCGCGCTCTGGTCTTCCGGATGAAAGGGCAGCCCATCAGTCAGCATGGTGGTGTCGCCGTAGATCTTGTCCATCGGCGCGGCGGTCACGCGCACCATGGACAAGGGCACATCGATTTCCTCCGCCACCAGCGTCGCCAGAGCGGTCATCACCCCCTGCCCCATTTCGTTTTTGGCCAGCACCACGCTGACCTGATTGTCTGCCCCCACCATGACCCAGCCGTTCAGCGCAACGTCACCTTCGCGACCGGGTAGCGGAATGTCTGCCTCAAGTCGCTGCCGGGGCGGCAGAATCCCCCAGCCGACAACCAGCGCGCCCGCCACTGCCGCACTGCCCAGCAAAAAATGACGACGCTTGAATGATCTGGACGCAGGTTCAAACATAAAGGGGCGGTCAGGCTAGTATGTGAATGAATAGCCTGAATGCTAGCCTATCTTCAGTTTACTGCCGGAAATATGTCGGCCTCTGTGCGGGGTGCAAATGCCCGAGAGTTTTTTTCAGACCTTCGTCCTGCTGCTGCTGGTCACTGACCCGTTCGGCAACGTACCGCTGTTCACCAGCGCGCTCGCCGGTGTCGCTCCCGAGCGGCGCGCGCGCGTGGTAGTGCGCGAATGCCTGATCGCGTTCTTTCTGCTGCTGTTGTTCATGTTCGGCGGCAGACATTTTCTCGGCGCGCTGCAGCTGACCGATATCTCGCTGCGCATCGGCGGCGGAGTGATCCTGTTCCTGATCGCGCTGCGCATGATTTTTCCGCAGCCTGGCGGCGTGTTCGGTCTGCAGGATGCCACGCAGGAGCCGCTGATCGTGCCGCTGGCGATACCCGCGCTGGCCGGCCCTTCGGCGCTGGTCACGGTGCTGCTGTTTTCTTCCGCGCAGAAAATGCCGATGCCGCTGTATGTGGCCGCGCTGATGCTGGTGGCGGTCGTGTGGCTGCTCGTGCTGCTGTCAGCCGAGCGCCTGCAGCGCGTGCTGGGGCCCGCCGTCATGACGGCCTTCGAGCGGCTGATGGGACTGATCCTGACCGCGCTGGCCATCGAGATGCTGCTGGCCGGGGTGCGGGACTATGTGCTGGCGCTGCATGGCGGCTGACAGAGCCGGGCTCTGGCTGCCGCCTGCCTGGCGCCCCATTTCACCCATTCGTACCCATTCGCACCCCAAAAGATAAAGACAGCCGCCATCGACACTGTATTATTGCGTTTCAGTCATAAGTCAGTCCGGCCGTCCTGACCGGATCAGCAGCTCCCCGATGGATCAGTTCAAGCAGATTTCCACTTTTGCGGATGTGGCCACGCGCGGCAGCCTGTCGGCCTCGGCGCGCGCCGAGGGTGTCGCCCCCGCCGTGATCGGCAGGCGGCTGGATGCGCTGGAAGCCCGGCTGGGCGTCAAGCTATTGCAGCGGACGACACGCAAGATCGCGCTGACCAATGAAGGGCTCGCCTTCCTGGAGAACTGTCAGCGCATCCTGCACGACCTCGAAAACGCCGAGGCGCAGGCGTCAGAGCGCAGCGCGCGGCCAAGCGGCCATCTGAGCGTGTCCGCGCCGGCCGGCTTTGGCCGGCAGATCGTCGCGCCGCTGATACCGTCTTTCATTGCCGAGCATCGCGAGGTCAGCGTCACCCTCGATATGAACGACCGCGTGGTCGATCTGATCGGCGAAGGCATCGACGTGGCGATCCGCATCGCCGACCTGTCCGATTCCAGCCTGGTCGGCGTGAAGCTGGCCAGCAACCGGCGCGTGGTGGTCGGCTCACCCGACTACTTTCGGCGTCATGGACGACCGGCCACGCCGGATGAATTATCGCGCCACAATTGTCTGGCGATCTCCAGCGCGGGCAGCCAGCGCGGCTGGACCTTCCGGCAGGCCGGCAGGAATGTCACGCTGAAAGTGGGCGGCAACATGGCCTGCAATGACGGCGCGGTGCTGCATGACTGGGCGCTGGACGGGAAGGGGCTCTCCTGGCGCTCCATCTGGGAAGTGGGCACCGAAATAGAGCAAGGTTTGCTGGAGACAGTACTTGATGAATATGCGGCGCCGGGCAACGATATTTATGCGGTGTTCGCTCAGCGACAGCACCGGCCATTACGGATACGGGTTTTCGTGGATTTTCTGCGCCGGGCCTTCGCCGAGCCCGATTACTGGCGCAAGCGCTGAATGCACGCAAAATTCACAGACGAAAAAAATCCCCGGTCTTGTTCAGAGCGGGGATTTTTTATTTCAATGCGCTTTCAGCGATGCTTCAGATCACCTGAATGTTCGAAGCCTGCTTGCCCTTGGGGCCCGTGGTCACATCGAACTGCACACGCTGGTTTTCCTGCAGCGACTTGAAGCCCGAGGACTGAATCGCCGAGAAGTGCGCGAACAGATCTTCGCCACCCTCATCGGGTTTGATAAAACCAAAGCCTTTTGCGTCATTGAACCATTTCACGATACCAGTTGCCATTGCAATTTCCTGTCTTAGTTAACAAAGGCGGAATACCCGCCAGATAAGCGTCTCAACCAAGTAAGGAATTACAGAACACTGCACCGCTACTACTCGAATCTCAACGTGAGCCTGATTATACTTGAGAAGATATCCACATCCGCCCTCCCCGACAAAGAATTTGATCCAGATCGAGTGCCTGACGGCAAGCGCCAAACATGCGACACTGGCAACGATTCCCGGACCAGCTGAACCAGTCGAGCAGCGTATAGTCCGTTCCACTGACAACAAAACCCCTAACCGAAGCATCTCCGTCATGAATTTCGATGTCGCCATCGTCGGCAGCGGCCTTGCCGGCCTGTCGGTCGCCCTCCATCTCGCTGACCGCCGCAAGGTCGTCGTCGTCTCCAAACGTTCACTGCGCGATGGCGCCAGCGACTGGGCCCAGGGCGGCATTGCCGCCGTGCTGGACTCCGCCGACAGCCATGAACAGCACGTGACCGACACGCTGGTCGCCGGCGCCGGACTGTGCGACGAGAGCGCGACCCGCTTTATCGTCAGCCACGGCCGCGAGGCGATCGAATGGCTGATCGCTCAGGGCGTGCCCTTTACCCGCGATGAGCAGGCCGAGCTGGGATTCCACCTGACCCGCGAGGGCGGCCACAGCCAGCGCCGCATCATTCATGCGGCCGACGCCACCGGCCATGCGGTGCAGGTCACGCTGGAGCAGAAAGTCCGCGAGCATCCGAACATCACGCTGCTCGAGCATCACTACGCGATCGACCTGATCACCTCCGACAAGCTGGGCCTGCAGAAC
>JACCDH010542023.1_pt1 | contig 20324 bp, 20 predicted proteins | sample 7442481 | NCBI WGS metagenome assembly JACCDH01 (sample SAMN15323433, study PRJNA562643) | freshwater metagenome | isolation source: river surface water | place: USA:Blue River Watershed | collected 2017-08-15 | reverse complement strand
TTGTAGCCGACCGCAGCGGTTCGATGTCGGACCAAATTGACGAAGTGCGCCAAGAGCTCTACCACCATGTTCGCGAACTAAAAAACACGGTAAACCAAAAAGACGTCGACGTACGGTTTCACCTGTCAATATTTGATAGCGAAATTGAATGGTTGTCAAACGGAAATCCGATTCAAGACTTTGATTCCGAACAAATCGAGCGTTATGTGCCAAGGGGAATGACCGCACTTTTTGATGCCGTCGGACAGTCTATTGAACGGGCCGAATATAAAATTGGTTCAGAACTTGACCCGAAGCGTGAAGAGGTGGTTATTATGGTATTTAGCGACGGAGGAGAAAACGCGTCTCGGAAATTCCAAAGCGACACTCTAAGTGCATTGCTAGAGAAATTTCAGCATCAACCGGGCTGGACAATCACCTTCACTGGATGCGATGCAGCTGGTTTTAACCAAATACAGCGCAGTTCGATGCGCAAAGACCGAATGCTGCGCTTCGAAAGCTCCGAAAAATCCCGGGCATTCAAGAACATGATGAGCGTTATGCACCAATCGGTCAGCGAGGACGACTTTATCTACACCAAACCCTTCACAAAAAAATGATGCGTACTTTAAACGATATGGATACGTTTACAGTACATGTGCTTGAGGCCCGGGGCAATAACAGCCCCGTGGTCCAAGCTGCGCTTGACTTAGTACAGCTATCGGATGGGCCTATTACCTACAGGTACCACGAGTGGACCATGCCCGAGGCTAGTGACGTACTTCCTATTGATCGGATTCCTAAGAAAATTAAAAATCCCACACATTTTCGTAGCAATTGGGAAGGAAATGTAATTCGGGAAACTGCGTTACGAACAGAATTCGCAATTGAAAAGAGGCTAGAACCAGATCCCTACTCGTGGTTATCTGAAGGAACCGATGCCCTTAAGCGGAGATTGGAGTGGATTGCCAACGACTTTTACACGGCAACGGGCGCAGATCGACAGCACAGTATGGTCGTGATCCTCACCACTGAGAACAACGAAAACAACTACTTCGCTGTGCCCGACTTATTTGGCAAGCAATGGTCCTTCATCCAATCCAACCACCCCGTTACTCGATTGATGGCGGCTCCCCACCTGCCCATCGCTTATGAACTGCTAGCAATGCCCCTGCGGCATTTTGCATTTGGTGACCTGATAACATTTACCAACTACCTGCACATTAACGAGTCTATCGGGTGCCTGAATGACTTTTTTGCCAACCTACGAGAAATGGACCGCAAGCTCAAAAGCGCCGACATCTGCGACCGCTGCTTGGGGCGAATTAAGGAAGTGGGTGTGCCTTATGCGCTGCTTCGCCAAACACAAGAAGGCCTGGAACGCGTTCGGGTTTACCAGCAAAACCTACGCAACATGCTCAACGATTTTGAATTGCCAAAACTAGAGCTAGGCTACCATTTAAAGGTTTCAAATACAGGCAACCTAATCCAACTTTCTCCAAAGCAATTAGCGGTTTACGCCCTATTTGCAGAAAAACCGGAAGGCATTCCCATTTCGCACATGCCGGATCACCTTCAGCGTTTGGATTACTGGTATCGCAAATTCAATACACGCTCTTCAGATGACACAAACCAAATTGAGCGCACAGTACATCGTTTGGCCTTTAATGAAGATGATGATTTGAGTCAGACGATTTCTCGAACTAATTCCCGCATTAGAGCCGTGATGGAACCTATGGGAAGCGCGGCACCCTACTTGATTACCGGCCCAAATGGAATGCCGAAACGTATCGCTGCAGCCTCTAGTGAACTTATTGTTTTTCAATAGTTTAAGTCACGACAAGCTTGCCAAAACTGGACTTTGGGGTCCTGAAAATCGGACCTTTGTAGCGTAATCAAAAATCCATGCTATGAATCCGAAGACTGCATTCGCCTTCTACCGCGCCCAAACCCAACTCAAGGTTCTCGCATCCCGTGCCATTGGCCGTTTGCGCCCCCGCAAAGACATTCGGAACCTGCGCTTTTACCGAGATACCGAGGGCTGGTTTGTGGATCTACCCAGTTGGCCAGGCCCTAAAGCGGCACTGGCCATGGTGGACGGAGCCGATACGTTTCTGGAGCGACTCGGCAACCGTACGCCCGAGGTCCGCGTGCAGGTTTCCATGACCGAAAAGCCTGAAAGCGAGGGCTGGTTCACCTTGAATTACGTAGCGCCCCACATGCTCAACGACGGTGCGTACTACCGGACGCTGAAACTTGGCCGCCCACACGATATGTGGCTTTGCGGCGTTACTGAATTTGTGCTAGGTCGCATGCCAAAGACAATCTTTGTGTGTAAAACTGATATCGGAAATCAATTAACGATTAGAAGAAAATTTTAAAATGGAAACAAATTCGAATAACATCCAAGGTTTTCTGCCAAATAATTTATTCTTACCATTTTTTACTTACGGTATTTTTCGACCTGGTGAAATCGCTTATGATATCATTAAGGAATTCGTAGATGAAACAAAAATCCAACACAAGACGATTAAAGGCAATATTATGTTGAGGGATGGATTACTAATATTTGAACCTACTCCAAAAATGGAAATAAACGGATATGTTTTGTATTTTAAGCAGGGAAAAGAGTACGAAGCATATCGCCGAATAAGCGAATTAGAACCAAAAGAATACTACACATGGTCTCACCCTCGCGCAAGTTACATCAGTCAATACAACATTTTGTACGCGTACAAATCAGAAATTGGAATTGATGAAATGAAATCTGAATTTGGAGATACCTTATTTGATTCCTTATTTTCCTCAATATGGAATGATCCGTTTATAAACAATGGCTTAAAATTGATAAAACATTTTAAAGAAATAAAAACCTTTGAAGATTGTGAAAAAGGTACTTTGTATCCAAACTGGCCTGAGGCAAATAATTTCAATAAATATTTAAAACTTCAGATGATATACTTATTCTTGTGGTCGATTATTGAGCGATTTACATTTTTGGCCTATGGACTAGGATTAAACTCAAATCAACGAAACAAACAATTGGCCGACGACGAGGATTTACACCATGTAGTCGAACGTTTACGAACAATACCTGAATTTGATTATTTTAAGTTCGGATTCAGCAGAAAAATTTCCAGAACCGACGAACCGAAAGACAAGACAACATGGACCGTTGAACCAAGTAGCCATGAAATGAATTATAAGAAAATGATTGACTATTATTATAAATTACGCTCTAACATCACTCATCGAGGTAAATCTGGAATAAAAAATACATCTAACTTGGATAAATCTCTATCTGAACTCATGTTTATAATAGAAGAATTATGGCAATTGAAAAAGTTCAATGCTGAGTTAACCAAAACACGTATCGACAAACTAATTTTTAAATGATGAATAAATTATCAGTGTTAAGAAATAAAATTGAATCAGGAAAATTCCCACAAGAATTCCCCGAGTTTGGCGGCGCCAATTTAATAATTACAAGTGATCAAAATCGGAGATTTCACGAAGGCGACGTCGTAGTTTATTCAATCCATGCTCCAGCTTTAAGTTGGTTGGTCACTGAATTGAAAAACATTTATGCGGATGATTTAAATTATTTGAACAAGTATGATTTTTATCCCAAAATTGGGATGATAATCAATAAAACTCTCATAAATCAGGGTTTGTTGTTTGAAACGATGTTTCAAATTATTGATCAAATTGAAAATGAATGGGGCGAACAATAGTTACAGTCAATACTTGATTAACAATCAAAGTTGATTAATTATAAAATTTGAAGCTCACGATTATTGCCACTTCTTCAATTCAATTAAAGTACTTTCATCTCTTTTGAGATTTAATAAATTTTCTTATATTCACATTATGAACATCACGAGACTAGACATGACTAGCGCCAACCGACCCTTCCTGTGGCACGGTGGCAAAACGATGTGGGACGGCGTCCAAAACTGGTAACACAGGATCCCCTACTCGTCTGACAATGGCTCCGCCCTAGTGCGGCGTTCTTTGGCATTTGGATATACCGAAACCCTCCCAAGCGACAGCTTGGGCACGAAGCGGGTGCACCTTTTTGGCCAAAAGGGCGCCTCCGCTCGAATACTTAACTAATTGTATTTAAACATTTTGAAAAACTCACAAGGTTTTTCCTGGACAAACTACGCCCGAACCTAACCAATAAACCCAAACCTATGAGCCAATGGAAGCACCTCACCGATGACGAAGTGCTCGAGCAGGCTGAACAGAATGCCGAGCGCTACACCCAAAATCATATTGACGCTTGGGCCCGCCGAGCGTTTGTCGCCGAAATCAAATCGCGTGGCCTTGACCGCGTATTTGACATCCGCAGAATTCAAATCAGCAAAAACCCTGAATTTCAGGTAGCTGACCGATACTACGGATTCACCCCGAGGATCTTCTTTACCGAAGAGCCCGTTATAATGCCACCTATGTACTTCCGCTTCCTGCGGAATGAGCATTACCCTTCGTGGTTCGCGTTCCCCGAGCCCGAGTACCGCCGAGTGATGTACCTCGATCTTAACCATCCTGGACTCTACACCCACTCGTCGGGCACGCTACCAAGTTTGACAGAACGCAGCTCAGTCAAGATGAGCTACTTCTATGTACTCCAACGACTCTGCCGCGAGCGACCGATAGTTCTTCACGTGAACACCCAATTCGGAACCTTTCGAACGGAACTGGCCGAAGACCTACTCAACGCCATCAACCAGTGCATCGCTGATAAAGTCGGAATCGACCAAGTAATCATACATGGGTTGCACCACGACCTAGCTCAAAAGCTAGTGAACTACCAAGACCGAAGGCTCAAAGACAAATGGGCCTTTGTGTCTAAAGCCTGTTTCCTAACCTAAAAACTAATATGAATTCCATGAAAAACCATCAAAGTCAGATAACGTCCATTTCTATCGCATGAACCAGTGGGCCAACCTAACCAATGAAGAAGTGCTTCGCACCGCGGAGTTCCTACAAGCCAAGTACCTCAATTCCAGAGAAGACCTCCCATTTCGGGCGGCATTCGTTAAGGAACTAAAGTCGCGAGGCCTCAATCATCAGTTTGATGTGCGGGGTATTGAGCCTTGCCTTAAGCCTGAAGTGCGGGCTGTAGAACTATTGTACCGCAATCGCTACCGATTCTTTTTCCAGTCCGACTCCTTTGATCTACTCCATAAGGAGTTAAACAAAGGTTCTGAAGTGAACTACCCGTGCTTCGTGTACGAGTATGAACAACAGCATATTGGTCGAATACGCGTCGAAGATTTCGGGTGGTACGAGGAACCTAAAACAGCTCGTTCGTACCCACTGGTTTCGTTGCGAAGGCTGCTGGACCATCTGATGACCCAAGCGGTAACAGGCCTTGAAATCGATGTTGCCTATGGACCTATGAACGACGAATCTGCGTGGACCCTGGTTCAATTCCTGAGTCAGTACCTCTACGACAAGCTCGATGTCCGCTTCGTATGCTTTTGGGGCCTTCAGAAGGACTTAGCCGAAAAGGTCACCAAACGCCTTGCTCTTTGGCGCGAGGAGCCTCGTCCCAATGCACCGCGAGGTATTGTACTCTTCTAATTCAACAACAATGAAGTACCGAGCCCAGCTCATCCCCAAGCACCCAAACCCTCGGCTTCACGACGCTCGTGACCCGAGGGCCTACGTGGGCGACCCTGCCCCCGACGACCCGACCGAAGCTGACTGGGAATTGTTCTATGAACTCTTCACTGGTCGAGCCGTACAGCCAAAAACCAAACCCCAAAACCCCAAACCATGAAAAACTCAATCTTCTTCATCGTCCTGGCCACCGCGCTGGTCGCCACCTCATCTTTAGATGCTAAAACACCCCGCCGGTTCCGCAAGGCCAAGCCAGCGCAAGAGACTCCGGCACTGTTTATTGCCGACTCCTGCGTCTACGGCGACTGCTGGGACGGCGTGGGCACCGCCCGCGACGCCTACGGCGACCTCTACCACGGTCGCTGGTTCAAGGGAGTGCCCCACGGCTTTGGCAGCATCTACTTCAGCAGCGAGGAACGCACCGCCGCATACGGCGACGGCACCATCCTGATTGCTCGCTTCAATGAGGGCAAACTCGACGGTCTCTGCACCTTTGACCGCCCGGGCAACCGGCGCCTCACGGTACAGTACAAGCGCAGCCCCAACCTCGACAACTTCACCCTTCAGGAGGGCATCAAGCCGCCCAGTGCGCGGTTTGAGCTCCCCGGGCAGTTTGACTGGGTCGGCTACGAAGTGCGCCGCAACGAAATCCTCAAAAAGGACCACAGCGCCCAAGTGCTCGTTGACGTGCATCAGGCACCTGGCGAGGACTACACGCTGAGTACCACACTATACTTCAGCGGAGTCCCTGTTCCTTTTCTTGTAGACACAGGCTGCTCAACCACCTCTCTGAACAGCGAGACCATTCTCTTCTTGCGCCGGTCGGGGGTCGTTCTTGTGCCCGGTAACCGAGAAACCTACCTCACCGCGTGTGGCCCCATGGAATTCCAGGAATACACGATCGACGCCATCTCGTTTGGCGGAATCGAGTACGGCCCCTTCACCGTCAGCGAAAGCCAAGGCGACAACCTTTTGGGCATGGACATTCTCTCCTCGTTCGGTGCCCTGAACATCAATTTCGAACAAGGAATTTTAAAACTGAACTAACATGAAACGCACCGCCAAAGACAACATCGGAATCGCTCGCATGGTGAGTGTCCAAACCATTTCACGCAGGTCGCTCGGGTACGGTCTTAACCCCGGAATCCGGCCGCCTGTCGTAAGTCGTATTATCGACGGACACGAAATTTATTCAGACCGAAAATGCGATTTCTTCCTGGGGCAGCCGCCCGAAGACCGCGAACACATTCGCCACCACTTAATCGGTAGGTTTTACCACCCGAGTCTCGCCTCCACCCAATTCGACTATGGCGGAGACGCCAAGGTGGCGGTCGACACACGCTTCCCTGGCTGGTACGTGCTGTGGATCGGAACTAAGCTCGACCCCGGATTCATGCCCGGCACCATGCCCTGGTTTTGGGACTACGTGTGCTGGACCCAAAAGGTCAAAGGCGATAGCGTCTTCTCTGCAGGCGCGCGCATGTTCAAATGCTGGCTTCTCGACCAGGGCTTTGCTGAACCTGACGAAGACCACATCATTCTTGATGTCGAAGAGTGGTGGCCAAGTCGCAGGCTAGAGCCCCTATTTAATGCTGTATGTATTCCCCCAACTAAAAACTCAACTGAACCATGAAACCATTCATCACCTTCATCGGGCTGGTAGTCGCTTCTACATTTTCCTTCGCACAAAAAGCGGCGGATAAAAACAACGACCTAACCTCATACCCACCGCTACCAGCAGGCTTACTCGTAGAGCCGCCCGCCCACTACCTTCAATGGGAGTGCGACACGTCGTTAGAAGACCAGTCCCTGTTCTTCACGGAATACACGCCAACCTACACATATCATGTTTTATCCTACAGCACAACTGGATATGACAGCGCAGCCCTTGTTATGATTAGTTGCCATCAGTATGGGATTTCTACCACCCCTACTCAAGAACTTGAGACGGCGTTACGCCTCTTTGAATCGGCAGAATGGGACTCAATTGAATACCTAGTTCCCATTAAGGGAAGCTTGAAGCAACAGCATAAGTGGAATTCCAGCCTGACGGAGAACTCGCCGTTAATCAAGGCCACAAAGGGAGATAGGAAAGTTGAATTGACCATATACTACTATGAAAATGAGCCTAACTATCAAATATTTTCAACTAAACAACAATCAACAATTAAAAAATCCTCCAGATTAATACAATTTTATTAACAAAAGTACTTTTTTAACTGAGCTCCAATATACATTTATCTTCAATATTTCAAAACAAATAAATCTTAAATTTAATAAAATTTTCAAGCAGGATATTTCAAGCTTTTTTTTGATTTCAAAAAATAATATTGTTTTTGCAGCCTAAATTTCAAAAACTGAAATTACTAAGTCTGCAATATTAGAAATGGGATAATTAAAATCTTATATTAGTGTATCTCTGCGCAGATGTAATAGGTTTGCAAGCACACCTTCAATGTCCTCATAATCTTGACCCAGGGAACACAACCCCGAAAAAAATAATCACAATCCATTATATATCAATGACTTAATTAAATTAAGATTTTAAAAAAGTGTTGATAAATCCTCCTCAAGAATTTTATATGACTTATTTTGTAACATAAATTAGCGTGTACTTAAAGTCAACGGATTCCGCAATACCCAAGTGCTACTATTTTATAATTTTAAATTTAACAATTAACTCATAACAAGCTATGAAGGCAATTGTAGAAATTTCAAAGTCAAAAAACTACAAAGAAAACATAAGTATAGTGGATCTATTCGCTGGCGTTGGCGGATTCCATTATGGCGTTGAAGCAGCAGCGGTTAAATACAATAAAGGAGTAAAGCCAATATTAGTTTCTGAAATTGATGAATTCTGCCAATTTACTTATACAAAAAATCACAATGCAGAAGTCCGAGGAGATATTAATGCCATTGGACTAGACGATTATAATTCAGATGTTGATATATTAACAGCAGGTTTTCCCTGCCAGCCATTTTCAAATTCTGGAAAGAAGTTAGGTTTGTCTGATCCCAGAGGTCAGTTTTACTATAGAATTGAAGAAATGATAAAGCACTTTAAGGCTAAATCATTCATCCTTGAAAATGTTCCAGGTATAAAAACAAATGGAGGCGGACATTACGAAAGTCGCTTGTCTACTAAACCCACCCACATAGGCAGTACAATGCATTTTTTGGAGGAGAACTTAATTCAATTAAAGAATTACGACATCAAATGGGTAGAAATTGACTCAAGCGACGTAGGTTCGCCCCAAGTTAGAAAAAGAGTATATTTTATAGGGATACACAAAGACTTTAAAGCTGAATTAGATCTAAGTATTCATTGTTCTAAAAAGAACAACTTCATGTCTATTGCAGACGAAATAGTAATACCAACTTTGGAATTAACCGCTTCCCAAGAAAAGAACTTAAGATCCTTCATGAATGTGGGCCCATCTTACAAAAATGGTATGCGCAGGGTCGGTAAGGCATATATGTGCAAGGGAGGTAATGTAGGACAAGGATATCACGCTTTCGGGCTAGTACCCACACTAACCAAAATATGGGCTAGGTTTTTGCCCATTTACTTTCCGACCGCCAACGAATTAGTTCCGGACATTGACTTGAAAGACTTCATTCCGAACTCAGAATATGGTAAAGGATATTTCCGAAGGGCTTCAGTACGTGAAGTCTACAAATTGCAAGGATTTCCAAAAGATTTCATTCCTAATGATAATATCACTTTGGCTTATGCCCAGGCCGGAAATGCAGTTAACTCACTTGTAGTTGAAAGAATATCTGAAGAATTATTTCGCAATATCTTTAAAGAGTGATTTGTAGGATGATTTACCATCTGAACCGGCATATTCCTGGAGATAAAAGATAATTCCTTTAGTTTGTGAAACCGTACTTTTTGAACCATCATATGAAGGCTCAATTTTAGTGATGTAGTATTTTTTTCCATTGTATATCCTGCCAACTAACTTTGACGCCTTGTTATTGCTGCTTTCATAATCCGCAACAAAATAATCTCTGTGGTTGTCGCCAAGGTTATCAATTAGATCATCTAAATTGAATAATTGATCTTTTAGAAAAACATAGGTTTCACGAGGATCTCCGTTCTTCCCGACTAAGATTTTTCTTAGGAAATTTTTTAAATTGTCATCGTTAGATATTAATTCAGTACAAAAATCGTCCAAAATACTCTGAGCCTTTACCAGTGATTCTCTCACAATTAAATCAAAGTCAATTGGAGATGATCTTTTAAACACTGCCCATTGTTTTTGTCCATAATTAAGTCTTGAAAATTGATCTCTGGTTAAGTTAGTATCAAGATAACTGAACTCATGCTTTGGCAATTCTGGAGTAATCAAGTGTCCACCTTTAAGAAAGATATCATTTACATAGAGCAGCGAAGAAACTTGTCCTAGCTTAGCTGGTTTTTTATCATCTTTAAAGGAAATAAAATAATTTCCATGTTCTGCAATTACAAGTATGTCTGCCTTAGTTTTAAGGCTATCTCTTCTGAGCGAATGCTGCTTTTCTATCTCCTTTTTTCTGCGCGGCGCAATATTGTCAAGGTGATATATAGCTATAGGTTTTAAATCCAATTTCAACTGCATTTCATGAAGTTGGATGCTTTCAGCAATATTTTGAATATTTCCATATTCTACATATACTCCGTTTATTTTAATACGAGCACCATGGGGATTCCTTTTGATCACATTTAAAAACTCACGCTGAATCCCCAACAATTCGCCAATAAAATTTAATTCTTTACTTCTTGAACTATTGCCTCTCTTCATAATTTGACATTGTGAATGAACTAAAGTAGCTTTCAATTTGTAATTACGTACGTTTTTATAGTATGTTTAAAAGTGTTTAAATTAGTATTTTACCATGTTTGAATTTAATTTGATTCAAATTTGATATTTTTATTGGATTCAGTTGAATTTGAGATTTATAAAATCACCTGAATTGAACTTGCAATAAGAGCAGAACGCCATTCTGTTCGTTCCCATTTTATTCCCCCCGAAAGTCGAAAACAATTAAAAGGATAAATTTTGATTTTTGGGGTAATGAAGACAAGTCGATTCAATGAGGGCCAGATCATCAAGGCCATAAAGGAGCACGAGGGTGGTCGTAAGGCCGAAGACATCGTAAGGGATCTTGGGATCAGCCAGGGCACCTTTTACAAGTGGAAGCAGAAGTACGGCGGCATGGAAGCCAGCGACGTCAAGCGCTTAAAAGACCTTGAGCTGGAAAACAGCCGTCTTAAGAGATTACTTGCTGATACGATTCTTGACAAAGAGATCCTAAAGGACGTGATCGAAAAAAAGGCTGGGGCCCGACGAGCGGAGGGAGCTCGTCACGATGATTCTAGTGCGCTTCAGCATCAGCCTTCGTCGGGCCCTTGCCTTAATGAATCTTGCACCAAGCATGTACTACTACCGTTACAAGCGGGACGACCAGCCAGCTCTTGAGCTAATGCGTGCGTATGCCGACGAGAATCCAGCCCATGGACAGGACATGATGGCTCATGGTAGCCAATGTGCTTAACAAGATACACGGCTGGAATCACAAGAAGACTGAACGACTCTATGCCAGACTCAAGCTAGCTGAGCTTCGTAAGAAGCGCTTACGGCGACTCATGCAAGGAAAAGAGCCACTGATGCAGCCCCTAGCGGCCAATGAGTGCTGGAGCATGGACTTCATGAGCGACAGCTTAATGGACGGCAGCAAGGTGCGCGTGCTCAATGTGATTGACGACTACAATCGGCAGTACTTGGGATTTAATATCGGCTAATCGATGCGGGCACCTAGGGTAACACATTCTTGTTATCATAAACCTTATATGTAACACATCTAATCATTGTAGTCTCTTGTATAGTTACGATCAACATTCTCACTCTTAAGATGTTTAAAAATTTCCATTATTGAGGTTGACTCTAATTTCAGGTCGCTTAATATTGATAACCCGTATGAGACTGCTAAAATGGTATCATATGGCGCTGAAACATGACCAGTTAAGTTTTGGATACCCATTTCATTTAATGAAACTTGCCGAACATCTGAAAAATACTGTGAAATTGGAACTCTAAGAGCTGAATATACACCGCCCCCACCACAATAATAAATTGGTCGAGAATTTAAAGCGCGAACTAACGATTCTCTAGTTGGGCCATTAGAATTACCTAACGCTTGTAGCTCGGTAAACAACGCCGTAATTATCTGTCCAACAGATACCTGCAACGATCCGCTTAGCAATTGAAGTGAACCCTGGCTTGAGGGCGATTTTAACACGTCAGCAAAAGACTTTTGAACGCTATCCATTGACAAACCTGATTCTTCAGCAAGTCTCTGAATTACACTATTCAATCCTCCCTTCACTGAAACAACCAATGCAATATCTGGAGCACGTCGATCATTAGCCAAAGTAAATAGGGCAATATCGGTTGTACCTCCGCCTATATCCACCAATAAACTAAAGCCATTAGGGATTCTCTTTTGAGCAGTTAAAGCCACAAGACCTGCGTAAGCCTCTGGTAGAATATTAACACCATAATCATTTATTAACTTCGGGTTCTCTACTGATTTTATGGTATTTTTTTTCGTCGTAATCAAATACCATCGTAATAAGTGCTGATAAGTCAATTCTAGAAATTTTGACTTCGTCCATTTTTCCGTCAATACTCGAGCAAGAATCAGCAAACAATAACCACTTTCAGCAATTTGCTCACCTTCTGGGGTGTCCAATGATTGCGGCACGCCCATTTGGACGTATGTGTCCGATCCATAGTCCTCCTCAATTTGATAAAGAACATATGCCAAGTACAGTGCCGAGATTAATATAGGATTATGCTCTTGAGGATCAAAATCCCAATACCTATTGTCACCAAGTGCCGCCGTTTTAAAATATCGAAAGCGATAAGGTGCAAAACGTTGAGATTCTGTATCTTTTGCTTTCTCTTGATAACTATTTTGGGCGTCATCGCGTTCCTGTTCCCATTTTGACCTACGCTTTTGTTCTTGCTCCTCGTATGCCTTTAAATCAGAATTGAAATTTTTTTCTAACTCAAGATTGACTTCATCAATTTGTTTACATCGAAGAGTGTATTCAACACATTCCTTATCACGACCTAATAAACTAGCCAAATCAGACAAACTATTACTTCGCCGCTCACGCTTTGGAGCACTCGGGTAGGTTTTCAATTCTGGTTTGACTGGCCGTTGCGCAGGTTCATAATCGGGAAATTCAAAAGGCCTTAGTGCCTCTATCTCGCGTTCACTGACTTTAGCTTTTGCCTCATCTACAAAACCATAAGAGAGGGTGTCGTCCTTGTTGATTTGAACAATTGACGGCAGAACAAAGGAACTCCGACCCGCCAAATCTTCAAAAGGAAAAAAAGTATATTGCTTTAAAAGTGGATTTCGAGAATCCTCAACACACACCTTCGTCTGATGGGTGCCAAAGTCTAGACCAACGGTAAAAGACATACTTAATAAACTTCTACTTTGTTTAAACTGAGTAATTTCGGGAACTCTGAAGTAATTGATGCAGATTGAATTCGTGCAAGAGCTTCATCACGCTCGCGTTCTAGCTTATCAAGATTTGACTCTTGCAACGGCAAAATTCGACTGGCCTTTTCACGCTCTTCTTTCAAGACATGGTAATTCGCATTCTTACGTGTTTGTTCTACTATGGCCTCTTGACGCTGTATTTTGATATTATAAAGCTCATTCACACGCTTACGCTTTTGATCCATGTGCGTGTTTAACCTTGATCGCTCACCATCCAAAACATCGCGCTCAATTTCCGAAATCGCTTCATTCAGGCTTATTCTCAAATCTGAAATAACTGACGGATCTATCTTCATTGGCTCAAAGAGGTCCTCTCCTTGGAGCTGGCACTCGCCAAGAAAAGACTCAGTCACGTCAAGATCGGTGATTACTTTACCATCTTCGGCCCTGTAAACAACTGGAATCAACTGATTAAACTCATTGGTGACACCATACTTCGATCGCTGGGTTAAGAGAGAATACGTTGCTAAAAAATAGGTTCCGTTATTAAAGTCGGAGAGCCTGTCCGTATTCTGCTTGTCCAACTTTAACGCAAACGTCGTGTTTGAATCATCGCTTTCTCGCTTGAAAAAATTTAATGCCGCTACAATTATCGGATGATAGGCCGTTATTCTAATCCAATCGGGATTGGCAAAGCCAAAATCCTGTGATAAGGTGAATTTAATAGCGGTCTTACCATCCAGTTTTCGAATAAACTGTTTAAAGTTGAAAACGTGGTCTTCATCGCCTGGCATATTTTGCTCTAGGAAATGTTTTATCAGCTTAGGCTCTGACGAAGGCCAACGGAACTCATAGCACATATTTGCTTCGTCAAGGGTCTTAATATCTGCGGTAGTCAGATGCACTCGTCTCAACTCCTTCAGGTAAAGGAGCAACTCTTCTTCTGTAACATACTTATAGGCCCGCTTTATCTGTTCTATTTCATTTCGGAAGTAAACGTCATTTGTCATGGCATCTGTTAGACCTTCACTAATTTCCTTAAGATGCCTTTGTTCCGTGACTATGGCCCTTTGAACCAGTTCAATTTGCTTTATTCGCTGTTCTGGCGTCAACTCCTGCTTATACTCGATGTGATCAAGTTCACTTAGAAAATCACGAATGGATCTGGTCGTGCCATCAATTTCAACCTCCTTGCTAAGGATCGCCTCAAGATCACCTATACTCCGTTCAAAAATTCCAATCCGAGATAAAAGTCGATCATAAATCAACTCTTGAATGGAGTCCTGTACTACAAAATTGTAAATGTTTAAAACACTAGATTTTTGACCAAAGCGGTCAATCCTTCCGATGCGTTGTTCCACCACCATGGGATTCCATGGAAGATCATAATTTACTATTGCGTCACAAAATTGAAGGTCCAATCCCTCTGCCCCCACTTCAGATGACAAAAGAACTTGAACTTCATTATCCTCTTTAAACTTTGAAATGACCGTATCACGATCATCAATTTCTCCATGAATTACCAGCGCCCCAATACCTTGAGCTCGCAATCGAATCTTTAAATACTCCAGCGACTTCCGGAAAATTGCAAAAACAATCAATTTGCGTCCGCCATTAACACAGACGTTTTTAAATACGTCTAGTAGCTTTTCTACCTTGGCATCAGGCAAATTGGAATATCGATCAAATCCCCGTGCTAATTGGTCGTCGTCAGATAAATAACCATAGACACTACTTGCCAGCCTACGTTTCTTTTGCACATAACCCAAGACCTTGCCTTGCGGCAGCCTTTGATTGCCGTATGGATCCAAGAATGAATTTTCTTGAAAATAACGCTCTAAGATATCATCAAAATGATGCCGCTCATCATCGTGTAATCTAACTGGAACAACGTGGGGTTCTCGACGAGCTTGATCTAGATCCGTAGTCACCTCACGCTTTCGCGTTCGCGAGAAAATACTATTCAACTCGCTCATGTTCGTAAGATTGAATTGAATGTGAACCCGGTTTTCAGGACTGTCTTGTAATGTTTCTAAATCCATAATAACCCGCTCGTACAATTCGACGCCTTTAAAGGCCTCATCGACGGTCATCGTTGAGAAATGCGCCTCACCTTCTTCACTAAGAGCATAGGTAAGTTCGATCACTTCGGACTTTAATTCTTCAGAAATCTGCTTAAATGGTCGATTGTTATTCAGCTTCGACAAAGCTGAGATTAAAGGCTTATTTACGTTAATCTGATTTTTGAATGTCAGTTTATTATCATAAGCCAAAGGGTCAAGTAGGTGCAGAAGATTAAAGAGATTCTCTTCGCTAATCATGATTGGAGTTGCCGTTAACATCACTACAGATTTGGCCGATGTCACGAATTGCTGAACTCCTTTATAAAGTTGCGTATTGGAATTTCTAAGCCTATGTGCTTCATCAAACAATAAAAAATCAAAATCAATTCTACGATCTTCAATTACTCTTAGGAGTGATTTTTTCACTCCTTCAGACTTTTTCTTCTGAACCTTCTCGTAATTGATAATTCCCATGACTGAGCCGTTACGGTGCTCCAGATCATTGATTAGCTCTTGCTTGTTTTCGTAAATCTTATAGTGCAAGTTGAACTTCTTCTTGAGCTCCTCATGCCACTTCAACTGCAGTGAATTCGGACATATGATTAGTGAATTACGCTGTAACTCACGCCTGGCCCGTAGCTCAAGCATGATGTGCCCGGCTTCAATGGTTTTACCCAAACCAACTTCATCCGCTATAAGAATTCTTCGATTGTCAGAATTTAAAAACTTTAATAGTGGCTTGAATTGATATGCTTTGAATATTGTGTTTGATGCCTTTAAAGTTGAAATAGAACTATTGCTTGTGTTTTCAATTTTATGACTTGTATTGATTTGAGAGAAATCAGACCTAACACCAAATAGCCCTTGGGCGACACGTTCAAAAGGATCGGTTAATTCGAAATCGGCGATGAGGTTGCTCGATGAAAATTGGCCAATGGCACCGTTTATCACTACGTCATAGAGCTGTCGGCCACGCGCTGGCGGATGCACTTTCACGACAATACCCTTCTCTTGAGAGGGCACATATATGACTTTATCTCCAATTACGAAGCTCATCCTTCTTTAAATTAGAACGCGTTATAGTAGGATTTTAATTCCCAAAATTCACTCTTAGGCGAAATTCGGGTCAACGACCACCTCAAACGACTTTGTTTACTGCCCTTTATTTTGGGCAACGAAAGCATGCGAACAAATCGTGCACGTCGTTCAATGCGTAGCAACGCAATTGCGACATCACGTTCCATTTCATTACCTGAATTAAGTCCTTTTTTGTAACTATCGGCCAGGGCTAGATTCAAGCATGCTCGCTTGAATTCGATAAACTCCGCATTATTGTGCTCATTTTCACAAAAGCGCTCAAAGCACAAACCTTGTTCCTCTCGAAGAATTTCAATTGCCTGCTTACTTCTATTTAAAACCAAATAGTAGAAAAGATGGTAATATCCGTAATCATAAGTCCGAACTCGTTGTCTATTTGCCTTCAAAGCCCTAAAGAACTCTTTTGCCCCATTCTTAACGTTAAAAATCAGAAGAAGATGGCGACCAAAGACAGCCGTCCGCCAATTGTCCGTCTTAAAAGCGAGCACCAATCGCTCTCGCAATGAAACGTGCAGATTAGTGAGCAATAGATCCTCATACTCATCAACTGGTTGAATTCGCCGCTGGTGCATTGCCCCTCCTGCGAACCCACTATCAAAGTAAACTGACTGAAAACGCCGTCCCCAGTACTCGGCTAACTGTTTGTGTGTTATAGTTTGCCTTGGGTACAACCCAATGAAATTGGCAACATCCCTCACCCACTCCGGCATTCCAAACAAAGCGCTGTTAATTCGCCGTTGACGGCGGGATGGCACTTGAACCACTTCAGTTTATAAGTTATTGGTTGGTTGCACCAATTTAGCATTAGAACCAGCAAATCCGTGCTAAAGTCTCAGATAGAGCCCCACTGAAAGCAATTGCCGCATTCTAATACTTGACTTTCTTGGGTTAATCATGTAAATTGATAAAATGCCAAGAATGATTTCAAGAGAGAAGTTTAAAACGTTGAGGAACGAAGAGAATTCGCCCGAGAATCTAGCGATGAACTTGTTTTTTAATGTCGACGTAGATACTTCTATCAGTCGCGAGGAGGATTTTGCTCCCAGATTTGTCTATCACAGAACAAGACACCCACGTCCAAAAATGGATTCGGAGGCGGATATTGAACAGGAACGTATAACTGGTTCCATTGGCATTTCTGACGGATGGATGATCGAGCTGCATAACAATTACGATTTTGAGCTTACCCTTGGTGAAATCCGAGCACTGCAAAACTACCGCATCAAAAAGCGCATTGAACCGATTGTTTTAGAGCGATTTGGGAACAAGTGCTGTCTGACTGGAAGTCCCTTTTGCTCCATTGTTGACCCAGCCGTTGGCCTCCGTAGAGACCACTACCGCCTTCCTTTAGGCCCAGAACTCTTCATCGTACTGAACATTATGCTCGCTGAGGCCTACCGCAGGGGCTTGTTCTGGTTTGATCAAAGTGGACGACTTAATCTTGAAGAGCACACCTCTAGCGAGGCAGTGGAGTTTTACGGACTTGACACTTCGCTCTCACTTCCGGAAGGGCTGCCTGAGAAAACTTGGAAGGCTTTCATTCGTGAATGGAGTGAATAGTTGACGAGCATTACTTGCCTTGCTTCTCCAGCTCACCCTCTCGGAGTATTGCCTGGTACCGTTCTGTCCGAATGAAGTCCCCGCCCTTTAATTGGTGGTTCTTCTCTGGAAAGCGCAACATTAACGCAGGATAGTTCTCCGTCGGCAGCGCTATCACTTGACCGTGGCTTCGAAAGAAGAGGTAAATCGTATTTCCGATTTCACCCATATCAAACGAGGAAAGGAGCACCGTGTCCTGACAATCCGGATAATCGCAATTGAGCAACACCGAGAAGGTTGTGTCGTTGCGGACGTAGCTGCTTTCGATGCTCTGTCCATTGGCAAAAACGGGTAGCATTAGCGCAAGTAGAAAATTAATGGGTTTCATCTCGTTTTCAGTTCATTGGTTTATTTACAAACGAAACAACCGCAACATTCGTATGGAAGAACTGCATCATTATCGTTGGGATTTTTGAAACATCGTACACACTATTGCCTTCATATTCACGTTTAGCATTTAGTTACTTTAACATCATGAACACCAAACTCCCCCTCCTATCCCTCCTTCTGGCGTTTAGCCTATACCTTGGCGCACAGACAGCGCGCAGGGAAGTTCCGCTCAAACCAGAATTTGTTCCGCACACCTGGATTATGATGCCGGCCATTGACTTCTTCAAACTGACTGGATTAACCCCATTGGACAGCCTTACGTTTAATGCCTATATAGTGGGCGACGTAAATAAAGAGCACATCTCTGTGATTTTGGAACACATCGAAGAACTCGACATGGACGTGGTATCTTGGGTCGAATACAGCAACTTCAAGAACAAAAACGTCAAGAAGATTGCTGCCGACCTTCAGACGAAGTACCAACCCAAGGAATTAGGCGACGATTCCACATGGTTTGAATACTTCACCCCTGATGCATTCGTAGAACTCACCGCTAGCTCTGCAAAAAAGAACACTATGTCCCTGACCCTAAACGCTTATCAACTCTACCAATTCATGCCGCCGATTGAGCAAGCAATGGCCAAGTTGGACTCTACTTGGCAGCAGCTAGCAACCAACTTTACCTATGGGGAGCGGGAGGTTGTTCACGATTCAGATGGCTATGCGGTGCGGATTAGCGACGTAACTGCAATGGTGGGCTACTATGTTGAGTTTCCATCAGACCGCAGCAAAAAGCCTTCTGTTGGAATTTATACCAAGGATGACGGAGGCTATGCAGCCATGAAATGGGCTGTCAAAAAATACTACGACATGTACCTAGACGAGTACGAGGGCACCACCTACTGGGTAAAAGACACCGACAAGGATTGGGTTGGCATGGGCGTACTCTTTGATAATGGCGTGCTTTTGAACAAGTTCATCACCCAAGAGGAATACCAGGAATGGATTGAGGATGGGGAAATCGATGAAGAATAACTTGTTCATGTTAAACGTATTTCCTTGAGTGACCCAACTCAAAAGACTTGGTAGATTTAAAGCGATTTCCCTCAACCCCCATTTGGTAAGCAAAGTGATTTAAAATGTGGTCCGCGACTGAATTTAAATTTTGCAGGTACCGTATTACTATCTAAGCCAAAGTACATTCAACCCCAAGTAATAACTAACACATGAAGAAAATTTGGTACTTACCATTAACAGTGGTGCTTCTATATAACTCATGTACTAAGGATAAGGCGACTGACGGTATATGGGAAATTGAGATCACATTAGACGGCGTAACCCATCATTGGAAGGGTAAGGAAGAATTTCCCGGACCTGCTGAAGGTAATTTATGTATTCTAGAACCCTTCCCCACTGACTCTAACCAATTGGTAATAGTTGGTATAGGTTTTAAAAGTAATGGACGTAGGGAGCGGTTGAGTGGTGGAGAGAACATAACACTGCTACAGTACTGGGAAAACAATGGTGGCGGACTAACCAATGCATCCCACATAAGAACTTTGTTTGGAGCAGACAACAACACTTACTCCTTTACAAATGAACTGCAAGTAGAAGTATTTGATGAAGGAACCCCGCCCGATTATAATAACTCCAGTTGGGGGCAACCAATGATTATTAATATACCAACTCAAACCGTGATGGATATTAATTGGGGTGGAAATCATACGATTTCGGGCAAGATAACGGCACTCAGAACACTTTAATTTCAGTCTGTTATACAATACATGTTCGGGTGTATTGTTAGTGTTCGGAATGAGCTTTCATAGTCCTGTATTCCCCCCTAAAGTCGAAAACAATAAAAGGAGGAATTTTGATTTTTGAGGCTCCCCCTCTATCCTAACTCATCTTCCTTCCCCAACGCGTCAAAACGCTGGGTCATCGTCGGATTCCCCTTCGTAAGCTTCTTGATGGTAATATCCTCCGCCTTGTTGTTCGCCAATCTTAAGTTGTCCTCAGAGCGCACCAAGCCGTCGCGAATTTTTTGAAGCTGATTGATGGTCTTGTCAATTCCTTCAACAGCCGTCATCAAATGCTTGCTCGCACGATCGTAGTTCATCGCAA
>JACCDH010380951.1_pt1 | contig 20336 bp, 19 predicted proteins | sample 7442481 | NCBI WGS metagenome assembly JACCDH01 (sample SAMN15323433, study PRJNA562643) | freshwater metagenome | isolation source: river surface water | place: USA:Blue River Watershed | collected 2017-08-15 | reverse complement strand
TTGCAGAATGGTTGCATTCAAAAGTGAGAAAAGAAATTTGGGGCTATGTGCCTCATGAAGCTATTACACAAGAGGAGCTGATTAAAGAAACGTATCAAGGTATTCGTCCTGCACCTGGATATCCAGCATGTCCTGATCATACAGAAAAATTAAAATTGTTCCAATTGCTCAATGCTACCAAATCAATAGGTGTTAATCTTACAGAGTCATTAGCTATGTATCCAGTTTCTTCAGTTTGTGGTTGGTATTTCAGTCACCCACAAAGTGTTTATTTTGGTATCGGTAAAATTCAAGAAGATCAGTTAATAGCCTATGCGCAAGAAAAGCAAATGCCGATAGAAGAACTAGCAAAATGGTTAGGGCCGAATTTGTAAAATTGTAAAGGAAACATTAATAATAGTATGTATTTTTGTTGTTATGAATGCTAATAACAACAATAAAAATTTCATGCAGCAACTGGCTACGGTAAGTTCCTATATTTTTCATCCAGTTTTTATTCCGTCTATCGCTTTCCTACTGTTTTTTTTATTGCCAGTAGCTGATTTTAGCACCTTAACCTGGGCTGCAATTAATAAATGGTTTGCTATTATCGTAATCAATACTTGTTTTTTCCCGCTCTTGTTAGTGGTTTTATTAAAACGATTGGACTTTATAAAAACCATAACCATGACCGATTCAAAAGATAGAATCATTCCCTTGATTGGATCAATGGTATTTTATTTTTGGGCCTATCATGTACTCCATAATTTAAAGACTACACCAGCTATACCGCAAGTGCTCATTGTGTATTTTCTTGCACAATTTTGGGGGCTCATTGCTATGTTTATCCTAAATATATTTTTTAAAATAAGTATGCATGCTGCAGCAGTTGGCACCTTAATAGGTATTGCTTTTTGTATGCCCTTCTCTTTGCCATTTTTCATCATTGCATGCGCATGCGCTATACTTGTTCTGCTAAGTAGAAAAGTTTTAGGTGCGCATACCAATGCAGAACTGATTAGTGGTTTATTGTTAGGTATCTTTTCTTGCTTAGCAGCTTTTATGTACGTGTAGTTACTTAGACTGTAAAGTAACTATAGGTACCAGCATTTCTTCCAGCGAAACTCCTCCATGCTGAAAGGTGTTTTTATAATAATTGACAAAGTGATTGTAATTATTTTGAAAACATAAATACACATCTTCTTTTGCAAAAATGTAACTCGAGTTTAAGTATTGACTAGGAAGTCCGGCATCTTTAGGGTCTTTAACTGCAAATACGTGCTTGTCTTCATAGCTCATATTCTTACCATGCTTGTATCGTAAATTACTGCTAGTTTGTTTGTCACCAATACACTTACTAGGTGTTTTTACTTGCATGGTACCATGATCGGTTGTAATTATAAGTTGAATATTTTTAGAAGCAATTTTCTTTAAGGCTTTGAAAAGTGGTGCATGTTCAAACCAACTAGCGGTAAGCGAACGATAAGCATTATCGTCGCTTGCTAATTCTTTTAGCACTTCCATTTCGGTACGTGCATGCGAAAGCATATCTACAAAATTGTAGACGATAACGGTCAAGTCATTACTTAAATAATTATGTATTTGATCTTCTAATAATTTAGCATGTTCGTTATTCGTGATTTTTACATAATCTACTTTCCAATGATCTAATTTATTTCTTTTGAGATTGCTTTGTAAAAACTCCAATTCAAATTTATTTTTTCCATCATCATCATCGTCATTTCTCCATTTATCTGGAAATTGTTTAGCAATTTCAAAGGGTGTAAGTCCAGCAAATAAAGCATTTCTGGCATACTGTGTGGCTGTAGGTAAAATGCTAAAGAAAAGATCTTCTTCATTAATTTTAAAATCGTCAAGTAAAAAAGGTTCAATTACTTTCCATTGGTCATATCTAAGATTGTCGATAACTAAGAGGAAAGTGGGTTGATTATTATTGCACTGCGGAAATACTTTTTCTGCTAGTACCTGAGGCGATAGTAATGGTCGTTCGGTAGTTGATGCAATCCAGTTGCAATAGTTTTTTTGAATAAACTTAAAAAAATCTTTATTTGCTTCTGCTTTTTGCTGATGCAATATCTCCATCATTTCAGTGCTGTTACTTTTACTCAATTCTAATTCCCAAAACACTAATTTTTTATATAACTCCATCCATTCCGTATAGTTTGGATTGGCTTGTAATGCCATAAATAGTTTAGTAAATTCTTGTTGGTAATTGGCGTTAGTTTTTTCAGCAATGAGGCGCTTGCCATCAATTATTTTTTTAATTGAAATCAATACTTGATTGGGGTGTATTGGTTTTATTAGGTAATCACTGATCTGATTGCCAATAGCATCTTCCATAACATATTCTGCTTCGTTTTTAGTAGCCATTACTATGGGCATATACGGAAAAAGCTCTTTTATTTTAACAAGGGTTTCTAGTCCAGTCATGCCAGGCATGCTTTCGTCTAAAATAACTAAGTCTATTGGGTTTTCTTGCAAGTAATCTAAGGCGTCATAGCCATTGGTAACGGAAGCCACTTCATATCCTTTTTGTTGTAAGAATAAAATATGAGGTTTTAATAGATCTATTTCATCATCTACCCAAAGTAATTGAACGGCTTGCATATTAGCATTTTAGTGTTTAGTTTATTAACAAATCTTTGATTTATAAAAGTACATTATTCTTTGTTATAACGTTTTACTTCTTGTATCATTGTATATAATTTTTGTTAAACCTATGTCTGAATCAAGAATAGTTATTCGCAAAGCCAAAGAAGAAGATTGCGAAGCCCTTTTAGAACTAATTAAAGAGTTAGCCATTTTCGAAAAGGCACCTCAAGAAGTAACGGTTACTTTAGCGCATTTTAAAGCCAGCGGATTTTCAGAAAATCCTGTTTGGTGGGCTTTGGTTGCTTGTGTAATCGATCCGGAAACACAAGCAGAAAAAATTATTGGTATGGCCTTATATTATATTCGTTATTCTACTTGGAAAGGGCAGCGTATGTATTTAGAGGATATTATTGTAACTGAGGCTTGGCGTTCTAAAGGTATAGGTAGAATGTTGATGTCGCAATTAATTTTTGAAGCCAAACAAAAAAACTTGCCAGCTATTATGTGGCAGGTTCTAGATTGGAATACAGAAGCTATTAAATTTTATAAGCGTTACAACGCCACCTTCGATCATGAATGGCTTAATGTGACCTTAGATATTAGTAAGTAGAATAATCCTGTGTCATTTGTTGAGGACAAGAATAAGTCTTGAACTGAAACGTTAAATGAAATAAGAGCATCATATATTGATCGTTGGTATTACCATTGCCTCTTTGTTTATTAATTCTACCCAATGGATTACTACTCACTTCAATAGATCGATCTTGTAAAAGAAAAGCTGGATTTGGATTTAGTGGATCATTAGGAAACTTATCTGCTCCAACATAGCGAGAACTTACATCATCTAAATAATCAGTAGTAGTCAATCTATTTACAATTTCTACCCCAACATTCATACCCGGAAATATCCAATACTTGACTCCTAAGCCGATAGGAAAACTAAAAGCATAGTTTTTATAACGCCTGTCGGCATACATATCTAGATTTTGGCCCTCAGTTCCCAAAGGTCTTAAATCATAATCTCTACCATCGATTGTTGCATAAGGGTTGTAAAAAAATATACCCATGCCGCCTGTTAAGTAAGGCGTAAAACGATAGCGCTCATCACCGGTGTAAAACCTAAAGAAATTAAATTCACCTTGAACGGCAAATTCTGTGATATTACTTTTAAAACTTAAGTTGCGTGTTTTATTATAGATATTACTAGAATAGGCGTCACTGTAGCCAACTTTAGATTGCAGTACGGATGCGCGTATGGAAATATAAGGGTTGAAATGTAATCTAAAAAAAGAGCCTAATGCAGGATAAATTTCTTGGAAACCATAGCGATCATTTAAATCGCCAAAATATAAACTGCCTCCACTTACTAATCCCCATTCTTTTGTACCATAGAAAGATTGCGCTTGTGTTTTTGTACAAGCAAGTAAGCATAAAAAGATATAAATAATTAGTTTCTTCATAATATCTATTTAATTCCTTCTATCAATTCCCCAATATAACTTTTGTCGAATCGTTTTTAAGAAATTGTGTTCATCTGGTCGTATTAGAGATATGGTAAAATTCTCTTTTTTTACGGCTAGTTGAATACTTGTTGGAATAGTTTCTGTTCTTGAATCTAAGGTACATAAAAAATGATCAGTTCTTCCTTCTAACTCAAAGGATATAACATTGTCATCAGGTACTACTATTGGTCGTGTACTCAAATTGTGAGGAGCCACTGGTGTTATTACAAAACTTGATGTTTGTGGAAACACTACGGGACCGCCACAACTAAGAGAATAACCGGTAGAACCTGTTGGGGTTGCCACTATTAATCCGTCTGCCCAGTAGGTATTTAAAAACTCTCCGTTTAAGTACGTATGAATTTTAATCATTGACGAAGAATCTTTTCTATGCAGGGTAAATTCGTTCAATGCAAAAGGGGCATCCTCAAAAATAGGCATGCTTGATTCTAAATGTAATAAAGATCGCTTTTCAATAGTATAAGATCCTCTCACTAACGACTCAATAGCATCTGCAGCTTCATTTTCACTGATGGCAGCTAAAAAACCTAAGCGTCCAAGATTAATGCCAATAAGAGGAATATTAGAATCGCCAATAAAACTTACCGTATCTAACATCGTGCCATCGCCACCGAGGCTAATAAGCATATCGGTTTGTATGGGCAAATCGAGTCGGCTAGTAAAAAAGGCAGGTGTTTCGTCGAAAGAAAAACTGTCTTTTAATTGATTATAAAAATCCTTGTAAAATACGAGCTGTATTTTATGAGCTTGTAAAGCCGATAAAATTTTACTGATAGCAGGAATATCTTCTTTGCCAAATGTTCTATTGTAAACCGCTACGATCATTCAAGGATGTTTAGTACATAAAGGTACTAAAATATGAACTAAAATAGATGCCGTAGTTTATAAAACAAATTGCAGGAAGTAATTTAAAGAAGCTTAATTTTGTTGAAATTTACTATATGAAAATTAGCCTAGGATTTAGTCCCTGTCCCAATGATACCTTTATATTTGATGCTTTGGTAAATCATAAAATTGATACTAAAGGCTTTGAATTTGAAGTATTTATGGAGGATGTAGAAACACTAAATAATTGGGCCTTAGCAGGTAAATTGGCTATCACTAAATTGAGTTTTAATACCTTTTTACAATGTGCTGCTAACTATGCACTAATGCATGCTGGCAGTGCCCTTGGCAAAGGTGTAGGTCCTTTACTGATTACGCATGAAAAGGGAATAGCACAATGGAACGATGATACATCGTTTTTGGAACGAGCAGTCATTGCTATTCCAGGTGTAAATACCACGGCTAATTTATTGTTGCAATTAGCCTTTCCCAAAGCCACTTGTAAAGAGGTAATGTTGTTTAGCGATATTGAGCAAGCTTTAATTGACCAGCGCGTAGATGCAGGATTAATTATACATGAAAATAGATTTACCTATCAAGAAAAAGGGCTTCATAAAATAAAAGATTTAGGGGATTGGTGGGAATCTACTACCGCTGCTGCTATTCCCTTGGGCGGCATTGTAGCTAAACGCTCCTTGCCTAAAGAAGTATACATGCAGTTAGATCAATTAATTAAAGAGAGTATTGCTTATGCCTGGAATAATTATCCAAGCTTAGCGCCTTTTGTAAAAGAGCATGCGCAAGAAATGAGTGAAGAGGTAATGCGCAAGCATATAGAATTGTATGTCAATAATTTTTCTACCGAATTAGGAGAAGAAGGTACTTTGGCTATTCAAACTTTGTGGGAATATGCTTATAAGGCAGCATTAATTGACAATAAAGAGTTGCCAATTTTCTATTCTGATAATTGATAAAGAGCGGGTATGTTTCTTCCCAATCCATCATAGTCTAAGCCATAACCAACAACAAACTTATTGGGTATTTCAAAACCTATATAATCTGCAACAATTGGATATTGTAAGGCGCTTGGTTTCGTCAAGAAGCTTGCAATTTTAATCGATTTAGGCGAACGATTTTTCAACTCCTGCATAAAGCTATGCAATGTTTTCCCCGTATCTATAATATCTTCAATGATGACTACATGACGATTGCTTAAATCTTCTTCTAGTCCAATAGCTGTAATTACGTTACCCGTAGAGCTAGTACCTTTGTACGAAGCTAATTTTATAAAGGATATTTCTGCTTCAATTTTCAAGTGCCTAAATAAATCTGCTGCAAATAAAAATGATCCATTCAAAATACCTATGAATAAAGGTCTTTCTTGAGCATAATCCAGATCTATTTGTTGCGCTAATGCTATAATGCGCGCTTCAATTGTATTCGCATCAATATATGGAGCAAAATGTTTATCGTGTAATTGAATCGTTTGCATAAGATTAGGGTTGAACTATAAGCTTGGTTCCAGTTTTAACTTCTGTAAAATCTAATTTATTCCAGCTATTGAGTTGTTTCACGCTTACTTTGAATTTTTTGGCAATACCAAACAAAGTATCACCATTTTTTACGGTGTAGTACACCGGTTGCTTTGAATTACTTTTTGGGGCTTCTGTATTTTCCTGTTGATCAAGCTTAGTATTTGTTTCAGGAGTCGTGTTAGTTTCTTCGCTTTCTATATAAGCATATACCACTTTGTCTAATTCAAATTTTAACTCATCAAATTCATCTTGAGCTATTTGCTGTAGTGCAATAGGATTTTTAGGTATACTTATAGTATTTACTGGTGCAGTTTTTGTATCAACTATTGTTTCCTTAGGGATGTCAATTGAATTTCTTGTTTGAATACCTTCAAGAGTATCTATATTGCGATTTGCAAATTCTTTAAGTTTCATTTCTTTTTTAGAAAGTACTACAGGCTTTTCTTTCTTTTTTTGCTCTTTTATTACAATTTTTGGCGTTTCAACGATTGGCTTTTCAATTACTATATGTTTAATAGTGTCTTTTTTCACAAGCGCAATACTGTCTTTGTAGAATTTAGATTTAAGAAAAGAATCTCTTGAAAATTGTTTTTTTCGAAGTGCCAATTTCTCTTGATTTACACGCATAAAAGAGTCTCTTCTTTGTTTTGCAGCCTCCATGATTATTGCTCTTTGAGCAGCGCGCTCCTCAGCTAACTTAAGGGCATTTTGTCTTATTTGTTCTTGCTTTAACTTAGCCTGCTCCAAGCGTTCTTTTATTGCCAATTGTCTTTGCTCCAAAAGGCTTAATTTTTTTACCGTATCTACTCCTGTTTTTATTGTATTTGGGGTTTGAGCAATTGAGTTCTTAGTGTCCACTAAAGGTTTGATACTATCTTTAAATACAATAGGCTTTTTTATTTCAAAATTCAATTTAGATTTTTCAAGGAAACCATCATCTTTATAGTTATCAGCAAAGCTAATGATAGGGTCATTATTATTCTGATTCCCCTCTATTCTGATGTAAGTTTTTGGCTTTTTTGCAATTGGTATTTTTAAATTAAGTTTCTCTCCAGGTACCACTTCTTCATCTTCGCTAATTTTATTTAGGAGTCTTAATTGTTTTAACTGTATCCCTTCAGTTTGCGCAATTTGCAATAACGTTTCATGTTCTTTTACTATGTAATACGTATGATCGCCTTTTAAATGTTTCTTTTCCAAATAGATATACATGCTAAATGGCAAGGGACCATCGGTTAAATCGTTAATGTCTAAAAGTTTTTGATAGCGTATATTATATCTAATAGCGTATTCTAATAAAGTCTCTCCTTTTCTTGCTACAAAGGCATTTAAATTATTCACTTTTGTAACACCTTCAAAGTTGAGTAAATTATCTTTAATGTCGGCGTCCTCTTCAATTGCTGTTTCAGGAGTATCAATTTGATTGATGATTTGATATTCGTAGGAAGAAACATTTGGTCCATGCGTATTATTATTTTTATCCAGTACAGGTGTAGCAAATAAAATAGCTGCACTATCTGTAAAACGATTTAAATTATATTTCTCTATGACATTAATAATTAATTGTGCATATTTAGGATTAGTAGCATATCCACATTGTTTTAATCCTCTACACCATGCCTTATAATCATCAACTCCATAGGTAAACAGAATTTGATATCTTTTTTCTGTGCTTAAGTAATTAGAATGATCCATATAGGATTGATAAGCATTTGTGTATTTTCTAAAGCATTCATTAGGGGCATCATCAGTATGTGCAAATGTCTCTCCAGTCCATGCTTTTTTACATTTAATGCCAAAATGATTATTTGCAATGGTTGCCAATTCACTACTACCTGCGCCAGTTTCATAAATGCCTTGCGCTAAGGTAACCGATGCTGGTATGCCTACTCGCATTTGTTCCTGCATTGCCCAGTCTTTGTATTGGCTGATATAGTTCAATACGCGTTCTTCATAAGTACCCGTAACTTGGCAATAAGAAGCAAGTGGTAAACTTAAGAGAAGTAGTAAAAAAGCTATATGTTTTATTGCATTCATGTTGTTGGTAATCTTAATCGCTAATTTTTTTCATTAATAATAATCCATCTCTAATGGGCAGTAAAACTTGTATAACCCTTTTATCAGCTCTTATCTTTTCATTAAAGGCTTGAATCGCTTTGGCGTTTTTACTTTGTTCTTCTTGCGCAAGTAATACTTCTCCATCATACAACACATTATCGGCAAGAATATAAGCGCCTATCGGCAATCGATCAATCACTAAATCATAGTAAAGATGATAATTTTGTTTGTCTGCATCAATAAAAACTAAGTCAAAAATACAATCAATCCTTGGTATTATATCGGCTGCATGGCCAATATGTTGAATTATTTTTTTACTTAAGCCTGCTTTTTCAAAATAGGATTGACACATATCATATAGCTCTTCATTGATATCAATGGTATGCAATTCGCCATTTTCTTTTAAGCCTGCAGCTAAGCAAATAGCGGAATAACCAGTATAGGTGCCAATTTCAAGCACCTGCTTAGGTTGTATCATGTGGCTAATAAATTCCAATACTTTACCCTGTAAATGACCAGAAAGCATGATGGGTAAATTAACTTTTAAATGTGTTTCTCTATTCAATTGGGCCAATACAAGACTCTCTTCAGTGGAGTAATCACAAGCATAGTTTTCTATAGATGGAGGTATTAATTGTGTAGTCATGTATTAGAAATTAGGTTGTAATTTATTTTTCGAATAAAAGTCTTTAATATAATTCACTACTTCATCGGCCGTATCAAATACTTTGATGAGTTCTAAGTCGCCCGGACTAATATTCCCTTCGCCTTCCAACATAGAGCTGCGCATCCAATCAAATAAGCCTTGCCAATAGGCCTTGCCAACACAGACCATTGGCGTTTGCGTAAATTTCTTAGTTTGAATTAAGGTTGCAATTTCAAAAAATTCATCCATGGTTCCCCAGCCACCTGGCATCATGATAAAGCCTTGTGCGTATTTGGTAAACATTAATTTTCTGATAAAGAAAAAATCAAAGTTGAGCGATTTGTCTTTGTCTATATACGGATTAGCGGTTTGCTCAAAAGGTAATTCTATATTCAAACCTACAGAGGGTCCACCAGCAAGATTAGCGCCTTTATTGCCCGCTTCCATGATGCCGGGCCCTCCACCGGTAATAATACCAAAGCCTTCTTGCGACAAACGCTTTGCTATTTCAACGGTTAAGTCGTAATAGGCATTGCCAGGTTGTGTACGTGCTGATCCAAAAATGGAAATACACGGACCAATTTTAGCTAACATTTCAAAGCCTTGAACAAACTCAGCCATGAATTTAAAAATTTGCCAACTAGAATTTGCTTTGGTCTCAGTCCAATCTCTCTTCTTTAATTTATGCTCTTCCATCAGGTATACTTATTTGTTTATTTGAAAAAAGAAGCATGGTAAAAAATACTAAGCTTCCATTGATGATAAGTAATTCTAATCCAAATTTATAGTTGCCAAAATACGGTGCCCATTGGCTTTGCAATAAATAGCAAAAGAACGGAGCTAATATTGATACAATCGGAACTAACCATGGCTTTACACTTCTATTGGTAAGGATTCCAAATCCAAAGATGCCCAATAATGGACCATAGGTATAAGAAGCAATTTTTAGTAGCATATCTATCAAGCTGCCATTATCTATGGTTCTGAAAAAGAAAACTAATAATAAGAAAATACCGGCAAAGGATAAATGGACTATTCTGCGCGTTTGTTCTTGTTTTTCGGGACGAATAGCAGGATTATTTTTTAAGTTTAGAATATCTAAACAAAAAGAAGAGGTAAGCGCTGTTATTGCCCCATCTGCACTTGGGAATAAGGCAGATATCAATCCGATAATAAATAAGATGCCTACAAATGATGGAAATGCATTGCTTAAAGCTATGGTAGGGAAGAGCTCATCAGGCTTTACTTGTAAATTGTTTTGTTGTGCATATAAAAATAATAAGGCGCCTAGTATTAAAAATAAAAAATTCACAAACACTAAAATCACACTGAAGCTTAGCATGTTTTTTTGTGCGTCTTTAAGTGTTTTTACACTAATATTCTTTTGCATCATTTCTTGATCTAGCCCCGTCATGGTGATGGTAACAAATATGCCGCCAACAATCTGCTTCAAGAAAAATTTAGTATCCTGATAATCGGTATAAAAAATCGTATCAATTTTATTTTGCTTTAAAGAAGACCAAAGCTCTGCAAAAGAAATGTGCAAAATGCTTTTTAAGTAAAATACACTAATGACAAGGGATAAGAGCATAAAGCTGGTTTGTAAGGTGTCTGTCCAAACAATGGTTTTAACACCACCTTTAAACGTATAGGCCAAAATCATAGCGATGATAATAATGGTGGTAAGCTCAAAGGAGATTCCTAAATTATCTAAAATAAATACTTGTAAGATTTTGATAACTAGGTATAGGCGTAAGGTAGCGCCCAATGTTCTTGATAACATGAAAAATGCTGCACCCGTTTTATAGGGAACAATACCTAAGCGAGTAGCTAAATAGGAATATATTGAGGTGACATTTAGCTTGTAATAGAGCGGAAGTAATACATAGGCCACAATGATGTAGCCTATAAAATAGCCAAGCACCACTTGAAAGTAATTAAATCCACTAGTACTAACCGTTCCAGGAACACTTATAAACGTCATGCCACTTAGGCTGGTTCCAATCATGCCAAAGGCTACTAATCCCCAATGACTATTTTTATTGCCAATAAAAAAAGAATCATTACTTGCATTTTTTGAAGTAAAAAAAGCAACGACTAATAAAACAATAAAGTAAAGTAGGATAAGTGCTAATAAAAAAGTTGTGTTCATAAGTTAAATTAAGAATTAAAATCCCACTACCACAGCTGCATCATAGGTAAAATTACCAGTTTGTCGGTATGGACTATAGGGGTCATTACCCACATCAAATAGAAAACTCGTGAGAAAAGAAACTCGGTCTGAAATGGCTTGTTTAAAGCCAAAACCTACAAGTGTAGAATTGCTTTTGATGGTCACATTTTTCTCTACAATAACATTGTTATTGTCATACTCAAAATCGTTTCTATATACGATATTGCGCTCTAATTGGGCGCAGAGGTAAACATTGTTGAAAATTATAGCTTTTGCCCAAAGCGATGGACTTACATAATTAGCTTTTAATGTATAAGGGTCATATGTATTTCTAATTCTATTATAGATAGGGTAGTTAGCTACATGTTGATATTGATAGCTTACGCCTATGCCTACAGCAACAGGTTCTACTATTTTATATCCTATCACGGGCGACAAACTAAAATAAGTAGTATTGCCGGCATAGAAATTAAATCCTGATCCGTATACTAATTTAGATTTATCGAAGCCATTGGAGTTACTTAATTGTTTTTTCCTTCCACTGCTCGAATAGGTATCTTGTCCCCAGCTTTGCAACTGTGTAGTAAGCCATAAAACTACTAATAAAGTTTTCTTCATAGGATGCGCTTTTAGGTGCTTAAAGTTACTATTTATAAAGTGTAAAGAATCGTTAATTGTCCGGGAATATTTTCCCTGGATTTAAAATACCCTTCGGGTCAAAAACATGTTTAATAGCTTTCATAAGCGCTATTTGTGCTGGACTAAAAACGATATCTAAATAATTTTTTTGCACTAAGCCAATGCCGTGTTCACCAGAAATAGTACCTCCTAATGCATGAACGAATTCAAATAATTTTCGGATAGGCACATGTAATTCCTGATGCCAAAAAGTATCGCTAAGTGTTCCTTTGATGATATTAACATGCAAATTACCATCGCCAGCATGACCATAACAAACCGATTGAAAGCCATACTCTTTGCCTAGTTCTTTTATGTAGGTCAATAATTCGGGTAAATGAGCACGAGGCACAACGGTATCTTCTTCTTTATATACCGAATTGCTTTTTACGGCTTCGCCCACTTTTCTTCTCAATTGCCATAATGTTTCTTTCTGCGCCGCTGTGTCTGCAAATAGTAATTCGCCAATGTCATACTTTGTTACTAACTCAGTTATCTGCTCCGCTTCAGCTAATAATTGCTCTTCGTTATGGCCATCTAATTCTATAAGCAAATGTGCTTGAATATCGTCAGGAATACTAATAGTTGTTGTATTGCAAAAACGCATTGACCAATCTAAGGCATCTCGTTCCATAAATTCTAAAGCAGATGGGGTTATACCCGCCAAGCAAATCGTGTTTACAGCACTGCATGCTTCTGCTGCCTTGCGAAAAGGAATCAGTAATAATACATTGGCTGTTGTAGCCGGTATTAATTTTAATACGATTTTAGTGACTACCGCAAGAGTGCCTTCGCTTCCTACAATTAATTGAGTGAGATTATAACCCGTAGCATTTTTTAAAACATTTGCGCCAGTCCACATAACGGTGCCATCGGCTAAAACAATTTCCAAGTTGAGCACATAATCTTTTACTACACCATATTTTACGGCACGCGGACCACCTGAATTTTCTGCAATATTACCACCTATAAAACAAGATCCCTTACTCGCCGGATCTGGAGGATATTGAAGTCCATGCGCTAAAACAGCCTCTTGTAATACCTGTGTTATAACGCCGGGTTCTGTTGTTACTTGAAAATTATCGGTATCTATTTTTAAAATTTTATTGAAGCGTTGCATATCCAGCACAATACCTTGATGTATGGGTAAGGCGCCTCCACTCAATCCGGTGCCCGCACCGCGCACGGTTAGGGCTATTTGTTCTTGGTTGCAATAGCGAAGGAGTTTAGCAATCTGATCTACTTCACTTGGTACAACCACTAATTCGGGAATAAATACCAGATCTTCGGTATGGTCTGAACTGCGTAGCTCTAGCTGTTCTAAATCAGTAAGGAGCGCATCGGCACCTAATAAGGCACGTAAGGCTTCTAGGTGATGGATTTGTATAGCTGAAAATTGCATAGTATAAAGGTAAAAGATTGCTATTATAATTTATATAATGGCACAAGAATTGAGTCAAATTCTTAGCCTATTTTGCGCGATATAATCAAAATCGTTTTATATTTGCAGACCTAAATGGTACTATTTGCTATTTTAATGAAGTTTTTTTTAATTTAAATACAACCAATAACAATTTTAAAATTTGTTGAAATCTATGAAAGATTTATCACTTGCCCGCGAGGAAAACAATCCCAATTTAGACAGTTCTTCTATGCCTAGCAAAGGCGTTACAAAAGAAGTTATCGAACGCAGAAACAGACGTTTGTTAGAATTTTTTCGTTTATCTGGTTTAACCGATGTACGTATCATTGGCGACGAAAATAATCCTGCCGTAATTTATAAAAATGTGTACTGCTTAAGTTGCTTTGTACATAATTTTGAATTGCGTTTTACCAACAAACCGGATAATGGAGAAGTGGTGCATGTAGAGAAGTTAACTTCACAAGCACGTATGGATAAAAATGAGTTGATTGCTATGTTAGATAAGTATGAACATAGAAGAGTATATCGAGTAAAAATTACTGATCAACAATTATATTTAGCAGGTTATAACTTTATCGACAAGTCTATACCAGATACTCGCTATCCTGTATTTTCAAGATTCAATCCTAAAATCTATTTTAGTAAAGATTATGCAGTAGAATTATGTACAACCTACCAAGATTATAATTTGGAAGTAGTATAGTATTTAAATAGTAATAAAAAAAAGGGGCTGCAATCTGCAGCCCCTTTTTTTATGGGTAAGGCAATTAAAATTGAACAAGTAGACTAAAGCTGATACCAAATTGATTGGGAACATTGTATGTTTTGGTATTATTAGCATACAAGCCTTGGTTATTATACCAGTTTATTTTTTCTGTAAAAATCCTTTTATCCGTAGCATTGTATAAGCTTTTGTAATAAAGTTCTACACCTATTTTTAAAAGCGAGTAGATTCTATAGCTCACATTAAGGCCAAATTTAGGCATAACAAAAGACGATCTATAATCACGTACTTCTTTATAATAGGTAAGGGTATTATCTCTAAATTCTGCTAATGGAATATAATTAACAATATAGAGCTGATTGCTAATACCTAGAAAAGGATTTAGACTAAGTCGATTACCAGGTTTGAAGCAATTATACTGTAAGCATAAATCGAAATTGGAGATAGAAGCATAGTTTTGATAGATGTTTTCAAAAAATGTAAAAGAGAAATAGCCACCTCCACTGCTTGAAATAGATGCATTTTTTTGATTGTCAAAACTTAAGCTGGCACTCAATCTTGGATTGAAATAGCGCAGATAACGAATTCCTAAATCGCTCATTTCGTTATAATTGTAATCTGTATAAGTATACACTATACCAAACTCATTTTTTTGTCCATATAACTTATGTATTGAGAGAAAACACGAGCATACTATTAGTAGCAATGTGGTAATAAAATAAAACATTTTTTTATGTTTTGGATTTGAATTTTTGATAACATTTGATATTTGCTGTTTCATAGATTGTTAATTTAAATGAATAATAACTGCAGCGTAGTTTTTATTTAAAATTTTATTTTGACAAAGATTACATCAGCTGGATTGCTAAGTGTTTTACCTAAATTATTGGTATAACCATATTGTACCCAAAGCGTATCTCTCGTTTTGTTGATCCTGCCTTTAAAGCATTGTCCTGCTGGATCAATATCTCCTCCTCCAACAAAATTGACAGTGTCTTGAAAAAGCATTTTTTGGTAAAATACAATCATAAATGACATGTTTTTTTCGGTATTATATTGTTTAAAATTTGGAATATAGATATTAATAGCTCCTTTCATTATAAATCCGATGCCTCCATTAATCTTAAAAGAATCTAATTCCCATTTAGGGCAAAATTGAAGATACATATTAGCTCTAAAATCGTTGATACTACTGTATACAGATTTGTAAACATAATCTAAAGTATCGTTTGGTTGTAATTTGTCGCTACAAGATCCATCAGTTAAAGTAATAGTATTTGTAGGGCATTGGCAGGCGCTGCCTTTCCATTCTTTAGGGCTTGGACATGAAGTATCTGCTTTGTAATTCGATTTTCTACAGCTTACGGCACAGATAACTACAATGCACAAGTAAGCAATGCTTAATCCTTTCTTTTTCATACTAACTAATTTTAAATGGTGAACTAACGTTTTTAATACTACTACTAAACTAAATTTTTCTATACTACCAACCATCAAGTTTAAAATATATTTTTTAGATACATAATAAAATTGACTACTATTTTAAGATTTATAATTTATGCAATTTTCAAATTAAAAATCAACCGTTCTTCTTGCCATATTCCAGCGAATGCCGCTGTAAACTGCACTTGTTTTTTCATCGGGTAAATGGGATGCCTGATAACTTAATGTTCTCTGAATAAAACCCGCCTCTATATACAAATTGGGTATGCATTCATAGGCTATGTGAATATTGGTATATGCGCCTTTACTCTTTACACCAGCTATAGTTTGAAATCCATAATCTTGCACTCTGCTGCTATAGGCAGTGAAGATGTTATTTCCAAAATTACTAGATCCGGTATCTACCCCTTTAGCGTATAGCACTTGTTGAACACTACAACTCCATTTTTTATGCCATTGATAACGAAGTATTCCTATACACTCTCTAAACCCAGCACCTAAGGGATGTGCTAAGGCTTGGTTGTAATGCGTATAATTACTTGCTGAATCGCGCGCATAGGTAAAAGGTCGTACTTGGTTGTATTCTATTTGTGCATCTAAATGGGGTATCTTAAATAAGTTGTATGCTTTAAGGCCCAATTGAAAGCCATATTTATTTCCCCACCATCCTTTGCTTTGGCTCAACTCCTTGAGTTTAAACTCGTCAAAAAGTAGTTGTCCGTAAAAATGTGCTTTCCTTGAAGTTTTCCATTTAAAATCAAATCCCATTAATGCATTGTCTGGACTGCCTTGAGAGCGTTCTGCTTGGCGCAATAAGATAAGTGGATTTAAATAGCTCCACTCATAATGATTGGTTCTGCCAAATACAATAGCTTCAAAAACACCCACTTCTAATTTGGAATGCAACTGCATACTTAAATGATGAAAACTCACATATTTATGACCGAGCGCTTTATCACCTCCTCCTCTAGTATACTGAGGTGTTAATTCCATGTATAGATTATCATAACTAAATTTTTTAAATTGACTATGCAATTGTAAATAAGGAGCACTTGCACCATAATCGCTCAAAAACAAAGAGCGCTGTCCATAACCCCAAAACTGTTTGCCATAGCCAATTTGTGCCTGTATATATTTTTTCACTAAAGGAAATTGAATATAGGTTTGCGCAGTTAAATAATCATACTGATTTACTAATCGTTTTGAGTAATAATCAACACCAGGAAATGCTTGTTGCTTGCTTGCAAGGTTGTCTACATACGAAAAAGGATTCTCTTGATTATCGCAGAACGCAGCGTAAAAAGCAATTTTATTTACAATTATTCCATTAACGGCTATACCTCTAGTGTTGACTAAAGTGCCGCTTAGTTTATTTTTTTCTGATCCTACTTGGAAATTTAACAAAGGATTGATGGCTAATTGAATAATATTAGGTTCATTATATACAAACCCATTGTATTGGTTTTTGTAAAAGGATTTTAAAAAGCTTCTTTTAGGGTCATACTTACTAGGTATTACTAGATAGGCATTGCTTATTTTTTCAATACTATACTTATCAATGGCATCTGCATTTTGGTAGCTACTATCTAAATTAGTTAAGAAGGGAGCTATGTTTTGAATTGTATATGGTTTTGCAAAGCTATTCCAGTTTAAAAAAGCACTAGAATGAAGGGCTTCTAATCTATCAATTTGTTCTTGTAACTCCTGAGATTTACCAATATAACGGGTTTGGGCAAATGACATTGGGCCTATTCCCACCATGACCAACAAAAGGGTCTTAAATAATTTTAACATTAGCGTATTTTTTTTCATTAAAAAATAATCCTTGAAAGAAAGAGCTTAATTTTACCATATAATAATACTCTACTTATCAATTTAACTTATATGAACGCTTTATTAATTAAGAACGCACATATCGTAAACGAAGGTACAATAAAAGTACAAGATGTTTTGATTAAAGGACAACGAATTGAGCGAATAGATAGCCATATAGAGACTACACCAGCTATGCAAATTATCGATGCAAAAGGTAAATATTTATTACCTGGTGCAATCGATGACCAGGTGCATTTTAGAGAACCTGGATTAACGCATAAGGCTTCGATACAAACAGAATCGCGAGCTGCTGTAGCAGGTGGTGTAACCACCTTTATGGAAATGCCAAATACCGTTCCAGCAGCCTTGACACAAGATTTATTGGAACAAAAATATGCTATTGCTAGCGCTTGCTCCCCAGCTAATTATTCTTTTTTCATGGGTGTATCTAATGATAATATAGAAGAGGTGCTCAAAACCAATAAAAAGAAACAAGACATTTGCGGCATTAAAATATTTATGGGTTCTAGCACAGGAAATATGTTGGTAGATAATTATACTGTGCTACATAAAATATTTTCTGAAGCAGAAGTATTAATTGCTACACATTGTGAGACAGAAGCAATTGTAGCAGCTAATAAATTAAATTATCCTAATCCAGATCACGCCCGCTTTCATCCCTTGATTCGTGATGTAGCTGCATGTTACGAAAGTACCTTAGCCGCTATTCAAATAGCACAACAATATGATACGCGCTTGCACGTATTGCATATCAGTACGGCTAAAGAATTGGGTTTGTTTTCTAACATGCTACCTTTAAAAGACAAAAGAATTACGAATGAAGTATGTGTGCATCATTTGCATTTTACTGCAGATGATTATGAGCGTTTAGGCAATCAAATTAAATGTAATCCAGCTATCAAAGCGCCTGAAAATAAAGAAGCACTTTGGAAAGCACTTTTAGATGACACCTTAGATATCATAGCTACCGATCATGCACCGCATACCTGGGAGGAAAAACAACAACCTTATAGTGCAGCGCCTGCCGGATTACCATTGGTGCAGCATAGTGTGCAAATGATGTTGTCTTATGTAAAAAAAGGCATCATCAGTATTGAAAAAGTGGTAGAAAAAATGGCGCATGCTCCAGCTATTTGTTTTCAGATAGCAGAGCGCGGCTTTATCAGAGAAGGATATTATGCCGATTTAGTATTAGTTGATTTAGATACACCTTCTACGGTTACCAAAGCATCTTTATTGTATAAATGTCAATGGTCGCCATTAGAAGGGACGGAGTTTTCAAGTTCTATTCATACTACTATTGTAAATGGTGCTATTGTATATGAAAATGCCAAAGTAATTGATGGTTTGTATGGTATGCGTTTAAAATTTGATAGAGCATGATACTAGATAAGCAATCCAAAAAGGATTTGCATATTTTTCCCGAAGAAGGTCAGAAAAGCCTCTTTGAGCATATCGATTTTACGATAACATCACAAGGGAAACAGTATCTTAAACAATTAGTATTAAAAACTCCAGCTACTTGGGAGGATTGCATTGCGCAACAAGAGACCATTCGTTTTATGGTGCAGCATACCGCGTGCTGGCCTTCTACAATCAGTAATGGAACCTTATTGTTGTTAGAGCAATTTTATGAAACAGCAGATACGTTTACCGGTGTGCCTAGTTCGTATTCCTTTTTCTTACAAACATTGCTAAAGAAAATTTTTCAGCAATCTGCATACGCATTTATTCAATCTACCTACCAACAGTTTGCAGATTTTTATTCAGGATTAGCAGCACTCTATACGTATTTTAATAAAATGGAAGTGCCAGTAGCTATAGCCAATCAATTAGCGATGCTAAAAGGCATATTGGAGCAGGAATTGGTTAAACAAATTGTGTCTGCTAAGCAAGCGGCATCTTTTCATGAGAAAGAATTGTTTGTATATAAGGCACGAAGAGTATTAAAATCGAGTACACAAAAAGCAATTGAGCAATTGGCTCAATTAGATGCTTTTTTAGCAATGGCTAAAGCTACGAGTCACTATAAATGGAGCTTTCCTGTCATCACACCCACAGCAGAAAATATTTTTGACGCAACCCAATTAACACATCCCTTACTTGCTAAAGCAGTTCCCTTTTCGCTTTCGCTTAGTAAAGCACAACCCTTACTTATTTTAACCGGTGCCAATATGTCTGGGAAAACCACTTGCATAAGAGCTGTAGGTATTGCTACTATATTGGCGCATTTGGGAATGGGTGTGCCGGCTGAGCAATTAAGAATTAGTTTTAGAAATGGTGTGGTTACTAATATGCAAATAAGCGACGACTTATTTAAAGGCGAAAGTTATTTTATGTCGGAGGTAAATCGCATTAAGCAAACGGTATCTACGGTAGTAGCGCATAAAGGCATGTTGCTGTTGATGGATGAGTTGTTTAAAGGCACCAATGTGCATGATGCAAATGAATGTACCAAAGCTATATTAGAAGGCTTATTGCATCAAGAGCAACAATTAATGATTTTGTCTACGCATTTATATGAAGCGGCAGAGCATTTTCAGCATAATAAAAAAGTACAATTTGCTTATTTTGAAATCCAAGAGCAGTCCGACGATACCTATAGTTTTACCTATGCTTTAAAAAAGGGGATTTCGAGCGATCGTATAGGTTATAAAATTCTTAAAAAAGAGAATGTATTGAGCATTTTAAACAATAACGTTTAAAACAATGTATCTTGTAACTCGATAATAAAATAGATTTTAAAATGAATAGTTATAGGTCTAATGGATTTAGTTCCATGCCACCCGTGGTTAAAAATTTGATTATCATCAATGTCATTTTTTTAGCCCTGCAATTTACCTTGGAGCGCATGCAAATCGACTTGTCGCAATACCTAGG
>JACCDH011687457.1_pt1 | contig 20342 bp, 15 predicted proteins | sample 7442481 | NCBI WGS metagenome assembly JACCDH01 (sample SAMN15323433, study PRJNA562643) | freshwater metagenome | isolation source: river surface water | place: USA:Blue River Watershed | collected 2017-08-15 | reverse complement strand
GCCTGCTTCGACCAGAGCGATCTGAATGTCACGACGCGGATCAAGCTGGTGAAGTCCATAGGCCGCTAACACTTGCGCCGTGTTGCGGAGCTCAGCGGCGAGCTCGACACCGGTTGCACCACCGCCAATAATGACCAAATTCACCTTGCTGGCTGAGGTATCTTCTGTTTCCGTGAGTCGGGTCTGTGTACGCATGCAAGCAGCCAGAATACGCTTTCGGACATGCTCTGCCTGACTCACGGTATCAATGGCCATCGCGTGTTCAGCTGCACCCGGAACACCGAAAAAGTTGGTCACGCTACCAATCGCCAGAATCAGCGTGTCGTAGGATATGTGTCGCTCTGGCAGGATGGGATGGCGATCGTCATCCAGAACAGCACCGACGACGAGCTGACGGTTGACACGATCCAGGTCAAGCATCTCTCCCTGCTGAAATTCGAAATGATGCCAGCGCGCCTGGGCAATGTACTCGAGCTGGTGTGTATGGGGATCCATACTCCCCGCTGCCACCTCATGCAGCAGAGGCTTCCACAGGTGAGTGGCCGCGCTGTCGACCAGAATAATCTGAGCGTGGCCCTGCTTCCCAAGCTGATCGCCCAGACGAGTAACTAGCTCAAGACCACCAGCACCACCGCCCACCACGACGATGCGGTGTGGGCGAGTATGTGAAGACGGTTTAAGTGCCGGAGCGGGATGGGTCATAGTTTCCATGAATATTCCATTGAGCCGCATGAAAGTATCCATGCAGGAGGGGTGATTTTTACTAAAGTGATATTTTACCTTTAAGAAACAAAATCATTCGCCTGTCGTGTTCTTTGACATGACGTGCGAACCCTTGCAGGGCTTGCATTGTCCACTTGTCAGGTACTTCCCAATGAAACAGGGAGAGCAAGCATGACAGGCATGAACAAAGAATTGAGTGCGGATGAGCGTGAAAATTTCATGCATAGCCTCCTCGCATTCACAAAAGAGCACAAGGCAGCCCACTGGGCGGGCACTCTCGATGAATTTCTCGACAAAGTACTACCCGCCGATCCTCAGGGCATTGTCCGGACATCACATCAATATCTCTGGGACATGATCCGCTGGACCCGACACGACCAATGCGATGGCCCGCTGTCTACAGGATTGTTCGCCGATGCACTGTTCGGCATGGATGAGCCGATTGAGCGTGTTGTCGACTATTTCAGGGCTGCTGCAGCTGGTTCCGAGGTAGGTCGTAGGCTGCTCTTGCTGCTTGGGCCACCCTCGGGCGGCAAATCTACGCTGGTCATTTTGCTCAAACGTGGGCTGGAAGAATACAGCTACACCGACGCCGGTGCGTTATATGGCATACAGGGATGTCCGGTCCATGAATCACCCTTGCACCTGATACCCCATACTTTGCGACCTAATTTTCGCGAAATCTATGGTGTCGATATCAGTGGCGAGGTTTGTCCTTGTTGCCGGATGCGTCTGGATCAGGAATTTCAGGGAAATTTTCTGAAAATGCCCGTGGAGCGAATTTTCATTTCAGAAGCCGGTCGCAGCGGTATTGGCACATACGCACCGCATGATCCAACCACCGCCGATCTGGCCGATCTGGTCGGATCGGTGGATTTGTCGAAAGTCGCGGAACTCGGTGATGAGGGCGACCCGCGCGCATGGTCATGGTCGGGCGCAGTGTATGCAGCGAGTCGCGGCATGCTGGAAATGATTGAAATTCTGAAGGTCAAACGCGAATTTTTATATCTGCTGCTGACGCTGACTCAGGAAAAAAACGTGAAGGTGTCGCGCTTTCCGCTGATCTATCTGGATGAGACCATCATCGCTCATACGAATCTGGCGGAATTCCGCAAGTTTCTTCAGGAAAGTGAAAACGAAGCCTTGCTGGATCGCATGGTAATCATTCAAGTACCGTATGCGCTGAATTACAACGACGAGGCAAGAATCTATAAAAAGCTGATCTCTTCTGCCGCACCCGCCTTCCGCGCGGTGCATCTGGATCCTCACGTTCTTCATGCAGCTGCGGTATTTGCGATACTCACACGCTTGCATGAGTCAGAAGAAAAAGAACAAGATTTAGCGAAAAAAGTTCGCATCTATGCCAGGGAAGATGTTGAAGGCGTCAATCGCAATGAGGCAGAGCGTGTGCGTCAGAAAACACCTGAAGAAGGAGTTGGTGGTGTATCGCCACGCTTTGTCATTAACGCGCTATCCAATGCCATTATCCAGGCTGATACCAAAAGCCTCACGACGATGGATGTATTGCTGGCCTTGAAGGATGCCATTGATAATGATGCGCGCATTGACCCGAAAAAAAAGCGCAAATGGATCGACTATCTGGTTCTGGCAAGGAAGTACTTCTATAACCGCTGGGTGAAGGAAGATGTCCATAAGGCGCTCTTTGTCTCATTTGAACAGGAGGCACAAGATCTTCTGGACAAGTACCTCGATGAGGTTGAGGCGACATTAGACAATCGCCAGATCCGCGACCCAATGACCAATGAAGAACGCAAGCCGGATGAGCGCTTTCTGCGTTCGGTTGAAGAAAAAATTCATATTTCAGATTCAGGAAAACAATCCTTCCGCCAGGAAGTGGTTCGTAAAGCGATGGGTGCTTACAAGCGAGGAGAAAAATTTCGTCTTGAAAGTCACGCGCAACTACATAACGCTGTACAACAGTATCTTTTTGAGCAGAGACGGGACGTCCTTCGTCTGGTCAGCTCCACTAGCCGACCGGATGAGGAAGTTCGGGAGAAGATATCTGTGGTCGAAAAACGCCTTATTGATGAATATGGATACGATCATCATAGTGCTCACGAGGCTTTAAATTACGTCACTACCCTGTTGGCGCAAGAATGAGATACGGCCAGAAAATGATCTTTACTTTAGATGATGAGATCAGTGGACATAAGGTACTGATTCACGATATTTATATTGTCGGTCGCTCTTTCACCTTGAATTTTTATCGGGACCAGAGGTGAGACATGACAATCCATAGCACGATTTCTACCGGATCTCCTTGGTATGCACTTTTTTCCAGAGGGGCACGGGATTGGCTTCGGCATAATGAAAAAATTCGACAGAGCGTAAAAAATAATCTGCCTGATCTCATTGCGAAATCAGATTTGATGACAGCGCCAGATGAACGCACTGTGCATTTGCCTGTGCAGGTCCTTGAGCATGCGCGATTTCGTTTGGCGGACTCGACAAATGAAATTCTGCGCAATGCAGGCCAAGGCCATGCCAAGCCAGGTGACGTGCTCCGCCCTTCTCAGGGAAGACCTTCCGGTAGCGATGAAACTGAAGGTGCTAATAGCGAAGGTGAGGTTCGCCTGGTGCTTGAGCTGAAAGTCGATGATATCGTCGACTGGCTTTGGGACGAACTGAATCTTCCCGACTTGCAGCCAAAACAAAAGACGTCGATTTGTGATGATGCCTGGGTTCAAGAAGGCTGGGACAAGCACGGGGCACATGCGCGATTGGATCGCCGCCGCACGATAAAGCAAGCCATCAAGCGACGTGCCATACAGAAAAATCCAGTGCCTTTCTCAAATGACGACCTTAGATTTCGGCAGCTGATCCATCGTCGGCGTCCTGCGACACAGGCGGTCGTTTTGTTCGCATTAGATGTCTCTGCGAGCATGACGGATGCAGAAAGAAAACTGGCAAAGAATTTCTTCTTCTTCGCCCTGCAAGGCATACGACGCAAATATGGCCGGGTCGAAACGCGTTTCATTGCCCACACCACGCAGGCGTGGGAATTTTCGGAATTGGATTTTTTTCAAGTGACCGGCACTGGCGGGACCGGTGCCTCTTCAGCTTTCAATTTTGCACTTCATATGATTGATGAAGATTATGACTTGTCACAATATAACGTTTATCTGTTTTACGCCTCTGATGGCGAAAATTTTACGGAAGATCGTGCAGCTGCCACTGAAAGTCTTTCAAAGCTAAGCTCACTGCTTAATTATGTCGGCTATGTAGAAACCGTACCCGGAAATTCGCGTATGAATGAAACGGAAATGAAGATGATCTGCAATCAGATCGAAAAAAGTGGTGCCCCTATCGGGGGTTGCATATTAAATAATCCTGACGACATTTGGAAAGCGATACGGCATTTTTTCATGCAGGACACCCAACAGAGCGAGCACGTCTGATGGCACATACTCATGCGCAGCTGGAAAATTATGCGAATCAAATTGAGCAGCTAGCGGCCAAGCTGGGGTTGGACTATTACCCGGTCGATTTTGAAGTGGTACCCAATAACTTCATGACCGAGATATCCGTGTACGGCCTTCCGGTACGAATGCAGCATTGGTCTTTTGGTATTAGGTACATTCATCAATTGATCAGGCAAGGTATGGGGCACTCCAGAATTTTTGAGGTCATGTTTCCCGGAGATCCTTGTCACGCCTATCTGGTCAATGACAATTCAGTCGCTGAAAATACGCTAGTGGTTGCCCACGTCATTGGTCACGCGGATTTTGCAAAAAATAACCATCTGTTTGCACGATCAATGAACATGGCAGGTGGCCACATCCTTGAAAAAGCGGCCGAGCGCGCGCATGCAATTGAACAAGCCTTGGCGCACTATGGACAGGAACGCGTTGAGGCAGTGCTGGATACTGCACTCGCTCTTGAACCCCATATCGATATTAATCAAGCTATCCATCGCCCTGCTTATCCAGCCACCCATTTGCCAAACCCTTCTGCAAAGTCTGTTAGCCTGTTCGGCGAGCGATTTCGTCGATTGCCAGGCGAAGTAGACAATGATCAGAAGACCAGGACTTTGCAAGACAAGTCCTCTATTCCACCAAGCCGGGAATATGATCTGTTATGGTTTATTGCAAACTACGCGCCTGATCTCGAAGGCTGGGAGCGGGATATTTTTCTCGCAGTGCGAGAGGAATCATTTTATTTTTATCCGGTATTTGCCTGCCAGATCATGAATGAGGGCTGGGCCTCTTATTGGCATGCACGTCTACTGCGAGAGGCGGATTTCCTTCCTTCGGATCTCTATCTCTCCGCGATCAAGGCGCATTCCGATGTGGTGCGCCCTTACGCCGGCGAAAATCAACTGTCACTTTCAATTAATCCTTACCACTTGGGCTTCTCCATCTGGGAAGATTTGATTGAGAGCCGTGGTATTGAGCTTGCACGTCAGATTTGCATGGAAGAAGACGATTTCGGCTTTATTCGAAATTATTTGGGTGCCGAACTCGCTGAGAAACTGGAGCTATTCATCTATGAGGCTGATCACGAAGGGGGGATTCATGTCGCCGAACGGGATATTCATACTTTGCATGAATCGATACTTGCACCGAAATTCAATTACGGTGCACCCCGCATTGCGGTGAATCATTTACATCGGGATGGGAGTTTGGATCTGGTGCATGAATTTCAGGACGATGGTCGTGGACTGGATATCGGGCGGGCAGAACGTGTCGTTGACTACATCAGTCGAATCTGGCGCCGGCCGGTCAGCCTTCAGACTGTTGGGGCCAGCGGTAACCCTTACCTTATTACCGGTAAGCAAGCGACAACCTGAACAGCAGGCGAATTAGTAATCTATATTGACAATCAAGTTGGCCATATAGATACCTTTGCTGATATTTTGTTTTGCAAGCAGCCTTCCATACAAGCGAATGGTAAACAGCTTTGAACGAGGTTCCGATTCAGTCACCGGTATGGCCATATCATTGGTCAGTGGGATGGTTCTTGCAGCATCTTGAAACAAGATATAGTAGGCCTTGTCATCTCCAGTCGTGTTCTGTAAAACACGTCGATTGCCTTGATCGGTTTGGTCAATCAGATTAACTCGAACATTCAGCTGTTGGCCTTGAAATGCTGGAGCGCAGTAAATTTCGATGGCGGTATCCATATCAAGTGCTTGAGAAAATTCAGGACTGTAATTTCCGAAAATCATTTGAGCAGAATTTACCGGATAGCATGCGTCTGCAGCAACTGCTCGTATCAGCATCATACCCATGCAAATTATCAATATCTCAACACCGCGGTTTGTGTGAATGCAGCGGCGAAAGACGCGTAGCCCGTTTCGTATTAGGTGTATGGTTCTCACGGATCAAGCTCCCTGCAAATGAATTCGCCCAAGTGAGGAATCACGATTTCTGTAGGAGCTGTAAAAGGAAGTAGTACCTTACATCGTCTACTTCCCCAAGAGACCGTCAATTGATTTTCTTTTTCCAGACCAGACACAAATGTCAGACCTTCGCGACCGACTGCAAAGATGTTATCTGCCTGATTCATTCTGATGAGCGCCCCAGCGGGTACCGGATTGCCATCAGCCTGTACCAGATTGAGCGTTGCTGCCGCCTGCTGACGTACTGGAAAATCTATAACAACACCACTACGCCAGGCGGGTACAGGACGCACGTTCAGTGCATCAATTGTGGCGTCTATGGGTAAGTCAAACTGATCGATAGACACGTGGTTACGCACATAGGGATGTAACCTCGGTAAGAAAGCATAACCATCGCTATTGGTTCGGCTGGCCAGTTGATTGTCTACGTAAACGCGAACATTATTCAATCCCGGTATCTTCACTAAACCATAACTGCTGTTTATTCGTTGGGTCAGAAACCACTGATTCTCAAGGCGAGCAATTGCACCCGTGACACTTGCACGCGCTGAAGTCTGTCCATTCAGTTCCGCGACTTCAAGCCGGCTTAGACCGTAGCGGTTCTGGCCATAGACGGCGGCCTGTTGAGAAGCATTGACAGCTGCCTGGAGGCGATAACCCACGCCCTCCCCTGGCGGCAGACTCTTGTTTGCCTGAAAAATAGTTTGATCTTGCTGATTCGGACCGCGCAGGTGCATCACACTGGCGCTCACTTCGCGTTCCAAAGGTAGTACCCATAAAAAATAGATACTACTCTGCGAAGTCTCAGCGCGAGATTGCATCGCGGAGACAACAAAGGTGCCCCACGAATATCGAAGCGTGCTGAAGCTGGCACTGTATATTTCTGCTGATCGATTGTTATTAGCCTGCTGGCTGAGATAGGACAAGCTCACACTACCAAGACCTTCCAGCCGGTAGCCCCAAAAAGCAGTATCCAGACGACGAATGATTTGAGCCGTATCGACGCCGACCTGACGAAAATTTTCCGAAGCGATTTGAGTACGCAAGGCAAAGCTGTGTCGTCCGCTGCGCCGTTCGAAGCCAAGCAGACTTTGCAAACCATCGCCGGCAGAACTATGGCTATAGGCAAGCGCAATCGTTGCTGTACCAACACCGGCGAAAGCACTGGTGATGCCGCCGCTGAATGAGGTCAGGCCTCCCTGCTGAACTTGGGCACTTCCTTCTGCGGTTAAGGTAGGGCTTAAGCCTATGCGATAACTTCCCGACCCAAAGAAATCACCGTAATCATTACTCTCTCGTCCAAAATTTTGCCGCAAAAATCCACCCTCGAAAGAAAAATCTGACAGACCGGGCGCAAGCAAAGCGGTACTCGCATAAAAGCGCTGACTGATGATTTCTTCACGCCCCGCAATATCACGAACGCGCATGGAGACTTCGCCATCTCCAGCCACAATGGGTGCTGTACTCACAGAAAATGGACCGGGTGGTACCTGACGGCTGCTTTGCATTACGTTGTTTACGTACAAATCCAAGGTCGATGGTAACGCCGCTTGTCCACCCAGCGTAGTCATTGGCGTGATGATCAATCCGGGCTGAGTAAGAAAGTTCGTTGAGTACTGCAAACCACCAAATCGTGCAGGCCGCCCCAGCATACTTCCTGGACGAGAAATCGTATCGCCGAGCCGCCAGCTTGCACGGTCGACGGGGCGATCGATCGTATAGGTGGTGTCTAGACGCAGATGTTGGCCCGTCTCACCGAATTGCATGTAGGCATAGCTAGAGGTAGCCACACCGGGGCCGGCAGCGTAACCCAATTCAGAAAATATATTCTGCCGTAAACCCACCGGGTTTTGCTCAATAAGAAAATCGTAGTTAATGAACAAGCCTGAATGTTCACTATAAGTGTCTGATATTGCCGACGTATCTGGCTGCAATCGAGTTATTTGAAAAACTGATGCAGAAAATTGAATATCCAGAGTTTGTGATGATTCATCAAAATTGATTTTTTCTACGCCAATATCTTTGACCGAATAAAAATCTGACCCATTGAAATGTTTTGGCTGTGATTCCGGCAACTGTACTCTGGACGTACGGAGGATCTCGGCCGGCAGCCACCATTTTTTGTCCTTCGTTTGCAAAACCATTATGGTTTTATTGATCGAAGCGCCATTGATATTCATACGTACCAATACCGGTACTGCTTCGGATGGTGGAGTAGAGGCACCCCCTTCTGCATGGGCCTGACAAAAAAATAAAAATAATGTCAGTACATAAAGTAGAAGAAGAAAATTCGAGCCATATCCAAACCGCGAGTCATGGCGGTCCGGCGTTGGCATAAGATTCTACCTGTCCAGTGCGCGTTGTCGCTCTGATTAAAAATTTTTCATTAAAAGAAAGATCGCGCGTATCAGTTTTTATTAGGATATTTCGCTCTTGCCTTGGAAGTACGTAAAGCAATTTCTCATGAACTGCAATACTTTTCTGATCTTTTTCTTGAGTAAATACTGCTAGCTTTTGTATTTGTACGTGGGTTTGACTGGCATTAACAATTTTTAATTTTAGCTTTCCATCTTGCTGAATTTCTGTATGAAATTCAAGACTAGACGGTGACGTCTTTTCCGGCGCCACAAAAATTGGCAGACTAATCTTTAGCGCTAGTTGAACGCCTTTGAAATCAGATGCTGGTGGCTCCGGAATTTCCTCAATAAATAAGCGATAAGAAAACTCTTCACTCACATCAGGCTTTCTTAGAAGACCGGCGCGAATAATCTGCAAGCCATTCGCTCTTAAGTGAAATATTTGTGGTGTTACGATGACATCGCGCGTCGGCGTGTACTGATCGTTACCATCTTTGTGTGCCCAGGCCATCACATATAACTGAACTGTTACCGGCTTAGACTCGAGATTCTGCAAATTAATAATGCGTGTTGATTCTGATTTTGATAGTTCAATCCTGAGTGGAGTTACGCTGAATGATCCGGCATGGACAAAGTTCGTAAAGACTATGAAAAAAAATACGGCAAGAAAAACTTTTTCTGATAAAAAATGAACCATGGTAAATCCTGCCTGATCACCGGGCATGAGGTTTTTTTTCGCAGTGACCAGGCAAGTGCTCATTAATAATCTACTTGAGCTGTTACGGTACCCGTGTACGTACCGGTGCCTACCGCATTCTGATTGGAGGCGATTTTTCCACAGACGCTATATTCCTGTGCGACATAACCCGTAAATTTTGTCAGCGTAAGGCTGTTTGCGCCGCTGCCCCACGTTGTCAGCGGGTTGTTACAGGCAAGCAAACCATCGGTCGGTTGAAAAAGTGTGTAAGCCAGAGTGTCGATACCGTTCGCGTTCGACAAGATGCGATCGCCGGCTTGTGCGCCACCGCCCAGCAGCGAAACAGTTGGTACGACATCCTTGATGCAGGTCACGCGAAGTGTGCCCTGAGCCAACTTGTCTGCATCGGGGACATAGGTGCCGAAGTCAATGTTTGAAGTGACTTCAATTTTGCAGCTATCTTGCACATTTGCTTGCACAGTTAGATTTGCCTGTGCCGTGCCTGCGTGCGCCATTCCTGCCGATACCAGATAGACGAGAGAAGATAAAAATGCAGTTTTCTTGATTTTTTTCATGTTCAGATCCTTTAAAAGAACGGTGAAGGGATCTGAATTGTAGAAATTTAAAATTTGATTTGTTGCATATGAAATATGAAATTATGGAATGAAGTTATTCATTCCGAATTAGTATGCTGAGATTAATTTTTCTCATTTAATTGGCTTTCAAATTCAAAAAACTCTTTAAACTGAATATTTTTTACTTTCAATTGTTGTAATTTTTTAACAATTGAAAGTAATGAGATTTTTCGAAAAACAACAAATTTCTGAAGATTGCTTTTCGAAAATTGAAATTCTCGTGCTTGTTAGCGTCGCCATTTCGCAATAAAAACAAACACAGAAGATTTTTTAGAGAGTTGGCCTTCCTGTGTAAGGCAGGCGCTGAAGAAGGGCAATCAAAGAACTCGCAATTAATCAAAAAAGCGACCAGTGATCGGCGTTGAGGATGTAGCCACTGCGTCGTAGCCAGTGCAGGCTGCACGGATACTCATTTCGGCTCCCATGTCGCCGTGTTTCCGCACAGGGTTGCTATGGCTCTTGTCGGCCAGAAGACCTTAGAGACCTGCCGCCGGCAATTGCCGGGGCAGTCTTTGACAGAAGATGAGGGTTGGTTGCTGTGTTAGCTCAGGCGTTGAATGCCTTGCCCTCGGCTGCGAGTATTTCCAGCAGTGGTGCTGGCTTCCAGGCTTCCGGATGGCTGCCTTTGGCATATTTGCGAATCGACATCAGCACATTGGGCAGTCCCACTGTATCGGCGTAGAACATGGGGCCGCCGCGGAACAACGGGAAACCGTAGCCGGTCAGGTAGACCATATCAATGTCGGAGGCTCTCATGGCGATACCCTCTTCCAAGATCAGCGCGCCCTCATTGACCAGTGCATACACCAGTCTTTCCACGATTTCCTGTTCACTGATTTTCCGCCGGGTCATTCCCAGCGACGCCGAGTGGGCGATGATCATCTGATTGACTTCATCTGAAGCATAGGCTTTGCGATCACCAGCTTTGTAGTCGTACCATCCTGCCGAGGTTTTCTGACCAAAGCGCCCCTTCTCGCATAGCAGATCGGCCACTTTCGAATAAGTGACTTCAGGCTTCTCTATGTAACGGCGCTTGCGGATATACCAGCCGATATCATTACCGGCCAAATCAGACATGCGGAAAGGGCCCATCGCGAAACCGAATTTTTCAGCGGCTTTGTCAACCTGCTCCGGCAAGCAACCCTCTTCCAGCAAGAAGCCCGCTTGGCGAATATATTGCTCGACCATGCGGTTGCCGATGAAACCATCACAAACACCGGAGACCACACCGGTTTTACGAATTTTTTTCGCGAGCGCCAGCGTCGTGGCAAGTACATCCTTGGCTGTTTTTTCTCCGCGCACAATCTCGAGCAATTTCATGACATTGGCGGGACTGAAAAAGTGCGTACCGATTACATCCTGCGGGCGCTTAGTAAAAGCAGCGATCTGATCCACATCCAAAGTTGAGGTGTTTGAAGCCAGAATAGCTCCGGGCTTCATGACCGCATCAAGTTGTGTGAATACTTTTTCCTTGACCGCCATGTCTTCGAATACCGCCTCAACCACGATATCTGACTGGGCAAGATCCGCATAAGACAAGGTACCGGTGATCAGTCCCATTCGTTTATCGAGCTGCTCTTGTGTGAGCTTGCCCTTTTTCATGGTGTTTTCGTAGTTCTTGCGTATCGTTGCTAGACCTTTATCCAGAGCTTCCTGTTTCATCTCGAGCATTTTTACGGGGATGCCGGCATTGGCAAAATTCATTGCAATGCCAGCACCCATCGTGCCCGCTCCAATCACACCGGCAGATTGAATATCGCGTAACGGGGTATCTGAGGGCACATCAGGTACCTTGGAAGCCGCACGTTCGCCAAAAAATGCATGGCGCAGCGCCTTCGATTCCGTCGTCTGCACCAGTTCGAGAAAGAGATCGCGTTCGTAGCGAATACCGTCATCAAATTTCTTGCTGACCGCAGCAGCAACCGCATCGACGCACTTTAGTGGAGCAGGAAATTTGCCTGCGACAGCGCGCACGGTATTGCGCGCAAATTGCAGATAGCCATCGGCATTCGGAAAATTCAGTCGTATGTCCCTGACTTTGGGTAGCGGCCGGGTATCAGCCACTTTTTTGGCGAACGCCAGTGCACCCTCCATCAGATCGCCTGCAATCATCTGATCAAATAATTTGGTTCCTGAGAGTTTTTCAGAGAGCACGGTATTACCCGTCACAATCATGTTCAGCGCCGCCTCTACTCCGAGTACGCGAGGCAGTCTTTGAGTGCCACCGGCGCCGGGCAGAATGCCCAGCTTCACTTCAGGCAAGGCAATCTGAGCTCCTGCAGTCGCGACGCGATAGTGACAACCCAGTGCCAGTTCCAGACCGCCGCCCATGGCAACACCATGAATCGCCGCGATGACGGGCTTATCGGCCTCTTCTATCACTCGAATGACCGTGTGCAGCGAAGGTTCCTGCATGGCTTTGGGTGAATTGAATTCGCGGATATCGGCACCGCCTGAAAATCCTTTGCCGGCACCCGTGATAACGATGGCCTTGATGGCTGGATTGTCCAGGGCACGACCGACACCGTCGACAATACCGGCTCGCGTTGCATGGCCCAAGCCATTGACCGGGGGATTATTCAGCGTAATCACGCCAATGTCGCCGTGTTCCTGATACGTCGCGCTCATGTCTGAGTTCTCCTGTGTTTTTGGGTGTAAGCAGTATACCTTGCCAGCCTGCAAATATAACCCAGAAAAGCACGACCGTATTATTCAGATTTGCTAACAATTTCCATCAAGATGCCGCTACAACCATCGAGCCCCCTTGGGGGGCACGGCAAGATCGTTTACGGATTCGCCTTTTGCTTGATCTTGAGAAGCGCACCACGTTGCTGATCCTCGTGATAGGCATAGCCCACCCGCCCTGCCGTTACCCTACCAATCACCATCATATTGGCCGTGATGGCGTCATGATCGTCAGTGCTGAAGGGTTTTTCGTAGCTGGTGACCACCCCCTGATATCTGAATTCAAGCGACTCCAGCGCTTGTCGCAGCGTGTCGCCATCGAGTGATTTCGCTTGCCGCATTGCCAGCGCCAGCAAATGCATACCGTCATAGCCTTGGGCGGCGCTCATCGGGGAAGGAATGAGATCTGTTTTGAAGCTGCGCCGGTAGGCTAGCAAAAAGCTGTTTTTCGCAGTAGAACCTGCGTCCTGTATGAAGGTTTGTGGCATCAGTGCACCCTCACCCGATGGACCTGCTGCATCAATAAAGTTACGCATGGACAGGGTCCAGCTACCCAGCAGCGGTGCACGCCAGCCCATCGTCTGCATTCCGCGTGCGATCTGCGCCAGCTCAGGACCGATGCCCCAACCAACCACTGCAGTAGCACCTGCAGTACGAGCCCGTTGCAAAAGACTGCTCATGTCGGTTTCACCAATCTTGAATCGCAGCTGCGCCACCACATCGAGTCCCGATAGGCGTGCCTGTTCCGAGAACGCCTGCAGACCGCTTTCGCCATAAGGCGTGACATCGGTCATCAGCGCCACACGCATCAGCCCACGGCGCTTGAGATCAGCGGCGATGATTCGCGCTTCCAGATCTAGCGTGGGTGCTACGCGAAAAATGAAATTGCTACCAGAGGCAGGTGGGGCGAATTTTCGGGTCAGTGCTGGTCCTGTGGAAACGGCGACCATCAGAGGAATCTTTGATTTTTGATAGTAGTCGATCGAGGCAAGCCCAACACCGGTGTTGACAATGCCGATGGTGGCGGTGACCTTCATTCGCGTCAATTCATCTGCGATTCGAGCTCCCAGTTCATTATTTGCCTGATCATCGCGCTCAATTAGTTCGATCAGGCGCCCATTGACGCCGCCGATACCATTGATTTCTTCTACAGCCAGTCGCACCCCATTGCGCATACTCTCGCCCATTGGGGCAGATCCACCAGTGAATGGACCCGACAATCCAATTCTTATCGGTTCATACGTTGCCGACAGCACATTCACGCTGAAGAACATCGTCATGAAAAAAATCGTGCGGCTTACTGGACAAAACAGAGCTGCAGTCACTGTGTATCTCCTGTCGTTGTTTTGGCAGGACGATTTTAGGCAGCTCGCAGCAACTGTCTATCAAGATGTCTCAAATGTGGTGAATAAATCACCTATTCGTAAAAACGCCTGTATGAAAACAAAAAAGCCTGCGTGATGCAGGCTTTTTACGCAGGGTCCGATCACTCAGGATGGGCGCTTCATATTGCAGGAGGTCGGCTGCGAAGCAATGTAAGAATCGACTTTTTGGTCTGTTCTCCAGCCATATCCCGTGTTTTCCTGATCAAACTTCACATCCTTGCCGTTGGCTTTCACCCAAGTGGTGATGTAAAGCGGTTGTTGCAGCTGGTGGTCGGTCTTGCGCATTTCAACTTCGCCATTCAGTGTTTTGAATTTTTGACCTTCCATCGCGAACGCAACCTTCACAGGATCCGTTGACTTGGCAGCTGAAACCCCCCTACCCAGCAGCTGAATGGCCGAATATACCGTCACCGCATAAAAATCGTCATTGAATTTTTTCTTGAAAGACTCCACCAGATCCTTGCCAGCGTAAGTTTCATTATTGACGTTCCAGGTGCCGACATAGCGCACGTGATTGGCGCCCGCGGCTCCCATGACGGTTGGCACGCCCGTCGTGTAGCCGTAATAGGTATAAAAGTTGGCTTTCAAATCAGCTTCGCGGGCAGATTTCACGAGCAGCGCCAGATCCGAGCCCCAGTTGCCGGTGATGACGACATCAGCACCGCTGGCGCTGATCTTTGCCACATACGGCGAGAAGTCCTTCACGCTGCCGATAGGATGCAAATCATCGCCAACAATTTCGATATCAGGACGCTTGCGCTTCAAGTATTCCTTAGCCGCGCGAGTCACTTGATGTCCGTGCGCGTAATTCTGACCGATGATGTAAACCTTCTTGATACTCTTGTCCTTGGCCAGGTAAGTCGTCAACGCCTCCATCTTCATGTCGGAATTGGCATCCAACCGGAAATGCCAGAAGCTGCATTTGCTGTTGGTCAGATCCGGATCCACAGCAGCGTAGTTCAGGAAGACCACCTCCTTGCCGGGATTGCGTTCATTATGTTTGTTGATCGCATCAATCAGCGCACCGGCAGCACCTGATCCGTTACCCTGCACGACATACCGATAGCCTTGATCAATGGCGGCCTTGAGTACGGTGAGCGACTCTTGCGGACTCGCCTTGTTATCAAACCCCGTAACCTCAAAGGTATGGCCAGTTGCCCATTTTTCGCGATTCGCAATCTCGGCAACAGCCTGATAGCTGCGCAGCAGATTTTGGCCTACCGGCGCAAATGGTCCGGACAATGGATCAATAAAAGCGACTTTGATCGTGTCAGCCAGGACGGCTGGAGAGGCCATCGCTGCTGACAGCGCTATACCTGCGATGAGTGAGCGGGTCGGATTGGTCATGTTTTCTTCCTTGAGAGAGGTTGAATATTATTTTTTCTCACTACACTTCCAGCCATTCCTTGCGAATGTCGGGATTGTTGCGTAAATCGTCGGGCGAACCTTCAAACACAATGCTGCCACGTCCCATCACATAAACGCGCTGGGATATGTCCAGCGCAATGGCGAGCTTTTGCTCTACCAGCAGAACCGAAATGCCGCGCGCCTTAAGCGCTTTCAGATAATCGGCCACCAGATCCACAATCTTCGGTGCCAAGCCTTCGGTTGGCTCATCAATCATGATCAGATCAGGATCGCCCATCAGTGTACGGCAGAGTGTCAGCATTTGCTGCTCGCCCCCGGACAATACACCCGCCGGCGTGTGCTGGCGCTCTTTCAGTCTCGGGAACATCTGGTACATATCATCTATTTGCCACCGCGAGGCCTTGCCTTTTTTTACCCCGAGCAGCAAGTTGTGCTCAACGCTGAGTGTGGGGAATATATCCCGGTTCTCGGGCACATAGCCCAACCCACAGTGCGCAACCTTGAACGCAGGCAGCCCCAGTATTTGCTCGCCCTTGAATTCGACCGAGCCCGTTGCGTGTACCAAGCCCATCGCAGCCTTGACCGTCGTGGACCGACCGACACCATTGCGGCCAAGCAGGCTGACGATTTCACCTTTTTCCACGTGCAGATTCACGCCATGCAAAACATGACTCTTGCCGTAATAGGCATGCAAGTCGCGAATTGCCAGCAACGTGCTCATGCCTTCACCTCATCGGGCGCATGACTGCCAAGATAGGCTTCCTTCACTTGAGCATTCTCGCGGATAGCCATAGGCGTGTCACAAGCCAGCACTTCACCGTAGACCACGACGGCAATACGGTCTGCCAGTCCAAACACCACGCTCATGTCGTGCTCGACCATGAGCAGTGTTTTTCCCTCTGTCACGCGAGAGATGAGATCGACCGCAGCATCTGACTCGGACCGGCTCATCCCTGCTGTCGGTTCATCAAGCAGAATGACCTCAGCACCGCCCGCGATCGTGATGCCGATTTCGAGTGCACGCTGCTCCGCATAGGTCAATGAACCCGCCTCTGTATTACGTCGCCAGCCGAGTCCAATCGCCTCCATGACCTGCTCGGCTGTTTCGCGCGCATCTTTCAGCGCACTCAGTTTATGCCAGAAAGAGTAACGATAACCCAGCGACCACAACACTGCGCAGCGGAGATTTTCAAAGACGGACAAACGATGAAAAATATTCGTGATCTGAAAACTGCGTGATAGTCCCAGACGATTGATTCGGTACGGTGGCAAACCAGCGATAGGTTGACCATTCAGCAAAATCTCACCACTGCTTGGCGCAAAGCGGCCAGAAATCAGATTAAATAATGTCGACTTTCCGGCGCCATTGGGACCGATGATCGCAATTCGTTCCCCTTTTTCAATTTGAAGATTTACACCTCGAATAATCTCGGTGTTACCGAAGCGCTTGCGCACCTGGTTGAGTTCGAGCGCATAAGTGGTCATCGTCCGCCTCGCGCATCCGATTTATCGATGTCGGCATTGACGCTGTCCCAGACCGCCATGAATCGCGACTTGAAGAGGAGAAAACCGGACACACCCACCAACAAGAGCACAGCACCCGTGAACCAAGCCGATGGCGCTGCAGTGTCAACGACCTGCCCAAACAGGTTCATCTCCATCCCCATCGCTGACTCCAGTGTGCGGTGGTACAGCAATTCAATCAAAATGACCAAACCCAGCAAGCCGATGGCGCAGGCAAGCAAAAGGCTGAGACCGATAGGAAGAATACGCCGGAAATAGCCATGGACAGCCACGCGAACATTCATCATGATCAGGCTAGCCAGACCGCCCGGCGCGTACATCACAATCAGAATGAAAAATAATCCCAGGTAGAGCTGCCAGGCTTTGGTGAATTCAGACAGCATGACTGTCAGGAACACACCAACGATGGCGCCCAGCATCGGTCCAAAGAAAAATCCGATACCGCCAATGAAGGTGAACAAAAGAACGGCGCCCGAGCGTACGGCACTGACATTTTCTGCACTGACAATCTCGAAATTAATCGCCGTGAGCGCACCGGAGATGCCGGCAAAGAATCCAGACAAAATCAGCATGAGATAACGCACGCGCTGGGTGTCATAGCCAATAAATTCCGCACGCTCAGGGTTGTCGCGCACGGCATTGGCGATACGCCCCAAAGGCGTTTGTGAAATGGCGAACATCGCCGCCGTGCAAATGAATAGCCAGAAAGCGATCAGGTAATACACCTGTATCTGGGGTCCATAGCTGATGCCGAACAACGGTTTACCGAAAACACGATCAGCCGCGATACCGCCTTCGCCACCAAAAAATCCGGGGAACATCAGCGAACAGGCAAACACCAGTTCAACGATACCCAGCGAAATCATCGAAAAAGTCGTACCGGAACGTTTAGTGGTCACATAGCCGAAAAGTATTCCAAACAATAAACCTGCGAGTCCGCCAATCAATGGCACCAAAGTCAGCGGCACAGGCAGAGCATCGCTGCCAGCAAGATTAATCGCATGAATGGCGAAAAACGCACCCATGCCGGAATAGACGGCGTGTCCAAATGACAGCATCCCGCTCTGACCCAGCAGCATGTTGTAGGACAGGGCGAAAATCATGGTCGTGCCCATCAGCGAAAGCAGGGAGATGACCGAGCCCGAACTCATCAGGCGAGGCGCAACCAGCAGCAAGAGCGCAAAGCCGCCCCAGACCAGCCAGCGTCCTGGATTCCAGGGTGTGTAGTGAAAAGGACGAGCGCTCATACTCATGATTCTCTCGTGCCGAGTAGGCCTTTAGGTCGGAAAATCAAGACCAGCACCAGCAGCAGATAGGGCAAAATCGGCGCGATCTCCGCCAGAGTAAGTGATAGCAATCGATAGACCGGCGCATCTGGCGCAATCTGAAGTCCTGCCCGAGCCAGCGGTCCCAGCAATGACCAGTCCAAGGCAACGGCAAAGGTTTGAATCATGCCGATCAGGATCGAAGCCAACAGGGCGCCTGCAAGCGAACCCATACCGCCCACCACAACCACCACAAAAATAATGCTGCCTACAGTGGCCGCCATCGCCGGCTCAGTCACAAACGCATTGCCGCCGATGACGCCTGCCAGTGCCGCGAGTGCGCATCCACCACCGAACACCAGCATGAATACACGTGGCACATTGTGGCCAAGCGCCTCGACAGCCTCCGGATGTGTCAAAGCCGCCTGTATGACCAGACCGATGCGGGTGCGTTTTAGCAGCAGATAAATAGCCGCCAGCATCAACAGCGCCACCAGCATCATGAACCCGCGATACATAGGAAATGCTGTGCGATATAGAACAAATAAAGGGCCATCAAGCTCTGCGGGGATACGGTAAGGTACGGCAGCCCTGCCCCAGATCAACTGGACTAATTCGACGATTACATACGAGAGGCCAAAAGTGAAGAGCAACTCGGATACATGCCCGTACTTGTGCACGGTGCGTAATCCATAGCGCTCAACACCAGCACCCAGAAATCCAACAGCCAAAGGTGCAATGAGGAGTGCGGGCCAGAAGCCCAGCGTCTGGCTGATAGCGTAGCCAAAATACGCTCCGATCATGTAAAAACTCGCATGGGCAAAGTTAAGCACGCCCATCATGCTGAAGATCAGCGTGAGTCCGGAGGAGAGCATGAATAGCAGAAGGCCATAGCTCAGTCCGTTCAACAATGAAATCAGCGTGAATTCCAAGCTCGAGGCTCCTGCAAATAGTTAACAGCGTATACGCATCAATTGCCAGCCAAATCAGGCGGTTGGCAACTTATGATCTCGGTACATTTCACGAATCTTGTTCTTCAAGATCTTGCCCGTCGCGCCCAGTGGCAGCGCATCCGTGAAAACAACATCATCAGGTGTCCACCATTTGGCGATTTTGCCTTCATAGAATTTCAGTAACTCATCTTTGGTGACTTCCATGTTGGGTTTTTTCACGACGACCAGCAAGGGACGCTCATCCCATTTCGGATGGTAGACCCCGATACACGCAGCCTGCAGCACCGAAGGGTGTGCAACCGCGATATTTTCCAGATCAATACTACCAATCCACTCGCCGCCGGATTTGATCACATCTTTGCTTCTGTCGGTGATTTGCATATAGCCGTCTTCATCAATCACCGCGACGTCACCCGTCGGGAACCAGCCATCCTGCAAAACGTCGCCGCCTTCTTGCTTGAAATAGCCTTCGATGATCCAAGGTCCTTTTACTAGCAGATTGCCGTAAGTCTTTCCATCCCAGGGTAGTTCCACACCGGCGTCGTCAACGATTTTCATGTCCACACCAAAAATCGCACGGCCTTGTTTTTCAAGCACAGACTGCTTTGCTTCTTCCGACAATGCCTCATGTTTACTCAGCAGTGTGCAGCAGGTACCAAGCGGTGACATTTCTGTCATACCCCACGCATGCACAACCTCAACGCCATAATCATGACGGAAGGTCTTCATCATCGCAGGCGGGCAGGCCGATCCGCCAATCACCGTGCGCTTGAAAGTAGAGAACTTCAGATTGTTTTGGGCAACATAGGTCAACAAACCCAGCCATACGGTGGGCACGCCGGCAGAGAATGTGACTTTTTCCTGCTCAAACAATTCGTAAATGGATTTGCCGTCCAAGGCAGCGCCAGGGAAAACCATTTTCGCGCCAGTCAACATAACCGAATACGGCAGACCCCAGGCATTCACATGGAACATCGGTACCACCGGCAAGACCACATCGCGTGCAGACACGTTCAATGCATCAGGCAGCGCAGACGCAAAGGAGTGCAATATCGTCGAGCGATGCGAGTACAGCGCGCCTTTGGGATTGCCGGTTGTACCCGAGGTGTAACAAAGACTCGATGCCGAATTTTCGTCAAACACAGGCCATTCGTATTCATCGGAATTTGAAGCGATCAAATCCTCGTAACACAACAGATTGTTAACCTTGCTATCAGCCGGCATGCGATCACGGTCGCACATCATCACATAGCCTTTGATTGTCGTCGCCAATGGCGCGATCGCTTCAATCACGGGCAGAAAATTCATGTCGAAGAAAAGATACTGATCTTCAGCATGGTTGGCGATATAGGCAATTTGCTCGGGATGCAAGCGGGGGTTAATCGTGT
>JACCDH011651921.1_pt1 | contig 20352 bp, 21 predicted proteins | sample 7442481 | NCBI WGS metagenome assembly JACCDH01 (sample SAMN15323433, study PRJNA562643) | freshwater metagenome | isolation source: river surface water | place: USA:Blue River Watershed | collected 2017-08-15 | reverse complement strand
CGCATGAACCAGTGCTTTGACCGGATCGAGTCCTTGCTGCGTCAAAGCTTCAAGGGCCTGGTCGAGCAGCAGGGCTCGGTCCAGCCCACGGTGGACGCCCAGGCGCGTGCCTCGGTGGCCGTGGGCCTGATCCAGGGTCGGGTGCATCGATTTGCTCGCACCGGCTTCAAGCGCCTGCCCACCGAGCACCTGGACGCCACCGTGCGTCAGCTGGTGGCGCCCTTGGTGCTGGGCTGACTCAGCGGGCGCGGCGGCGCCAGGCACCTTTAAACTGGCGACCATGTCCCAAACAATGTCACCCCCTGAATGGCTGGGGCGCGCTGAGCAACTGATGTCTCGGCTGGAAGCCCTGGTACCCCAAACGGTCCAGCCGCCCGATTTCAGCCAAGGCCTGGCCTGGCGCTACCGTCGCCCGAGCGGCCTGTGGGGTGGTGGGCGTTTCCACGCCGTTCGCCAGGTGGGCCGCATCAGCTACGGCGACCTGCGAGAGGTGGACACCCAGAAGGCCCGTTTTGCTCGCAACCTGTCGCAGTTCGTGGCTGGGCGGCCAGCCAACCATGTGCTGTTGTCAGGGGGCCGGGGCACGGGCAAGTCGTCCCTGGTCAAAGCGGGCCTGCACGCCCATGCCGATCAGAGCCTGCGCCTCATCGAGGTGGACAAGGCCGACTTGATGGACCTGCCTGAGCTGATCGAGCTGGTGACGGGGCGCCCTGAGCGGTTCATCGTTTTCTGCGATGACTTGAGCTTTGACGAGGGGGAGTCGGGCTACAAGGCCCTGAAGTCGGTGCTGGATGGCACTGTGGCCGCCTCTGGCGACAACGTGCTGGTGGTGGCCACCTCCAACCGGCGCCACCTGCTGCCCGAGTACCACGCCGACAACCAGACCTACCACCGCGACGCCGATGGCGAACTGCACCCCGGCGAGGCGGTGGAAGAAAAAATCTCCCTGTCCGAGCGCTTCGGCCTGTGGATCAGCTTCTACCCCTTCACGCAGGACGAGTACCTGGCCATCGTGGCGCAGTGGCTGCACCATTTCGGGCTGGGCGACGAGGCCTTGCCTGCAGCCCGACCGGAGGCCCTGATCTGGGCGCTGGAGCGGGGCTCGCGCTCAGGCCGTGTGGCCTATCAGTTCGCCCGTGACTGGGTCGGCCGTCTCGAAGGGGGTGCACAGCCCGAACAGCCATGACCCAATCCATGACCGAACGCAAGTCGTACCACGTGATGGACGCCACCGACCGACCGCCGGTCGAGGTGGCCGTGGGTGTGCTGATCGAGCGCGATGCCCTAGGCCGCGAGGCCCGCTTTTTACTGACCTCTCGCCCAGAGGGCAAGGTCTACGCCGGATACTGGGAGTTCCCGGGCGGCAAACTTGAAGAGGGCGAGACGGTCGAGCAGGCCCTGCGCCGCGAGCTGCACGAAGAAATCGGCATCACCATCGGGCAGGCCCACCCCTGGCAGGTCGAAGTGATGGACTACCCGCATGCGCGGGTGCGCCTGAACTTCTGCAAGGTCTACGACTGGACGGGCGATCTGGACATGCGAGAGGGCCAGCGCATGGCCTGGCAGAGCTTGCCTGTGGCCATGGTGCCGGTGCTGCCTGGCACCATCCCGGTGCTGCAGTGGCTGGCGGCCGAGCAGGGCCATGAAGGCCCGACCCACCAGGACGCCGCGGCGCCCACGCCCTGAGCGGTCTGGCTCAGTTGGAGGCGGCGGATGCCGCCGATGCGGGGGCGTGGGACTCTTCCATGTGCGACGCCTCGGAGCCATGCTTTTCACCGCTCATGTCGATGTCGCCGCCTTGCATCAGCAGGTACACGGCGCCCACGGCGAACACGATGAAGACCAACAAGAGTTTCCACATGGCAGACCAGCTCCAGAAAAATGATTGGATTGGGGTCATTGTGCATGGCGGTCCCAGAGGGTGATCGCGGGTTTACGCTGAGTCGTTTCGTGACAATCCGGGGGGAACATCGCGGTCGCTCTGGAACTGCCGCCATGTCCCTGGACCTCCAACCCCCCGCCCCCATTCGGCCTTTGATGGCCCTCAAGGCCCTCAAGGCCCTGCGAAACAATCCTCAGGACACCAAGCAGGTGTTCCTCCTGGGCGAGGCCCTCAAAGGGAGGACACCCCAGGCACTGCGAGCACGCTTTCGCCAGAACCCTCAGGGCCGCGAGCGACTGGCCGAGCGCCGCAGCCTTCTGGACACGCTCACCCGCACCGAGTGGCTGGCCCAATTGCCGCCCGGCACGGTGGGCCGGGTGTATCACGACTTCCTGGCCGAGCAAGGACTCTCAGCGCAGGGGCTGGTCGAGATCTCCAAGGCCAGTTTTGGCGCCACCCCGGACGATGGCTCTGACCTGCACTACATCGCCCAGCGCCTGAGAGACATGCACGACCTTTTTCATGTGCTGGCCGGTTATGGTCGTGACGAGGTGGGCGAGGCCTGCGTCCTGGCTTTTTCCTACCCCCATCAGGGCACCCGCAGTTTTGCGGTGATTGCCACCCTGGGGGGGCTGGTGCTGGCACGTCGCTTCCGTCACCCCGGTGTGATCGGTGCGGTGATCGAGGCCTACCGCCGCGGCAAGCGTGCCCACTGGTTGCCGGGCCTGCCGCTGGAGACCCTGCTGGCGCGTCCCCTGGCCGAGGTGCGCCGTGAACTGAACATCGATACGCCCTCAAAATACCTGGATCTGCTGCAGGCCCTGCGCTCGCGCGGACTTGAAGTTCCCTACCCACCAGGACGCGGCCCCGCATGACCTACAACACCCTGAACTACACCGTCGACAACGACGGCGTCCTCCTGCTGACCCTCAATCGCCCCGAGCAACTCAACTCGTTCACGGTCGAGATGGCCAACGAACTGGTGGACGCATTCAACCGAGCCAGCGACGACGATGCCGTGCGCGCCATCGTGGTCACCGGAGCCGGCAAGGCTTTTTGCGCCGGCATGGATCTGACCAAGGAGGGCAATGTCTTTGGTCTGGACGAAACCCAGTCGCCCACCGTGGCCGACATGCGCGAGCGCTTGGACGACCCCGCCATTTTTGAGGGTGTGCGGGACACCGGTGGGCGCGTGGTGCTGTCCATCTTCGAGTGCAAGAAACCGGTCATTGGTGCCATCAATGGTGCTGCCGTGGGCATTGGCGCGACCATGACCTTGCCCATGGACATCCGCATCGCGTCCGAGAAAGCCCGCATCGGCTTTGTTTTTGGTCGCATCGGCATCGTGCCCGAGGCCTGTTCCAGCTGGTTCCTGCCCCGCATCGTCGGCATCTCCCAGGCCCTGGAGTGGACCTACCTGGCCGACATCTTTGATGGCCATGAGGCCCAGCGAGGCGGCCTGGTCAAATGCGTCGTGCCGCCGGACCAACTGCTGGACGAGGCCTTCAAGATCGCCCGGCGCATTGCCACCGAGCGTTCGGCCGTGGGCATCGCGCTGACCCGCCAGATGATGTACCGCAACTCGGCCCAGCCCCATCCGCTGGCCGCGCACCAGGTCGATTCGCTGGCCATGTTCTACACCAGCGTGGGTGACGGCAAGGAGGGCGTGCAGGCCTTTCTGGACAAGCGCCCGGCCCGATTCGAGAGCAAGGCGTCCGAAATGCCTCCGTTTTATCCCTGGTGGAAATGAACCAAACCTGACATTTCGTGGCCTAGCACACACTATTACAGATAAGTTCCCCCCTCGGATGGGGGGTGAGCCGGACAAACCCTCTGGCAGCGGTCGGGCGGGATCGCAGACATTGGGTTCAAGCGTCGGGAAGCAGTGGATTCACAAAGATTCAGTGCTGACACCGACGCCAGAGTCGGCACTGATTCATCCAACAGTTTTTGAGGAATGACAAACATGATCTCCATCAAGCAAATCTCTCGCACGGTTCTGGCCCTGGCCGCAACCCTGGCCGTCGGCAGTGCCATGGCCGCCAACGCCACGGTGTCGCTCGACGCCCCCCTGATGACCGCCAACGGCGTCACCGCCACGGCCCTGGGTGCTGACACCTACAACAGCACCACCGGCATTCTGACGGCCCCAATCTCCGCTGGCCAGACCGCCACGTTCGCTGATTTCGGCAACGCCGATGGCTTCTCGCTGGCCTTCAGCCTGCTGGGCTTCCCCCAGAACATCGCTTTCACGAACTTCAGCTTCGATGGCCTGACCCGCACCCTGTCGGGCAACCTCAAGGGTGATGGCATCTTGGTGTCCAAGATCGACTACGTGAACGGTGGCCTGCTGACGGCTGGTACCTCGGCGGTCGTGGGCAACGACATCGTGTACTCGAACTTCACCGTGTCGACCGCACTGTCGACCTACCTGACCTCGATCAACGTCGACACCAAGCAGCTGTCGGCCGTGACGGCTGTTGTGAAGTCGGTGTCCATTCCTTCCGTGAGCGCTGTGCCTGAGCCTTCGGCTTATGCCCTGATGGGTCTGGGCCTGGTCGGCATCGCCCTGGCGACTCGCAAGCGTCGCGCCTGATCAATGGTCCTGCCTCTCGGGGCAGGGTCTTGACGTAGAAGCAGTACCCAGCATGGAAGAAGCAGCCCTCGGGCTGCTTTTTTCATGTCTGCGATGAATGCCTGTCAATAGGCCGCGCGGTACAGCGCGTCGCCGGCCACCATGGGGTCGCCGGACTCCTCGAAGCTCTTGATCCACACCGGATAGCTGTGGATGACCTGGTGCTGCCAGGGATGAAAGCCCGGCTTGAAGTACGCCAGCAGCTTGAGCGTGCTGCGCGAGAACAGGCCCTTGGGGCCATACACCCACCACAGGCCTTTGGTGATCAAACCAAAGCGCTGCAGGCCGGTGTAGCCGTCGCCCATCAGCAGGCGGTTGGTCAGGCGGATGCTGTCGACCACGACCTTGTACAGGGCGTGCACCATGGCGGCCGAGCGCATGACATAGCCCACTTTGGCCACTTGCTGCATCACGTCAAAGGCCACGGCCTTGTGTTCCATCTCTTCGATGGCGTGCCACGCCCACATGGCGCGAACCTTGGGATCGGCCGGCGCCATCACGTCGCGGTGCTTGAACAAGGTCTCGGCCATCATGGCTGTGAAGTGTTCAAAGGCGGCGGTCAGGGCCAGGTTGTACTCGGGCGAATACTTCTGGTTGTAGTCCTCGAACAGGGCCTTGGCATCGGTCAGGATGCGGTCCACGTCGCAGCCCTGCTTGCGCAGCAGGTCGTTGTATTCAGTGTGGGCAATGCCGTGCTGACCTTCCTGGCGGATGAAGTTCTTCACGTCCTCGGCCATCTGGCGATCGGTGATCTGCTTGCGGAAGGCGCGCACGCTGGTGATGAAATAACGCTCGCCATCGGGAAAGGCGGCTTGCATGCCGTCGAACAATCGGGTCTTGAAGGCATCGCCGCCATACCAGTGGCGGGGGGTGGACTCGTCAAGCTGAAAGTCGAGCTTTTCGCGGGGCACGATCTGGCCGGGGCCTTGGGGGCTGGTGTGGGGCATGGGGTCTCCTCGTTACGGCAAGCTGCAGTCTATGGGCCTAAAAGTAATGCACGTGTTCGCTCGCACGACAAGAAGGCATCCACCACGACACTCAGGGTTTATCCTTGGCGCATGAACTCCGATGCATCCCTTCGCTTTGATGGCCGCGTGGCCATCGTCACTGGTGCGGGCGGCGGCCTGGGGCGCAGCCATGCTTTGCAACTGGCCGCCCGTGGCGCGCGCGTGATCGTCAATGACCTGGGGGCGGCCCGTGACGGCACCCCGGGTGGACTCACGCCTGCCGACGAGGTGGTGGCCGAAATCCGCGCGGCAGGCGGCACGGCCCTGGCCAACCACAGTTCGGTCACCGACCCGCAGGCCGTTCAGGCCTTGGTGGACCAGGCCATGAACGAGTGGGGGCGCATCGACATCCTGGTCAACAACGCCGGCATCCTGCGCGACAAGTCGTTCTCCAAGATGACGCTGGAAGACTTCCAGGTGATCATGGACGTGCACGTCATGGGCGCGTTTCACACCACTAAGGCGGTGTGGGACTTGATGAAGGCGCAAAAGTACGGACGGCTGGTGTTCACCACCTCGTCGTCGGGCCTGTTTGGCAACTTTGGCCAGGCCAACTACGGCGCGGCCAAGATGGCCCTGGTCGGCCTGATGCAGACCCTGGCCCTGGAGGGCGAGAAGTACAACATCCGCGCCAACTGCCTGGCCCCCACGGCGGCCACCCGCATGACGCAGGACATCATGCCGCCCGAGATGCTGGCCCTGCTCACGCCCGAGAGCGTGACCCCCGGCATGCTGGTGCTGGCCAGCGAGCACGCGCCCACGCGCACCATCCTCAATGCCGGCGCCGGAGTGTTTGCCGCCTCGCACATCACCCTGACCGAAGGGGTGTTCCTGGGGCAGGGCGCCGACGTGCCTGAGACGCTGGTCCGCCGCTGGGACGAGGTCACCTCACGCGAAGGCGACCTGGTGCCCGGCAGCGGCATGGTGCAGTCTCAGCGGGAAGTGAGCAAGGTGCTGGGGCGCTGAGCGATCCGGGGGCCCGCCTCAGGGCAAGGCCAGCTCAGCCCGCAGGAGGCGCGAGGGCGCTGCCATCTGGCCATGCCAATGGCATGGCGGTTACTGGCTGCGGCCTTTTTGGTGATTCCCGCACTTCTTCTATCCAAGGCCACCAATTCAGGTGCCCGCGAAACCAATTGTTTCATATGGCACCCCCTTTTAGGGGTGGCGGATACAAAATCCGGATTTTTGAAATTTGCAGTTACAAAAATATGGCGCTTTTACCCGCATGCGAGGGGGGTGGTCGCGAGTGCTCTCCAATGCCTACACATTACAGTGCACGCCTTGCTTTGTTATCTCTAACCCATGGGAGTTTTTATGTTGAAAATGCATCCTGCTCTGTCGAAGAAAAACCAACGCGGCCAAGGCATGACCGAATACATCGTCATCGTGGCCCTCATTGGTGTGGCTGCCATTGGTGTGTATCAGTTGTTCGGCAATACCATTCGAAACCAAACGGCAGCCATGGCCCAGGAAATCTCTGGTCAAAACGGCGACGCCGCGCGCGCTGCTGGTCAGGGTCAAGCCGGTCTGGCCGCTGCTGAAGGCGCAACTCAGCGCAACCTGAATAATTACACTAACAACGTTGCCAAGTAATTCAGGTCATTCCTGAGGCCCACCTCTGAGATTTTGCATTCATGTGGGCTTTCAAAATCACGGCGCTATTTCTGGTGGGATATTTGATCTCGCTGGGGTATGCGCCGTATCACCATTCAACGGTGTCGTGGGTAGGTCTCACGGCGGCCATATTTGTATTTCATCGTTGTGCATCTGTCCCTCAGGCGCTATTGGCCGGTGGGGTTGTGGGGCTGGGATGGTACTTCCCCGCCATGGTGTGGCTCTATGAGGGGGTGAACAGAAGTGGAGATGCCGCGCTTGCCGTGCTTGCTCCCTCCTTGCTCATCGCCGGTTTGATCATCTTGCCGCTGGCGCTGGCACTGGTGGCGCATTGGTCCAGGCAGTTGCCTGTGGTTGCAGGGTTGTTGTTGCTCCCTTCCACCGTTTTCCTGATCGAATGGTGCAAGCACAACGGCCCCATTCCGTTTCCATGGCTGACATTGGGCTACACCCAGGTGCCCTCAGGCCTCGCTGTTGATGTGTTGCCCTGGGTCGGGGTGATGGGTTTGTCTTGGCTCCTCCCTTTCTGTTCTGTGCTTGTCCTGGCGTGTTGCAAGTTGCGAGATGTGCGGTTGGCGTTCTGGGGCGTAACAGCGCTGACGGCCATGATGGTTGTGGCCCATCTGCACAAGTTCACCGAGCCTGAAGGCAAGTCGCTGCAAGTGGCGCTGGTTCAGGGGCATGCGGTGGTTGCTGGTGGCGCAGAGCCTCAAAAAGCCATGGCCATCATGGAAGATTACGTCGACAAGGTGCAGTCCATCCAAGCACAACTCATTGTTCTGCCCGAAACCTCTTGGCCCATTTTCCACCACCAGATTCCCCCGGGGGTGCTGCCGGCGATCGTCGCGCACCTCCGCGTCAAAGGACAGGATCTGATCAGCGGCTACCTCAGGCGGGACGTGAATCCTGAGCTTGGCTACTACAACGTGGCGCATGCCATGGGTGTGTCAGGCGATCAGTTGTACTTCAAGCGCAAGTTGGTTCCCTTTGGTGAATACATCCCCTTTGCGGGTTACCTGAGGGGGCTGTATGAGCGTGTCTCAAAAATGAATCTTCTGGAGACATCTCCCGGCCTTGCTCAACAAGCACTGCCAGTGGTCGCCGGGTATCGGGTTGCCATCAGGCTTTGCTATGAAGATTTGTTTTCATTCTGGCAGCAGAATGAATTCGCATACGCCCATTTCATCGTGGCCACGGCCAACGATGACTGGTTCGACAGCGAAGTTCCTTTGCAACAGCATTTGCAGGTCAGCCAGGCTAGAGCGATCGAGGCTGGCAAGCAGGTTCTTCGGGTCGGGAACACCGGGGGCACTTCGATGATTGACCATGACGGAACAATCACCAGCGCCTTGCCCTACGGAAAACCAGGCGTTTTGACGGTGAACGTCATCCCTAGAGAGGGTTCTACCCCTTTCAGTCGATTTGGTCTGCTCGCTCCATTGGCCATGATCCTTCTGATGTCCGGAGTCACATTGTTGTTGTGGTCGAGACACCGGAAATGATGATTCGAATCAAATAAGCGATCAGGGAAATAAATGGCCAGAACAGAACAATCAAGGCGCGGCGAACAGGGGCAGGCTTTGCCTTTGGGCCTGTTTCTGCTGTTCCTCAGTGCTTCGGTGATGTACTTCATGTTCAACACCGGGCAGGTGGTTGGCGAAAAAATCCGGGTGACCAATGCTGCGGATGCGGCCGCATACAGCGTGGGTGTGCAACAAGCCCGCGTGCTGAATTACGACGCCTACACCAACCGAGCCATTGTGGCCAATGAAATTGCCATCGCCCAGATGCTGTCTTTGCAAAGTTGGGTGCATTACTTCGACACCGCCATCGACAACGTGGGGGCAGTGACTACCTACAGTTCCACGTACCTGGTTTTTGGTGGTGACTTCTTGAAAGCGCTGCAGTTCACAGCCGCCCTGGGAGGGACGGCGTGGGCAGACGCGTACACCGGCGGAAATGGCAGCGATTACGTGGTCATGGCAACCGACTATGCGGCCATGGGCATTGTCACTGCGCACAATGCTGCGGCCATCGCGCTTGCCGCATCCCAAGATCTGGTGCATACGTCCATGTTGCTTGGCGTCGCCTCGACATCCCTGGCCAATGACGTGGTGAAGCTCATGGACAGCCAGATGAGCGCACAGGTTGTCCTCACCAGCAATGGATTCGATGGGTTCACGAAACGCTACGCAGGTAGTGAACGCAATCGCATCGCCGATGTGATCATGAGGTCCAGAGACCCGTTCACCGCCAACCGGGGATGGACCCTGACGGGCAACATGATCCTGACCAAGGACATCGCGCTCAAGAAGCGCGGCGGTACCGAATTGATCGGCTTCGATCAGTGGAAGGCCATGGACACCTTAGAGGGGCATGCGCGCCACTTTGGGTGCGGCAAGCTGGGTCTGAGTTGGTGCGGAGATATCAAGTGGGAAATGGCATGGGGCGGCGCGCGATCCAAGGCTGGTGGCTTTGGATTCTCGGGCAAGTTCGGTATAGCGGCCCCAAAGGAGGGGTGGTTGGGCGGCTCTTATGCAGAAAACGGTGACGCCGCCAAACGCGCTGACAAAGAGATGAACAACACACCAGGTTTTACGGGGCTGACGTCATCGCGTGATCTCAATGATCTTTCTCCGGGGGCTTCCGGTAAAACCGGGGTATCCGTTGTGGTCATGAAGTCTTCGGGCGACGTGCGATCCACGGGAGGCAGTGCGATCACAAAGCCTGTGGGTCAAATGAACATGTTCAATGCCAGCGGCGCTGGCAACAAAATTGCCGCGTTATCGCGAGCAGAGGTTTATTTTGAGCGGCCAGTTGCCCGTGCCGATGGCAAAACAGAGCGCCCCAGCCTTTACAACCCTTATTGGGGTGTTCGTTTGGTGGCCCCAACAGCAGGCGATAAAGCATGGGTTGCTGCGCAGCAAAGTTTGGTATTCAAGCCATGAAGAATCAACACACAGCCATTATTTCGCCAGTCATCGGATTCATGCTGCCCACAGTGTTTTCGGGGGCATGGTTTTTCTACGCGGCTGGAGCCTGGGCCGCGAATGCCCCGTTGCCTGTTGGTGTCACAAAGTCTGGTCAATCGGTGACTGTTGTTCATGTGCGCTACGAGGGGCGCTCCAGCGATGAGTTGGGCAAGAAAATGCTGGAGTCCTACGAGGAAATCTGTCCTGCTGTATTCAAGAAACCTCTCAAGGTGTCAGGCCCCCGTGAAAAACTGGGCCACCTAGAGAGCAGTGTATTCATGTCCACAGGCATGACTGTCTCCTACGACAGCGCCTATCACTCGGTACCACATCAGGGCGATCCATGTGAGGTGACCATCACTGCCAAGAGTCGTGTCCGGTCAATGCGCTGGGACGGTAAAAAGACGCAGATCCTGAAAATTGACCTGTCCACGGGAAAGCAAGAGTCGAGCGTTGTGGCTGGCAAGGCAGGGCTACTGGATGGGCTGGCCGGAGCGCCCTCCCCTGATCAGTTCGAAATCACTGGAGAGCAAACCATCACAGGGATCCGTTGCCAAATGCGGCGGCGGGTATCACAGGGTTTTGTCCTGGAGTCATGCCTCGTCAACGATGCTTCCGCCAGTGGCGCGTTGATCAATTTACCCTTGATGTACAAGAATAAATTTCCAAATGGGGGGGTGATGAATGAAATGAACGCGGTCGCAGTTGATCCGGTGGCGACAGTGGACAAGGCAGTTTTTGATATCACTGCACTCAAAAAATAAAATGGGGATTTCGTGTCAATCAAGAAAACAAGAAGCAGGGTGGCGAGGGCGCGTGCGAGAGGTCAGTCAACGACGGAACTGTTGACGGTCTCTTTGGCTTTGGTGCCGTTGTTCATGCTCATGCCGTTGATGGGTGACTATCTGGACATGAACCAGCAGGCTGAAATGGCCAGTCGTTATGTCGCATTTGAGGGGGCTGTGCACAACAGCAAGTCGCTGACTGGCTGGAAGAGTGATGCCACACTTTCTGCCGAGGTGCGAAAACGCTTTTTCAGTGGTTCGGCGGCGCCCATCAAAACCGGGGATGTGGCTGGTAACTTTGCCGCCGACCAGAACCCTCTTTGGACAGATCCATCTGGCAATCATCTCTTGGACGATATCAACAAAAGCGTCTGGGTGAACACGAAGGTTGACAGTAAAAATGCCGTGGCTGCCGCTGTGTACCAGGGGGCATTCAATTTGTCCAAGGACAATCTCTATACAGCCACTGTTTCAGTCAAGCCCAAGAACTTTGAGCGGATCCAACCTTTCGACACGCTGAATTTGCAGATCACCCGCAGAACCACCATCTTGGTGGATACGTGGGCCGCGAAATCGCCCAATCAGGTGGCATCCACCATCAATGATGCGGGCCTCTTGGCTTACCCCATCGCGCCGTTGCGCTTGCTTGGCGACACGTTCGGTCAGATTCCCAGGTTGTTCCTGGAAAACGGCATGGATGTCGGAAACATCAATCCAGACATCGTGCCATGCGATCGCCTGACCACTGGATGTTGAGTTGTCTCATGCATATGCACCGTCCGCCTTTTATTTTGGCCGTCCTGATCAGTGTAACCTGCACCGTCCAGGCGGGTACCATTGGTTTTCGAGAATTGTCTCCGCCAGATTCTTCTGTTCAGGTCGTGAGCGAAAATGCGGTCATCAACGGCTTGCCTACGACTATTTTCAAGTTCTCGTCAGAGTATTCTCCCGCAGAAGTCGCAGAGTTTTATAAAAATAAATTCGGCGATAAAACGCTGGATCAAAAGCTGGGGCGATATCAAACCATCGCCACCATGCTTGATCAGAAGTTTTACACGGTGCAAATTCGCCCCAGACTTTCCGGCGGTGCAGACGGCACGGTTTCCGTCGCAGATGTCTCGTCCAAAGCGCAAACATCCAAGCTGCCGGATGGATTGAATCTGCCGATGGGCAGCAGCCTGTTGTTCAGCTCAAAAAGCTCGGACATGGGTCGCAAGGCAGAGACGTATGTTTATGCCACAAGACTGAGTCTGCAGGAAACACGGCGCGTGTTGAGCGCTTCGCTTCAGGGGGCCGGGTACGTTCCGGACAACAAGCCGATGGGGGAGGTGCCAAAAAATTCGGCGGTGCTCTCGTATACGGCAAATGGAAAAGAAGTCATCACGACCATCAACAAGAATTCCAGCGGTTTGTCCTTGGTTGTCATGAATTTTGTATCCGGGCTGTCAGATGAAAAGCGTTGAAATAAAAATCCGAAAAAAACAAGCCGGGCAGTCCATGCTTGAGTACTTGGTGGCAACCGCTGTCGTGGTGGCTGTCTTTTTTGGCGAACCCGCTGGTCCTGGCTCATCCTTGTTTTCAGTGGTTGCTGGCGCCATTGGCACCGGCTACGCTAATTTCTACACATCGATTTCTGTACCCAATTGATTTGTATGCTTCCTAAAATTAAAATAAATCGCACTTGGGTGGTCCTTGGGGTTGCTCTCCTGATCGGCGGTGTCAGCGCTTTTATTGCATCTCGGTATTTGAATAACCGGATCGAAGCCATTGAAAACAAAGAGAAAAACATAGAGAAAGTCAGGATCGTCGTGCCTGTCGAGGATCTGCCCAAAGGTGCCAGACTTGAGCAAAGAAATGTGGCGGTGCGGGAGGTTCCAAAAGAATGGGCGCACTCTTTGTCCATCACAGAGGCACAGTTTGATCGGGCTGAGAACGGCACACTCAATGCGCCGGCCGTTCGTGGAGAACCCATCATTTGGCCACAGCTCGATGGCCTGAAAGCGCCGGCATTTTCCAGTCACTTAACGGCAGGTCGGCGTGCTTTGACCGTGCCGGTCGATGAAGTGAGTTCCGTCTCGGGAATGTTGGAGCCCGGTGATCGAATCGATATCGTGTGTACCGTCAAAAAAGACGGGCGTGTCGTCATTTTCAACGTCTTGCAGAATGTCACAGTTTTGGCGGCCGGCACCCGGGTGAGCCAGAAGTCCGATACCGAGGGTAAAGATGATTCTTTCACCACGGTCACCCTGAACACATCTCCCGAAGAGGCGACAAGGGTGATTGCTGCTCGTGAAGTTGGCAAGGTCACGGCCATGCTGAGAGCGCCGGACGATGCGCAGGTCGTGTCGTCTGGCAAGAGTGATGCGATGTCTGTTCTGGGACTGAATGCGCCTGTGGTCATTGACGCCGAGAAAGGCCCTGCTGTGCCAGTCATCTACGGTGGGAGTGGCAATAAGCTGACCGACATACCAGGATTTTCTTCAAGCGCCCCGAAAAGGCTGAATGGCACAGCTTCGGCGGGTGCGCTGTCTGACGCGATGAAAAACATCTCGCAGATGGCTGACAAGTTGAACCAATAACTGTGCAATATCCAAGCAGACTCAAAATGAATTTCATGAAGTACATGCAAACGGTGGGCGTACTCATGCTGGCACTGATTGGGCTGCAAAGCGCCCAAGCCCAGCTCATGTCCCAGCCAAGTCCTTTGGTGTCGACGGTTGCGAACCCATCGCCGGTAAAGAAAGCAAATCAGTCGGTGGCAACAGCCAAGCAGCCGATCGTGTCGGGGCCCTGGGCACTTGATGAGTACATCGGTGAGATTTCGATGTTCATCGGCGAAACGCGCGTGTTCAAGAAACCGTCAGTGGCTCGGTTGGCTGTTGGTAATGGCCAAATTCTCTCGGCGGCCGTGACGGATGACAACGAAATTCTCCTGATTGCCAATGGCGAGGGGACCTCGGTTTTGCACATCTGGACAAAAGATGGGCGAAGCGCCCGAATGAAAATTGCGGTCAAAGCATCCGACATGAACGCGCTGGCGAAGGAGTTGTCTCGTTTCCTCGCCACCATGCCCAACGTCCGCCCCACAGTGATTGGCGACAAGGTGCTGGTAGAAGGTACGGATCTGTCAGATCTCGAGAAATCGAAGTTGGAAATCCTCAGCAAGAAATATCCGCAAATCGTCAACTTCACGGGTGCGGTGGGCTGGGAAAAGATGATCTACATGGACATCAAGGTGGTGGAGTTCAAGAAGGACAAGCTTCGAGACATTGGTATTTTGTGGGACAAGGACATTCAGGGTCCTGAAATCGGTGTGGTTGGTGAGTTTGCGACCAATAAATTCTATCGAATCAAGCCGAAACTGGAGGGTGCTGAATACTTGCCAAAGATGTCGCCTTTCCAGAATTACTTCGGGATCATGACCGAACTCAATTCTCGATTGAAGATTTCTGAAGGTCGTGGAGATTCTGTCATTCTGGCGCAGCCTCGTCTGGCTGCTCGAAGTGGCAGTAAGGCCGAGTTTCAAGTGGGTGGTGAGATCCCCTACTTGGTTGTGACCGCCCAAACCTCGATGACTGAGTGGAAGAAGTATGGGCTGCATTTCACCATCGAACCGCGCATGGACAACGATCAGACGGTCAAGTCCACCTTGGTGGCCAAAGTCAATGCCCTGGATCCTTCGGTTTCTACTCCCAGCGGTATCCCGGCATTGGCCACTCGTGAGTTGACCACCGAGTTCAATGTTCGTTTGGGGGAAACCATGGTGCTGGCAGGTCTGTTGGATCGTCGTAAGGCTGGCAATAACAACGGGGTGCCTGGTCTGAGTTCGATCCCTGTGCTGGGCGAGCTTTTCCAGAGTAATGCCAAAGAAGAGCGTGAAACTGAGCTGGTCATCTTTGTGACCCCCGTGGTGGTGTCAGATTCGGAGCAGGGCAAAGCCAACAAGCAGAAGATCGACGACGAGAAAGCCAAAGTGGTGGATCGCGTTCAAATCTATCTGGATCCGCCTACTGAGAAAAAGGGGCCGATGCCTGCGCCTTGTGTTGAAAATGATGGAGCGCCAGCATGTTTCTGATCAGCGGGAAAATATCTGGCGAAGGGCCATTTGAGAAGCCCCTGGGCGGCCCGGTGGCGTTGCTTGGCAAAGGTCGCCACTGCGATGTTCAATTGCAGGGCTGGTTGATCGGACGAGAGCATGCTCGAATCGTCAGGGCAAAAAACGGCTCCTTGATGCTGGAGGATCTTGGCCAAATGGCAGGCACTTGGGTCAACGGTTCGCGCATTGTTCGCTATGGACCACTTGATCACACTGACGAAATATCCATTGGCGGCCACAAGCTCAAAGTCAGGGACCTCATGGCCCGACAGGCCGTTGAGGTGGAAGAGCCTGAAATGCGTTTCGCTGCGGTTTCCGGCAGTGACATTCGCGCCGAGCTTGCCTTGGATGCGCGGGCTGACAACAGGGCTCGCGTCAGTCGGCCTGCGTCCAAAAACGCCGACGCCCCACCTCCCGCCGCTGCGGCCAAGCCCAATGTGCTCCCACTGACCACGCCGCCGGTCTCCACGCCCGATGCTGACGAGTCCACCCGGGCCATACAGTCGCGTCATGGGTGGCGCAAGCGTGTCCACGAACTGTTGCTTGAGACGATCGATCTGCGTCGCCGCGACCTGACACGCATGACCGATGCCGAGTTGCGTCAAGAAACGCACACGCTCATCACTGGGATCATCAAGGACCTCAAGGACACGCTCCCTCCCGAGATTGATCATTCCGCACTGATTCGTGAGGTGCTCAACGAAGCGGTCGGTCTGGGACCGTTGGAGGAGCTGCTGGCCGATGATTCGGTGTCTGAAATCATGGTCAACAAGTTCGATGAGATTTTCATCGAACGAAAGGGTCGGCTCATCAAACACCCGCTGGCCTTCACGGGTGAGCGCGCAGTGCTGGGGGTGATCGAACGGATCGTTGCGCCTTTGGGGCGCCGCATTGACGAGTCGTCACCGATGGTTGACGCACGATTGAAAGATGGATCCCGTGTCAACGCCATCATTCCTCCCCTGGCCTTGAAGGGCGCCACACTCACGATCCGTAAGTTCCCCAAGCATCGGCTCTCGGTGGAGGACATGCTGGCCTACGGATCCATCTCTACCGAGATGGCTGGTTTTCTGCAGACGTGCGTCAAGTACCGCAAGAACATGATCGTTGCTGGTGGCACGGGTTCCGGCAAGACCACGTTCCTGAACTTGCTGTCCAATTTCATTCCCAACGGCGAGCGCATCATCACCATCGAGGACGCCGCTGAACTTCAACTCAACCACATCCACCTTGTGTCGCTGGAGTCTCGGCCGTCCAACGTGGAGGGCCGCGGGCAGGTCAGCATCCGTGAATTGGTGAAGAACTCCCTGCGCATGCGGCCTGACCGCATTGTGGTGGGGGAATGCCGAGGCGGTGAGGCGCTGGACATGTTGCAGGCCATGAACACAGGCCATGAGGGCTCGTTGACCACGCTGCATGCCAACAGCCCGCGCGACGCCATTGCACGTCTGGAGACATTGGTGCTGATGGCGGGCATGGACCTGCCGTTGTCTGCGATTCGTGAGCAGATTTCCAGCGCTGTGGACATCGTGGTTCAACAGACGCGTTTTGCATGCGGCTCGCGAAAAGTCACCAGCATCACTGAAGTCACCGGCATCGAAGGAGGTCGCATCCAGTTGCAAGAGCTGTTCCGTTACGAAACAAAGGGGTATGGCAAGGACGGCAAGGTCATCGGAGATTTCGGGTCTTGTGGTTTCGTCCCGACGTTCTACGACGAACTCCGTGCACAGGGCGCTGAGCTTGATCTGAGCATCTTTCGGAGGGATGGCGAGTGAGTACCGAAATCATCTGGATGTCGGCCGCTGTTGCCATTTCAATGGCTTTGTTCGTCTGGGCGGTGTTTGAAATCGGCGTGACGGGCTTGGCGCGATACAGAGAGACCTTCACCAGTCAAGCCAATGTCAAGCTGCGAGAGCTTTTCCTGTTCATCGACCCATCCCGGTTGTATGCACTTAACTTTGTGCTCCTGGTGTTCGGGGGCTGCGTCGTTTGGGTGGTGACGGGTTCTTTCGTCTTGGTCTTGCCTGTCGTGTTTGTGCTCTCTCTGATCCCCAGATTCGTGTTGCAGCACATGCGCCAAAGCCGCCTCGATAAATTCGAACAACAGCTCCCTGACGCGCTGTTGATGCTGGCCAGTGGCATGCGTGCGGGGGCCAGTTTGACAATGTCCACCCAACAGTTGGTTCGAGAGTCAGAAGCACCCATTGCGCAGGAGTTCGAGTTGATGCTGCGTGAGCAAAGGCTCGGCGTGGCCCTGGATACAGCGCTGGAGAACTTGCTTGCACGGGTGCCACTGCAGTCGCTGTCTCTGGTAGTCGCTGCCATGCGCATCGCCAACGAGACTGGCGGTGGTCTGGCTGAAGCCTTGGATCGAGCCGCCCAGACCTTGCGCAGCAAGATGGCGATGGAGGGCAAGATCAAGGCTCTGACCGCCCAAGGAAAGATGCAGGCCTGGGTGGTCGGCATGCTCCCCATCAGCTTGATCTATGTGCTGTCCAAGATGGAGCCCGAAGCCATGGAGAAGTTATGGACGACACCGATTGGCTACGGCACGTTGGCCGCCATTGCCATTCTCGAATTCTTTGGGATCGTCCTGATCCGAAAGATCGTGGCAGTGGATGTCTGAGGTCAGTATGGACAGTACCAATTGGCTCATGGCCATTGTCGGTCTCGGTGCCGCCTTGAGCGCAGGCCTGATCGGATGGGTCATCTCGCAGTCCGTGGCAGAAATCCCAGAGGAGGATCGAACCTACCTGGACAAACTGCCGATGTTCTTCCGCGCCCTGTGGTGGCCGACGCTTTGGGTGGCTTTTCACCTGGGGCGGTTCATTCCGATTTCCGCCCGTGAATCCTTGATGGTCAAGCTGCGCCTGGCGGGGCTGGACTACGTGATTTCGCCTGAGCAACTGCTGGCCCATCGCGTCGTGGTTTCTGTCGTTGGCTGCTTGATTGGGTTGTGGTCCACCACCTTCTTGGCATTCCTGCCCGTCTCGACGGCTTTGATGATCGGGGGAGGTTTCGGATTCATCTATTCCACAAGCTGGTTCCGTGATCGTGTGCTCAAGCGCAAGAACGACATGCTCAAGACGTTGCCATTCTTTCTTGACATCATCACCTTGTGCGTTGAGGCAGGTCTGAACCTGACGGGCGCCTTCCAGCAAGCGGTGCTCAAAGGTCCAGAAGGCCCTTTGAAAGTCGAGGCGTCTCGTGTCTTGCGCGACATTCGTGCAGGCAAACCTCGTGTTGATGCGCTGCGTGCCATGGCCGAGCGCATGAACGACACAGCCATCACGAGCTTGGTGTCCGCGATGATTCAAGCGGAGCAACTGGGCATGAACCTGGGCCCGATCATGCGGGCGCAGGCCGATCAGCGCCGGACAGAGCGCTTTGTGCGCGCAGAGAAGGCGGCCATGGAGGCTCCGGTGAAGATGCTGTTTCCACTCATCGCGTTCATCTTTCCGTGCACGTTTCTGGTGTTGGGCTTCCCCATCCTCATGAAATTCATGCAGATGGGCTTTTGAGGGCGTGGCATGCAGATCCAAACACCCGCTGGCAGCTTGCACATACGCAGGGCCGATACCTTCGCACTCCGGCTGCTGGGACTGATGTTCAGGCGGCGTCTGCCGGATCAAGAGGGCTTGTTGATCGAGCCCTGCGCCAGCGTCCACACCTGCTGGATGCGGTTCTCGATCGACATTCTCTTCATTGACCGAGGGGGGCGCGTGTGCGCCATCAAAGAGGCCGTCAGGCCCTTTCGGTTTGCCTTCAAGTCGGGGGCGCATGCGGTGTTGGAATTGAATGCAGGTGGCGCGGCCAGGCACGGATTGACAGTGGGCAGCTTGTTGCCCACACGTTGAATTCAATACACAAATCAGGGGAAAACAATGAGTTTGAGGGGTGACGTGAGTCGCCAATGGCCGCGGCTGCGCCGCAGGTCTTTGGGTGCGACGATGGCGGAGTTTGTGGTGGCCGCCCCCACGCTTTTGATGGTGGGGTTGGGTGCTGTTCAGGTGGGCTTGAACTACCACGCCAAGAGCAATCTGAACTATGCCGCCATGGAAGCTGCACGTGCGGGCAGCATGGCCCACGCGAATGTGGACGACATGCGCATCGCCTTTGGCAAGGCGATGGTGAGCTACTACGGTGGTGGCAAGAATGCGGTCGACATCGCCAAGACCCTGGGCGAAAAGGTATTGCCCGACCTGGCGCCATCGGCGGATTTGCCGTTGGGAGCCATGCGCATCGAGATCATCTCGCCAACACCGGAGAGCTTCACCGACTACTTCAGTCCGGAGGCTGCCAAGCGACTGGGGGTCGCCAAGCGCGTGTTGCCCAGCACCGGTCTGGACGCCATCAAGTGCCCTCGAGATCGCAGCGGCTGCAACAGCAACCCGACCTCCAATGCATCCGGCCAGACCTTGGCAGACGCCAACTTGCTGAAGGTGCGAATCACCTATGGCATTCCACCGTCCAAGCAGGTCCCCATGATTGGGCGCTTTTACACCTGGGCGCTTGGTCAGATTGCGGTGGCCGACACTGACGTCTTCCGGCGCTCACTCGTGGCCGCTGGCCGCATTCCTGTGGTGGCACACACCACCGTGCGCATGCAGTCTGATGCGATCGAGAACTCGGCCATGATCAGCTCGCCAGGCGCAGGCAACAACGGCACGCCCAGCGATCCCGGTGTGCCTCTGAGCGGTGACCTGCCCAGTTGCGGTCAGGCATTGACCTGCGGTGACAACGCCAACGAAACCCCAATCACCAAGACCACCGGCAGCGAGAACTGCGGCGGGGCTTGTTGCCCGGCTGGCAAGAGCGTCGTGACCACGCAAGAGACGGTCAGCAGCGATGTCTTGTTCGACTTTGACAAGGCCACACTGACCACGGCAGGCAAGAAAGCACTGGACGCCATGATTGAGCAAGCCAAGACCGACAAGCCCTTGAGCATTGACATCTACGGGTACACAGACCAGATCGGCCCCGACGCCTACAACATCGCGTTGTCTGCGCGGCGTGCGGAAGCCGTGGCGAAGTACCTGCAGGATTCAGGCGCATTCAACGGCACCAAGTTCACGACCACCGGCATGGGCGAGAAGAACCCCATCGTCGCCGAGTCGGCGTGCCCGATGAGCGATGTCACAGCCAAGGCGGCCTGCCTGGCGCAGAACCGCCGAGTCGAATTCAAAGTGACCAAGGAGGTCAAATGATGAGAGTCAAGCTTCAAAAAGCGCGCACGCTGGGGAAGCTGACCGCGGCCTGGGCCATTTGCGCTGTGGGCGTTTGGGCCCATGCGCCCGTGGGCGCCCAGAGCAGCCCCAGCAGCCCATCCACCGGCACCACCACCCAGTGCGGCGGCAATGG